>ODAK010002342.1_pt1 | contig 19966 bp, 20 predicted proteins | sample 1539591 | NCBI WGS metagenome assembly ODAK01 (sample SAMEA3539303, study PRJEB22396) | soil metagenome | biome: tundra; feature: field; material: soil | place: USA | collected 2010-05 | depth 0.15 m | reverse complement strand
CCACCCGCCCCAGAAATTTTCCCGATCGGCCATTTTTCGAGTCCTTCGGATAGTGCGTAGATCAAAGATGCCGAAACCGTTTCAGGGGTTTTAGCGGGCACACCTGAATAGAGAACTGAGCAACATTCTCTTTCAGCTAGACCGTTCGCCCATACTACAGCTATTTCACGTCGAATTCCTATTCCAGAGTCATGAGTCTTCTATCCTGGAGAATATACAACGGGAACGTTTAGCTCAGTCTGTACTCGTTATGTGCTTTTAAATGTGTGGCTTATGAGAGAGGATGATTCGTGGTTTGCAGCCTGGTTGCAACAATCCCGATGCCTACGATTCGATTAGCGTAAGAGGTCATTTGCACTCCAGGAAATATATTCGCGGCTGCATGAATGTTACGGAAATCTTAAAGAGCATTCATCTTGCTGACGCTCAAATCTGGTATTTCTTGAAACCTGCGCGCTGCATGCCGCGCTGTGCCGCCTCGTTCTTCATAAAGGTATTCCAGACAAATCCCGTACGCAAATTCTCGGCCATCAGCAAGGTGATACCGGTATCGATCCCGATCACGTCGCTGTCGTACCACTTGGTCAGCGGGTTAAATGCGTTCACGAACCCGTACTTGCTCCAAGCCGGGGGATAGCGATCTTTGATCGTCCGTAACACGCGCATCACCGGTTGTGGCAAAAATGGCAATGAACCAGCCGCCGCGCTGGGCACAATGGTCCCATCGATCGGTCCGACAGCCGGCGGCCCGCCCCAAATCACGTAGCCGTTGGGGGAATCCGAGGCGGTAATTCCCCATAAGTCCTCGCTGTAGCTGGGAAATTGCTTGGCCAATTCAAGACAGAAACGACGATGAACATCGGTCGCGGTGATCGAATTCCGGAAATAATCCGCATATTTATCGCGCTTGCCGCGGAAATCAAACCAGGCTTGAGAATACTGATGAACAAAAAGCGGCGCGAACGAGCCGATGTAGCGCAAGCCGGCATAGTCGAATGTCAGACGTTTCCAGGCCGTCCATGTTTCGTCGCGAAGCGGATAGGAAGTGGAACCAAGACCCAGCAGGTACATCATCATCAATTCGCTGTAGTTGTCCCAGCGATAGGGCAGGAATCCGATCTCCGGCGTCCAACCATGGGGCAGCAGAGCCGTATCTTCGGACAACCAGGTCCACTCCACCCGATCAAAGATGCCATCAGCCAGCCGCTGAACTTCTGCGGCCGGAAAGTACTCCCGGCAAGCCAAAACTCCGCATAACAAGATCGTGGTGTCAACCGAAGAAACTTCGGCATCCCAAACGCGTTCGCCGGTATTAATGTTGGCCCAATGGTAGAAGAATCCGCGATGATTTGGTAGTTTCCCCCAAAGGCACCGCAACGTGGCCAGCGCACGTTCCTGCGCCGCTCTGCGCGAGACAAATCCACGTTTTTCACCGATGCACAACGCTGTCAATCCGAAACCGGTGGCTGCAATACTGCCGACAATCCCCTTATCATTGACGTGAACATTACATCTGTCTTTTACCAAGCCTGTCTTGGGATTGGCCTGCTCCCAAAAGTATTGGAAATTGGTCTTCTCCAGTTCGTTGAGGAACTGGTCGTCCTCAGGTGAAATCGAGCCCGGACCGATCTTAGCGGCTGAAACACCGCGCGTCCGGCTGGGCTGAGAAAATGCGAAGCGGGTGAATGGCAGGCAACCACCCATGCCCAGAATTTGTCTCACAAAATCGCGCCGTGAAGATCCTTTGGAATGCGTAACTTTCATTGTTTAACTAGCACAAATCCTAAACGATCTGAATATCGCATAAAACCTTAATGTGAGCTAGCGGTGCACCACAACCCGAGCATCCGAGTGCACATAACATGCCGTTCAGGCACCATCTCTCGTAAACTATTTGAAGACTATGAAGAAAGAAAGAAAAATCTCCATCTGGATCGTGTTGGCCCTGGCTGGTGGTCTGACTTTAGTGGGGGTATTCTTTCTGCGTCAGCTTCGGAAGCCACTGACAATCTCAGGTGCAGTCACCGTGCAGGATGCTGACGCCAGAAAACAATTGCCCATTGCAGATGTAGAAATTGCCGCGAACACTTTGGAGGATGCTCCGAGTAAATCCGATTCATCCGGCTTTTTCACCGTAAAATTGCACAAAAGCGTGAAGAAGGGCCAGGTAGTGATACTAAGGTTCCGACATCCCAATTACCAGCCCCTCGACATCCAGGAAATCGCGGACGATAAACTTTATATCGTTCACCTGGCCCCGCTATCCAGGAATCCTGACAACGTCCCCAATCGGCCCGTCATTGCAGTGAGCAATATCCGCGTTCGATATTCGATTAAGGCCATGAGAACGGTAAACATAGGCAGCGTGGTAAGAACGTTTCAGGTCGAGAATGTCGGTAACATTCCATGCAAGGGGCGATCTCCGTGCTCGCCCGATGGCAAATGGAAAGCCGCGATCGCTTCCGCATCGCTGGAGGCGGGTCTGGGCAATGAATTTCAAAATGCCAGGGTCTCGTGCATTGCAGGGCCCTGTCCTTTTACGAAAATCGAGTCCGATGAATTTTCCAAAGCCGACCAGAAGATCACAGCGTCTGCCCGGAACTGGTCGGATCCAGCGACTTTTTTGGTGGAAGCAGAGGTGGTCCACACCATGCAGAGCCAGACAGAGCACCAATCTTATCCCGTCATCTTTGGTTCAGCTCTCAATTTCACCTTACCCACTGACGCTGAGGGCGTAAGCCTGGAGGCAGATATGGCTGGAAAAACCATTATCTTCCCTCTCGGACCAGAGCTCTTCTTGACCTGGGCGAATTGTAATGCCAGAGTGAACCGGGACCAAACGAGTGTGTACCGTTGTGAACTCAAGCCAGGATACCGATTTCAATAGCAAGACGGCGCGATCTACGTCTTAGCTTTCCTCGGCCCTCGCGCATCTGCACATCGACTGGGGTTTCGTCTGCCTGAATGTAACTTCCGCTAATCAACTCTCGCCTCATCGCGGCGACCATTGGGATCAGCAACTCGCCAACTTTGAGGACCCAGCTGTCCAGCGTCGCGCGGCTGATCTCCAAGCCGATGTCTCTTTCCAGAATCACGCTCTGCCGATGCAGCGGTGTGTGGTTGCAGTTCTTGCTGACGACCGTGTCGATGACGATGCGGTCACTCGCCAGGCACTTCTCGATGATCCTTGGTGGCAGTGGTGCCGCGACCACTCCAAGTTCCTCACACGACCGGCAAGACCGTTTCTCTCGTTTTGTGACCAACACGAAATACTTCGCCGGCCCCACATCCAACTGAGAACTCTCTTCGTAGCCAATCACTACCGTTTCTTTGCCGCAGCGTTTGCACACGCACTGATCCGGCGTGCAAGGCAGAACCCGCTCTACGCGAGGAAAATTCGCAGGTAATTCCTGGCGGCCGGATGCTTGGCCGATCTCTTCGTCGGGCGATGCACCCTCCAAATCAACGCACGCCGAACAAGGCGAACCGTTACCTTACAACCACCATCTGCAAGAGTTTCTGAACTTTCTCAAACAGGAGAGGGGGTTTGCCGAGGCCACGATTGTCAAGCGCAAACATTCGCTGAAGCCCTTTCTGGCTTGGCTGGCCGGACAAGGCGTACCACTATCCACCGTGTCGCCGGTGGTGATTACCAAGTACTTCACCGGTGCCGTGGCGGGCAAGTGGCAACGGACTAGCGTCTCGTTTCATGTACAGTCGCTGCGCTCGTTTTTTCGCTACGCCGGCTGGCGGCACACACTCGAGACGGCAAGAACGCATGTCTGGCCGTCGAATAGGGGATTAGCAAAGCTTCCTGCGAGCGGCCGAGCTGGCCAGCCCATTGGCCTCAGTGTTGCGGTCGCGACGAACGTGGGAGATAGAGAAATCGAGCGACCGGGCCAATTTCCGGCAGATCCAATTCAGGGAATAGAGCCGCGGACTGCGGCAGCTGTACTCACCGCTCATCTGCTTGACCATTACTTCGGAATCTGAAAACACGTGAAGCGCCTTGGCCTTAAGTCCCAGAGCGCATTGCAGCGCCTCAAGCAGAGCAACGTACTCGGCGACATTATTGTCCTGGCGCCCGATCGATTTGGCGATTCTGATGGTGCCGTCTGTAGAGCCGTCAATGACCACTCCAATACCAGATGGGCCCGGGTTCCCGAGAGAGCCGCCATCGATGTAAGCCACGAGACCTGACATTCGGTTGGTAAGCTGCTAACCACCATGCGTGAATAATTCTCCGGCGTCAAGATGCTTTAGTGGTTCCACTTTTGGCTACCTGCAGTCGCCGCACCTTCGAGCACCTGTGGATGTTCCTGTGCAAAAATGGAACGAATTTAATCTCCCATTCATTAAACAACAACGATTCAATGGGTTGCGTTTATGGATTTTGATCCGTCGCAGCCGGCCGATTGCACCGAAGACGGGCGTTGACAATCTTCGAGCAACTCTCTAAGGTTGCTCGCGTCGACGGCTGAAAGGGTTGGCTTAAATAAGATTTTGCCAGTCCGAAGTAGGCTGAGTGATCAGCTCGGCGGGGCAACCCGAAGAGCAGCCAGACCTGAAAAAACCGACGGCTCTGCGAGGGGCAGTTGGGGTTTGGGACCGCGAAAGCGGTGATCGCATCAAGGGCTGTGACGGTGCATGCCTCCACGCTGTTGGCTCCCTCGCAGGAGCTGATGGCTAGAGCATAACCAATGTCACAGCCTTTACCTTTTCCAGTGCTCCCGTCGCCGCCAGCTGGTTCCCCAGAAAAAACATACTTCCGCGCACGCCCTTTTCAGCAGGAATTGTGAAGGACCATTTTCAAGAGGTGATCCGCCACGGGGCGGCAATCGCCCGACTCGTTCTTTGAGAGCCCTGAGACGCCTGACGTTGTCGTCCGATTGAGGGCCATCCCCACTGTCACGCGGGGATTTGACAGTAAGCGTCAGACTAAGTCAGACTAAGACACGGTTGACGGGTTGAGTTCGCGCCAGCATCAACACTCCGAGGTAGTCTCTAAGGGACACACGCCTGGTTTTCGTCGGGGAGTAAGCAACGAGGAAGGACTCTTTCCCGCCACGGGCAGTTACTGCAGCTTGGCATACTCCGCTTTGGCTTCCTTCAGGATGGGAATGTCTGGGTCAGCGTCTTTCCAGATCGCGAGGAAATCCCGGTAGGCGGTTAATGCCCGGGCGCGGGCAGCATCGGTTGCAACGCCTTGATCGGTCCGCGCAAGCAGCGCACTCGCTCGCGCCAGGCCGAGGTGGGCCAGTGGCCAATAGATGTTCCCGATAAAGCTTGGATTGTTTAAGATGCGCTGGAACTGGGCTTCAGCCTCTTTGCCGGAATTCAGTTCCAGATATGCCAGCCCTCGATAATAAATAGTTGAACCACCGGAGCCGCTGCTGAGATCGTAAGGAAGGGCACGCTGCAGTTGTGCGATAGCACCAGCGGGGTTCTTCCTATCCAGTTCAATGGCCGCTCTGGCAGATGCCAAGGTAACGTTGTTCAGCTTCAGGTTCAGTGGCTTTAGCCGGGCAGATTCTTCGGCCAGCGCCGTGGCCCGCTCGACCTCGCCCGACCTTGCGAGCGCCAACGCGGCCGACGCCTTGAGGTCCGGGGAGTATGGCATCAGTTGGAGAGAAGACTCCGCCAGCTTCCGCGCCTCCCCGGCATTTCCGAAGTCGGCCTCGAACACGGCCTGGTCTTCTGCAATTTCGTCTGCAAATCCCTTGAGGTCCTGTTTGACGGCGAGCGTGCGAGCGTACTCGAAAAGTTCTCGGGATCTGTGGAGGTGACCCAAGGCCATTGCGTTGGTCGCCTGGTCCATGACCACCCAACTCTCCATGGTGTTTCCCTTAAACCAAGTGAGCTCCCGCTGCATGGCCGTCTCATCGGCTTCGGCTACGGCAACATCGTAGAGGACCTCATGCAAGGTCCAGTTATCCAGCTTCTGGGCCTTCGCTCTCTCGCAAATAGCCTTGGCCTCGGCGAAGCGCGCGGAAAACTGATAAGCGTGGGCGAGAGTGCCATAGGGAAGGCTGTGGCTGGGGTTCAGTGTTAAGGCCTGTTGGCCGGCCGCAATTGCAAGGTCCAGCTGACCAATGCGGACGTACTCGTTGCAGAGATTGTTGCAGGGAATCCAGTCATGCGGATACACTTCGGCCCACAGTTTGTAGGTTTCGATTGCTTTGTCGGTTTCACCGGTGACATCGGCGTAGTAGTGCGCCTGAATGTAAAACTTCTCCCGCTCGCTCACATGCTCACGCCGCTCGAAGGCTTTACGCAAGTACTCGTCGCCTAGCGCCGGCTGCTGGAGATTGTGGTAAACAGCTGCCAGTCGGGCATAGGCGATGGCAAAATCGGGGTCCAGCTCAATCGCCATCTTGTAGGAGGGGACACTCTCAGCATCCTGCCCTTGCGCTCGCTTCTCATCGCCCGATGTGTATGCCTTTAGTGCGGCCAGTGATTTGGTAGTCGCCTGTTCGATAGGAGTATCGAATCTTTGTATTGAGCTGAGGGATTCGCCCAGGTTTCTCCGCAACGCAGGGATTACCTGCCCAAGCTTACTGAGCACCTCCTCCTTATTTAGTGCATCAGCCTCTTGGCGGGTGACGGATGCTCCGGTGAGACAATTCATGGCGTCCAGATCGAGGGCGTACTTGTTCCCGAGCCTCACAATCGAACCACCGACCAGCACCTTAGCCCCTTCGCGCTGGCAAACATCACGGGCGATGGGGAGTACAACACGTTCGGCGGGCGACCTGCCCATCAGGCCTAAAGTTTGTCTGGTTTTCGCATCGAGCACCACGTTGAAGTAGGGCGATTCCGCAAGTTTGACGGTGAGAGCCTGTTTCAGCGTGCCGTCAAAAATAGGTTCTCCGGTGGTATTCACAAAGTCGGAAACCAGCACTAAATCCGCCTCTTTCATCGGCGGGACTCGGTGGGATTGCTTCCACGCGTAGAACCCCGCAACCGAAATCGCCGCGACGGCGAAAGCGGAGACCAATCTCGCCACCGCCCGATTTCGGGAAGCTGGCAAACTCAGCTGTTCTTTCTCTTCGGTAGTAATGACACTGGTCTGGATCGTGTGTTTCTGAAAAATGAGTCCGCTGGAGTTGCTACTCGCGGCCGTTGCTGCCTCCGGGAGAGTACTTCCGTTCTCTGGGGCAACCACCTGCACAGGCGCGACAAACTGATACCCTCGCCCCGCTAGGGTAACGATATAGCTGTTGTCACCGGGCTTCTCCTCGAGTGCCCGCCGGAGCACGGAGATGCTTTGCGCCAGGCTGTTCTCGTCCACAAACGTATCCGGCCAGACATTCTTTAGCAGTTCGTCCCGGGTCAGAACCCTTCCCGGGTTCTGCACCAGGTAGAGCAGCACATCGAAAGCTCGGCGGTTGAGTGTGACAATCTCCTCTTCCCGCCGCAGGGTGCGTGCCAGGGCGTCAACCTGAAATTCCCCGAATTGAAAGATCCTTTCTGATTTCATTGACTTAGTGGCAATTCAGAACTTGTCAGAAGCAGTCAGAAGTCGTCACTGGCCTTTTTTGTGCGACTGCAGCAACATTCGCGGCCTGAACAACGAGGGTCGCATGAGTCGACTTTACCACTGGACCCAGAATCGTAGCAACGGGTTGACCCGGTTGATTGGGTGCCCAGCAAGAAAAAGTGCGAAAAAATCCTTAGGAGGAAATATGACCAGCAAGTTCTCAGTGACGCTCGTGTTAGCTGTTCTTCTCTAAATGAAACGCCCAGGAGGAAATTCCTTTCGACCTCAGGCCGGACCAGCAAGCTCTGGATCGCCTCAGTTCGTAAAGGGGATGTCTGCTTGGCCCAACAACAATCCCCTACAGGGGAGGGAGAAAATTTTATGAAAAACCAGAATTGGCGAAGAATAATTGTAGTAGCGATAGCCGCCGTAGTGGTCGTGAGCTTCATGACCGCGGCCCAAGCTCTACCCCTCGCTGGACCAAAGCGCCCAGCGACAGTTCCGGCAGATTTTGTCGTCACGCCTTTCGGCTACTTCCATCCAAGCTGCGTCAACCACCTCGCTAAGGGGGACGTTTTGCTGCAGGATGAAGGCGCCGTCCAGCGCGCGGATGGAACCTATGAAAACATCCAGGAGTGCGCCTATCCACACTTCGAAGCCGACGGAACAAAGGTAGTCGGGGATGTGCGGCCCGTTGGGGACGGGGACTCTGAGCCGCCCTACATCGGCCATTCCTGGATTGAATATGCGAGCATCCACACGAGTGCCAACTATGGCGCAGTCTATTCGGAGTGGGACGTCCCCGATGCGCCGAGTGCCAACGACGGCCAGGTCGTGTACCTCTTCAATGGCCTGGAGCAGCACAGTGGTGATGTGACGATCATTCAGCCTGTCTTGGGGTGGAACGCCGATTACGGCTCCGCGTGGGGCATCGCCAGTTGGAATTGCTGCAAGAAGGGCACTGTCTGGGAGGCCACGCCGGCGCCAGTCAATGTCGGAGATCATCTCTTCGGCTCTATGTACAACAACTGTTCTGCGGGAACCACGAAATGCTCCTCGTGGACCATCTATACCGGGGATTTAGAAAATGGAAACGCCTCTGTGCTTGTCACCTCAAATCTTGGGCAGACCTTCAATTGGGCCTTTGGCGGCGTCCTGGAGGTCTATTACATCACCCAGTGCAGCGACTACCCGGCCCCAACCAACTACCTCCAAGGAATCGGTTTTTACAACCAGACTGTCTTAAACGACGAGTTTGTCTCTATCACCCCGGCATGGACAGTAACCAATGTATCCGGGGGATTGACTCCGCAATGCAACTATGGCGGATCGTTGCCGAAACAGGTAATTCTCAAATATTGATCGGCGTCTCCATCTAGGTGTGGGGTATCCCGGAATTCGGCTCCGACTCCGCCGGGTGCCCCACCCTCCACTGGAATGACGCGGGGCTCCGAAGTAATTTCAACCGAGCCCACGACCGCGCATCCCGTTTCCACCCAGACGCCCGCTGCGCGAACCGCGCCAGGGCTTGTGGGTACCAGATTGGTAGGCCTTTTTTTGCCTCGTCCGGGGAATCTGTGGGTAACTGGCAGGCTCAGCGCTGAGGTTGACCAAGGAAGCGGTGGAGTTTGCGGCAGGTAGTGGCAATTCAGAACTTGTCAGAAGCAGTCAGAAGTCGTCACTGGCCTTTTTTGTGCGACTGCCGCAACATTCGCGGAATGAACGACGAGGTCGCATGAATCGACTTTACCAGTGGTTGTCGGGTCGAACAAGGTTCTTCCGCTCTGACACGTCTAGTCGCGGCCCCATCCGCCCCGTCCGGACTGAGGTGACGGTTGAGCGCCAAGGCATGACCCTGGTGGTGTGCGGGGCGGCGGGCTTCGATACCTGCCCGCTTTGCGGAAACAAGCTGACTTCGAACCAGGCGGAACAGCCAGACAATCGTCTTCTCAAGGGCTCGATCTCGCAGGAACCTTCTCCGGTTGATGGTCCTTCCCCATGAGTTCAAAAGAGGCTCGGGAACGGTATTTGCCGCTAGTAGATGTAAGGCTCTTCGCTGCAACGGAAGCCATGGAGTGAATTGTTTACTTGAGGAGAAAACCCGGAGCGCACCATCACAAACTTGAAAACGCAGTTAGCGGTACTCTTGCTGTCCACGGTATGTTTGTTGACCAGCGCCTACGCGCAACTTACTCCCAGCAGCGACGCCTATACCAACACGGCCGATCCCACCACGAACTACGGCGCCAGAACGCTGCTCGACGTCGAGAGCGCCTCGCAGACGACTTACATCCAGTTCAATCTGTCGTCCATTCCCGCCGGGTACACCAGCGCCGATATTACCAAGGCCACCTTGAAACTGTATGTCAATGCCCCGAACAAGGCGGGCAGCTTCAACGTGGACTACGTCAACGGCACCTGGTCGGAGAGCACGATCACCTCCAGCATCGCTCCCGCTCTCGGAACCACGATTGCCGCTCAGCTTACGGTGGTGGCGGTGAAGTGAGTCAACCGGCGAAGTCCCGGAAAACACATTAGGAGAACATCATGAAAAACCTGACAGCACTGCGATTGGTTTCATTTGTGTCTCTAGCTTGCAATAGGGCAGACACGAACGCCATGGTCTCACGTCGGTTTGCCGGCATGGACAAACTCAATTGGGGAAGCAGGGCCTGCGCTTTGCTTGTCCTGTGCGTAATCACAGCAATTGCCTCACCTGCGCAATTCACCACACTGCACACCTTTGATGGCACGGACGGCGGCACTCCTTACGGCGCGCTGGTCCAGGGCATCGATGGGAACCTCTACGGGACAACGGAGGCGGCGGGGGCCAACGGCGCGGGGACGGTCTTCAAAATGACGACAGGCGGAACGTTGACCACGCTCTACGATTTTTGTTCGCAACCCTCGTGCGCGGACGGCGCCAACCCCAATGCGGGGCTGGTCCAGGACACCGATGGCAACTTCTACGGAACCACCTTTGGCAACGACAACCCCACCTGTGGTGGTTCTGGATGTGGCACGGTCTTCAAAATCACTCCGGGCGGCACGCTGATCACGTTGCACAGTTTTTGCGCGAAAAGCTCGTGCCTAGACGGCGCCAACCCCACGGCGGCGCTGGTCCAGGGCACCGATGGGAACCTCTACGGGACAACCTCCGCAATGGGGAAATACCTGGAAGGGACGGTCTTCAAAATCACCACCAGCGGCAAGCTGACCACGCTGCACACCTTTAACGGCACGGACGGCAACTCACCCTACGGCGGGGTGATCCAGGGCATCGACGGCAACTTCTACGGGACCACCGGCTATGGCGGCGCCGACGGCAACGGCACGGTCTTCAAAATGACCTCAACTGGCAAGTTGACCACACTGCACAGCTTTAAGGGCGCGGACGGCGCCAACCCTTACGGCGGGTTGGTTCAACTCCCCTATCCGCTCGGCCCCTTGCTCTACGGGACAACCTACGCTGGCGGAGCCAACGGCTATGGCACCATCTTTGAAATCGCGCCAACCGGAAACCTGCACAACCAATACAGCTTCTGCTCGCTAGCCGCTTGCGCGGACGGCGCCAACCCCTCAGCGGGGCTGCAGACGTTCGGCAACATCGCCTTTGGGACAACTAGCTATGGCGGGGCCATCGGCGACGGTGTGCTCTTTGAATTTTTTTTGGGTGGGCTTGAGTATGTCACGGATTACAGCTTTTGCTCAAAAACCGATTGCGCGGATGGGGACTTTCCCTTGGCGGCATTGGTTGAAGACACCAACGATAACCTCTACGGGACAACGTCCGGGGGCGGAAACGGCTTCGGAACGGTCTTCACCTACCCTTCGGGCGCTCCCAAACCGTTTGTAGAACCGCTGCCCAACTACGGCAAGGTGGGAGCGTCCATTCAGATTTTGGGGACCAATCTGACCGGCGCAACCAAGGTCACGCTTGGCGGGGTAAACGCCGTCTTCAAAGTAGTTTCGGCTTCTTTAATCACGGCCACCGTTCCCGCGGGCGCTCAATTAGCCTTCGTGGAAGTGTCGTTTACTTGGGGCGTTGAAGAAAGCAACGGGTATTTCCTGGTCACACCGCAGATCAAAAGTTTCGCTCCGCTGAACGGCCCGGTGGGGACATCCGTGGTCATCACGGGCGTCAGCCTGACCGGGACGACCGCAGTAACCTTTAACGGGGTGACGGCCAGCGCTTTCAAGGTGAACTCAGACACGCAGGTGACCGCGACCGTACCGGCCGCCGCATTGACCGGAAAGATCGCCATCACTACGGCGACCACCGCCACGAGCTCGGCGACATTCGACGTGACCCCACAGATTACGAGCTTCAGTCCCACGAGCGGCCCGGTGGGGACCAAGGTGACCATCACGGGAGACAGCCTCACTAAGACTACGAAGGTCACCTTTGGAGGCGTAGCAGCTACGACCTTCAAAACGGTCTCCAACACCGAGGTGACGGCAACCGTGCCCACCGGCGCAGTGACCGGGGATATCGAAATCACCACGGCGGGCGGCACCGCGACCAGCGCCACGAGCTTTACGGTGACGCCGTGATCGTCTGAGCGGTTCGGCGCAATGGAAAGAGCCGCCTCTCAGCAGACTGTTAAGAAATGCGGTTCTGGATTGAGTTACGAACTGGGACCACCAAGATTTTCAAGAAAGGATTTTTATACCCCTATTCGCCAGCACGGTCTAATGAATCGTTCTGCTAGGGACGCTTTCCGGTGTGGCACGGTGAGGCTGGCTGCGCAAGTGCCCCTCTGCCGATTGCGCGGATGATGAACGGAGAGAAGAAATCAACAATCCTCAGCTTGGCAACCCAGAAATGTGTAATTCCTTTGGAAAATTGTTCCCTCGATCGGGGCTGGCCCAAATAGAAGGAGTTGGTCAGACGCTTACATTTGACACAGCGCGCCGTCCATGGGCCTTTGACCGGTTCTGCGCGAGAAGTGGTTACCTTGCCCGCTTTGTACAATATAGGCGACATGGCGGTCATGATTGAGATGCAGAATACGGGCGATCCCCGAGCTCGTGGGGAGATTGTAGCTGTCATTGAACACGTGCTGAGTGACAGGCCCGGAGAGTGGCGGGTGTCAATTGTCGGGTCTCACGCAAATGACAACTGGGAAATGAAAGTGGAAGGATCAGAGGGCTTCGAGCGCTCGTACACTTTGGTTGGGAGGGCCGGAGAGCACCAGCCCGTGGCGATAGGGAAGTTGCTCGTTAAGCTGCTGCCGGCAAGCAGGTCATGATCTGCTATTCCGGTTTGCATCCTCTCCAAGCCCATGCTGACATCGGGACCCTGTCAGGATTAAGCTAAGTTCATTTCTCGAGAACTGGAACCGGAAATGCGGCAGATTACGAATTCGAGTCGTCGTCTCAGCGAGCACATTTCACGAGCGTTGAACAAGATCAGGAAACCGAGCACCGCGGAAGAATCACCGAGTTGCTCAATCGTGACCTGGAGCCCGAAGACCGGCCCTCCCAGACAAAAGATGTCGCAGAGTGGTTGCGGAACACCGGAGACACAGCGTTGACTCTCTATTGGTCAAGAACCCGTCCCCGCAGGTAGTCCTTCGGGGTGTCACGGGCCTGATCGTCGAAGTTGCCGCCCTGGTTGCCATCGTAAGCAGCGACCGAGGCACCTGCCCAAACCTTGCTCGCGATCGGCACAAGAAGAGCCGAGAAGCGGAGGGTCTAACCGGCCGTTGTTATGGTTCATTTGTTCTGCTTGGCCGCCTTCCATTTCGCCCAACGTGCACGCTGGGGAGCAGCGATTCAGCCTTGAAGTCCTGCGGAAACGTGGAGATTGACAAATCGGCGCGTCTGGGAACTGAGCCGAATGGTAAGCGGATTTCCGGATATCGCTCCGTTCTATTTGTGCTCCTGAATCAAGCTCAGGAACCTTTGCACTAGTTCAAATGCCCTCCGCGCGTTCATCGCTTGTGTCTCAGCATCGGGCGAGTCGAAGAATTCGACGACTTGTCTAGCAGGATGCGGAAAAACTCGATTCGGAGCGAGCACAGTACCACAAAACTCTCTTGTTTCCACAACACAACCTGATAAGAAGAAGGTATGCGTGGAAAAGACGAGCAACAGTTGGATGTGTTCAGCTATGTAAGCCCCGAGCAGCGAGTGCCGCACGACCACCCCTTGCGTCCTCTTCGTGTCATGACCGATGAGGCATTAAGGGAACTGCAACCACGGTTCCACAAGCTGTACGCCAAAACCGGGCGACCGTCGATCGCGCCGGAGAAGTTGTTGCGAGCGCTGCTGCTGCAAGCGCTGTACTCGGTGCGCAGCGAACGGCTGTTGATGGAACAGCTCGACTATAACCTGCTGTTCCGCTGGTTCGTGGGCTTGAACATGGACGACGCCATCTGGGATGTGACCGTGTTCACCAAAAACCGCGAGCGCCTGCTCGATGGGGACATTGCCGAAGCCTTCTTCCAAGCCGTGCTCCAGCAGGCCCGCGAGCGGAGTCTGCTCTCGGACGAACACTTCACCGTGGATGGAACGCTGTTGGAGGCGTGGGCGAGTGTGAAGAGTTATCAGCGCAAGGATGCGAAGAACGCCGTTCCGCCGGACGATGCTGGCAATGCGACGGTAGATTTCCACGGGGAGAAGCGGTGCAACGAGACGCACGAATCGAAGACGGACCCGGAGGCGAAGATGGCACGCAAAGGCAAGGGCAAATTGAAGTTGTTTGGAAGAAGGGAACTATACGATCTGAGTTGTGGTCGGGTTCGAACCATTTCTTTTGAACTGTTCCGGGCTCTCTCCAGGAGCTCGAACGAGGCAGCATGCGGAACGGCGAGAGCTTGTTGGCACCTGCCACTGTGAGGCGATTACCAAGCGAACCCAATAAGTCCTTTGTTTTCCAGTTTCCCGGTACACAGAGGGGTTCGGGACACTCGAGGAGCGAGGTTGGGCGCAAGTTTGCGAACTCCTGCTCAGAGGTGGGATTCACGAGTACGACAGAGAAGGATCCAGATACCTTCATCGACTTGTAGCGCGGCCCAAAGAAAGGGACAAGTAGGTCACATCGGGGGAGGAAACAAACGAGTCCCCGTCTTTCGCTTCCGCCAGCCCTAGCCGAAGGTTGCTCCTCAGCCCTCGCAAAACTGAGCTTGCCACCCGAAACCCATTTATATTATGATTACAGTTGTAATAAATCGTAATAATGATTGTATTTGACGCATCCACGCTGATCCTCATCGCGAAGGCCGAGCTTCTGGATTCTTTCCTGACTGACATTGAGCTTGAGGCTGCTATTCCAGTTGAGGTTGAGAAGGAATGCTGCGGTGTTAAGAAGTCACTGGATGCACTCCTGATTCAAAAGGCTCTGGATGAGTTGAGACTCAAAGTCATCGCCGTCAAGAACAGGAAACTCGTTGTCAAATTGCAAGGAGATTTCGGCCTAGGCAGGGGTGAAGCGGAGGCCATCGTGCTCGCCCTCGCGGAAAAGGCTGAAGTCCTGGGCATTGATGACAAGAACGGAATCAATGCCTGCAAGTTGCTCGGTATTGCGTTCACCACAGCTATTGGCATCTTAGTTCGAAGCCGCGAAAAGGGTTTGCTTACGGGTAGCGAGGCCCTGGCCAAACTTATGACACTGGCAAAACATGGTCGTTATAAAGAATCAATTCTGGAAGATGCCAGACGGAAATTGGAGACAAGACAATGAGCAAGACCATGAGCATCCGGATGGATCGTGAGAACTTCGAATTCCTGAACGAACTCACGAAGGAACAGAGGAGTGATCTGTCCAAAGCCGTGCGGGACATGGTTACCCGCGGGAGAATCTTGCTCGCGGTGGAACGGTACAAAAAGGGGGAGGCATCTCTCGGCAGAGCCGCTGAGCTTGCCGGAGTCCCCGTGGGAAAGATGATGACGATCCTAACGGAATACGGAGTGGAGAGCAGGGTCGAACAGGAGGATTATCTCCAGGGGCTCCAGGGTCTTAGTAAGGTATGGTGACCACAGACTCGTGTATCGTTGCGAGCGCGCTCCGACCAGGCGATCTTCCTCACACCCGATCTTTCCGGTTTTTGATGTTGTCGGGAGTGAAGCCGAACTCGGCGAGGACCTCCTTGAATTCATGCGACCTGAAGTCGAGGTCACGAACTGGTAACCACGGCCTGCGCCTAGCTCGAGTAACGGCTCTCTGCCCCTTAAGAATCGACCGAGGTGGTCTTCAAAATTCCGAATCGATGGTGGCGGGCAGTGGATCGGTCGAGAGCCCGCTTCGGCTTTGTCTACACCATCAGGTACCCGGCGCGATATTTAGATCCCGCGTGTAACCGTGTAACCACGAGTTCGTATTCCTCGACCTCCCTACAGGAGCCGAATACACCAAACGGTGTGCTACAATGCTATTTGTATTGTGCTACACGGAAGTGGCCATGTAGGCTGTTTCCGGGGAGGTAAGTCGTGAAGCGTGGCGTCCAATCCAGTTCCTCGCGAAGAAGGAGACATGCAGGCATGGGGGAGGAGAGTCCCCTGCGCTCCAGCAAGTTGCGCGACGTGATGGTCATTGCCAAGAAGGAAGGACTACTGCGTGGCGAACGCACCCAGGTGGTCCGGGGAAGAATGCCGGAAGCCCTCGTGACAAGGGCAAAAAAACGCACCGGCATTGATTCTGACACGGAATTGATCGAGGTGGCGCTGGCCAACATTGCGGTTGCCGACGACTACGCGGACTGGCTGCTTTCCCGGCGCGGCGCGGTTGGTAGCGAGGCTGAGCTTGAGTTCTGAATTTCAAGGCACTCTCAGGCGGCTCAAACCCGACAAACATCGAGCGCAGCTTAGACCGCGGGCCGAATCGGAGCTTGAGTTCATTGGAACGACCAGCCATCGACCCGCCAAGCTGCTCTACGATACAACGGTCTACATTGATATTCTTCAAGGCCGTTTTCCGCAACAGGGCGAAGCGATGCTGCGGGCGACCGAGGCATGGCATTCCCCAGTCACGGAAGCCGAACTGGCGGCGACCTGCGGGCTGCTCGATCCCGCTCACTTCCAAACGCCCGAGATCATCGAGCAAGTTGCTGCGGTCATCGACCGGCGTCCCCGCTACCGGACGATCACGCCTGATCCCGAGATCTGGCGGGAAGCCGGAGTGCTATCCGGCACGCTGGCCCGGACCCAGCGATACGGAAGAGAGCAGCGGCGGCGCGTCTTGAACGATGCGCTCTTATTCGCCAGCGCTCGAAAATACGGATGTGCGGTATTGTCTCGCAACGTTCGGGACTTCGACTTGCTGCAGCAACTCGATTCATCGGGAAGAGTTATGTTCTATAAAATAGGCGCTCAGTAACCACCTGTGGTTCGTCAAAACGTTTGCTAGCCCGTTTCCCTTCATTGCAGGCGACAGCGAACCGACTCTTCGTTGAAACTGAACATTTACCGACTCAATCAAATCGAATTTTGCAACGTCTAGTCAAAAGCATCCAGTAGGCTTCCTGTCCATCGTCACAATTCTGTACGGCTTTGAAATCAATAACTTCGCTGCCAGCCTAGAAAGCGCGTCTGCGACAACCTTACTGCCATGTTTGACCTCTTTCGGCTTTGGTTCGGAGCCATTCTCCGCACTTGTTGTACTCGCCGCAGCCTGTTGCTGGAGAACCTCGCCCTCCGCCAACAACTCGTGGTATTGAAGCGCAAGCATCCGAAGCCGAGGCTGGGTCCGCTCGATAAGCTGTTCTGGGTGGTGGCACGCCGCTTCTGGCCTCGATGGCGCCAGGCTCTCTTTCTCGTCCAGCCTGAAACCGTCGTCCGGTGGCACCAGGCTGGATTCAGACTCTATTGGGCCATGCTCTGCAAAGTGCGAAAACGAGTCGGTGGCGGCCGGAGGATCACCAAGGAGATCCGTGAGTTGATCTTCCAGATGGTCGCTGAGAATCCAACTTGGGGCGCGCCTCGCATCCATGGCGAACTCTTGATGCTCGGTTTCGATGTGTCGGAAACCACCGTCTCCCGTTGGATGAGGCAAGCCCCTGGGAGCCCAGAGCCCGCCAAACGTTGGCTGACTTTTCTGCGTAATCATCGCGAAGCGATAGCCGCTATGGATTTCTTCACGGTACCGACTCTCACATTCAACCTGCTCCACTGCTTCTTCGTCATCAGCCATGAATTCGCCGCATTATGCACTTCAATGTCACTCGGCATCCGACGAGCAGTTGGATTGTCCAGCAGCTATGCGACGCTTTCCCCTATGCGTCCAATCCCAAATTCCTCATCTTTGATCACGATGCAAAGTATGGCTTCGAAGTACCCACCGCGGTCAACTCGATGAAGATCACACCTGTGCGAACCTCAATCGGAAGCCCATGGCAGAATGGAGTCGCGGGGCCTGTAACCTATTCAATATAAAGGATAATGTTGGTGCGGAAGGGGGGATTTGAACCCCCATGCCTTTCGGCGCCACCCCCTCAAGATGGTGTGTCTGCCAGTTCCACCACTTCCGCTTTAAAATCAATATTTTGCAGACCGTTTGAGGGAGCACCGAAGTCTGCACGGCACGCGCCGGAAGCCCCCATTTCAGACCGCTTCAGTAGTAGTTCAACACTGCACCCGGCATCGTGCTTCCTAAGTCTTTATACACGGTCAAACGAGGCTGTTCAAGTTCGCCGGTGCTCCGGCCCGAAGAGACTCGGACCTCATGTTTGCATGGCGTTAACGATGCGTTTATCGTGGGATTCGCTCATCGACTCTGTCCGTGTATGAATAGTCGCGTCTTCTTCTGGTCGCTTACGTCCGCGCTCGCCGGGTTCCTTTTCGGTTTTGACACGGTCGTCATCTCCGGCGCAGAAAAAACAATTCAGTCGCTTTGGGGGCTGAGTCCCGGACTCCACGGGATTGCCATGGCTTCAGCCCTCTACGGCACCGTCGTGGGTTCGCTCGTCGGCGGCTGGCCCGTCGACCGATTTGGACGCAAAGCCACGCTGCTTTGGATCGGCGTCCTTTACTTTGTCGGCGCAGTAGGGTCAGGTTTGGCGACAGATGTTTCCTTCTTCATCGTCGCGCGTGTTATCGGCGGTCTGGGCATCGGCATTTCCACCGTGGCTGCTCCACTGTACATCTCGGAAATTGCGCCGCCTAAGTACCGTGGACGACTTGCCGGCATGTTTCAGTTCAACATTGTTTTTGGCATCCTGATCGCTTTTGTGTCCAACGCGCTGCTCGCAGGCATCGGCGAGAATGCCTGGCGCTGGATGCTTGGTGTCGCCGCGTTTCCCTCACTGCTCTACGCTGTGCTCTGCTTTGGCCTTCCCGAAAGCCCGCGCTGGCTTCTGGGCAGAAAGGGTGATCGCGCAGGCGGCCTGAAAGTCCTGCAGCGCATCCGACCCGAGACCTCGAAAGCCGAGATCGAAGCCGAGGCGAACGAGATTATCGCTGCGTCCTCGGAAAAAGCGTCGTCGGCACATTTCTGGACCCGTCGTCTTCGCAAGCCGATCATGCTTGCTATCTTGATTGCATTCTTCAACCAACTCTCCGGCATCAATGCGATTCTCTACTTCGCGCCGCGCATATTTGAACTTACCGGTCTGGGTGCGAAAGCCGCGCTGCTGCAATCCATCGGCATCGGCGTCACCAATCTCGTCTTCACCTTTGTCGGCCTCTGGCTCATTGACCGGCTGGGCCGCCGCACCCTCCTCTTTATTGGCTCGTTCGGCTACATCGCTTCGCTCGGTCTCGTGGCGTGGGCTTTCTTTACGGAGCATTACTCTATCGTGCCGGTTTGTATCTTTGCCTTCATCGCTGCGCACGCGGTCGGTCAGGGAGCGGTCATCTGGGTTTTCATTTCCGAAATATTTCCCAACCGTCATCGCGCGGAAGGTCAGGCGCTCGGCAGCTTTACGCACTGGATTTTCGCCGCTTTGCTTACGACTTTCTTTCCGAAGATGGTCTCCGCTTTCCCGCCCGGCTATGTCTTCTCGTTCTTCGCTGGCATGATGGTGCTCCAACTCATTTGGGTGAAGACGCTGGTTCCGGAGACGAAGGGCGTACCGCTGGAGCAAATCCAGAAACAACTGGGCATCGAATAGGTGCAGCCACTGCGGTGACTACGACCGATCACTTCCGAACTACTGCCTCCGCTCTCGGGCGCTGGGCCATCGCTCAGTTGCAGGACTCGATCGCGGTCGGCGTTCTATGGTTGATCGGTTTGTGGCTGCGACAATAATCTGGAACTCGTCCCCCTACCCCCCCTACCCCCCCTTTTTTCTCATACCATTAGAATCATTGAGTTAGCGAATGGTCCCCGCTAGATAATTCAGGGATAAGGACTTATTTGCACATAATACAAAAATAAGGACTTAACGGCGAAATGCTCGGTTTTGGTCGAGGGTCGGGAGCGGGCTTAGCAGGCTGCGGAAAAAGTCGAATATCGGAGCCCAGCCCCTAAAGGGGCGTCTGATTTTGAAGGATGTCCAGCCGGGGACATACTTTACACTTTAGACCGGGCACATACTTTACAGTTTT
>ODAK010002341.1_pt1 | contig 19968 bp, 18 predicted proteins | sample 1539591 | NCBI WGS metagenome assembly ODAK01 (sample SAMEA3539303, study PRJEB22396) | soil metagenome | biome: tundra; feature: field; material: soil | place: USA | collected 2010-05 | depth 0.15 m | reverse complement strand
CGCGGGAGGAAATGATCCGCTCCAGCCCGGAGAACGCGCCGCCGCAAATGAACAGGATGTTGGTGGTATCGACCTGCAGGAACTCCTGCTGCGGATGCTTCCGCCCGCCCTGCGGAGGCACCGAGGCAACGGTCCCTTCCATGATTTTCAGCAGCGCCTGCTGCACACCCTCCCCGCTCACGTCGCGGGTGATCGAGGGGTTGTCGGATTTGCGGGAAATCTTGTCGACCTCGTCGATGTAGACGATGCCGCGCTGCGCCCGCTCCACATTATAATCCGCCGACTGCAGCAGCTTCAGAATGATGTTCTCGACGTCCTCGCCGACATAGCCGGCCTCGGTCAGTGTCGTGGCGTCCGCCATGGTGAACGGCACGTCGAGGATGCGTGCCAGCGTCTGCGCCAGCAAGGTCTTGCCGGAACCGGTCGGCCCCACCAGCAGGATGTTCGACTTGGCGATCTCGATGTCGTTGTTCTTCTGCCCGTGCGCGAGGCGCTTGTAGTGGTTGTGGACCGCGACGGAGAGAACCTTCTTGGCGTGGTCCTGCCCAATCACATAGTCGTCGAGCACCTTGCAGATTTCGCGCGGGGTCGGCACGCCGTCGCGGGACTTCACGAGGTGCGTCTTATGCTCCTCGCGGATGATGTCCATGCACAGTTCAACGCACTCATCGCAGATGAACACGGTCGGTCCGGCGATCAGCTTGCGGACCTCGTGCTGCGACTTGCCGCAGAACGAGCAATACAGGGTGTTCTTCGAATCGCCGGACTTGCTCATGCGCACTCCTCCCCCACAAGCGGGGGCACCACACCCTCGGATACTAAACCCCCCTTTCCCGCCGCGACAAGGATGGGGATCCTTGTATGACATGGGGATGTCAAAAGGGCGGCGGTCAGTTCGTCATACAACCACGGAATTCCTTGCAAGAGATGAAGAATCCGTGCTTTTCACGGGCGAAACGCCAGCCAACGGAATTTTTCCGCCGCTCGCCGCCTTCAGAAGGGAATCGCCGCCCGCCTGGGCCGTCGCCATTCACCCCGACGAGGAATCGGCCGTCGATCCTGGGCGGCTTGCGACAACCTCGTCGACCAGGCCGAAGTCACGCGCCTCTTCGGCCGTCAAATAGGTGTCGCGCTCCATCTTGGCCTCGATCGCCGCCAGCTCCTGGCCGGTGTGGTGCACATAGATGAGATTGAGCCGCGCTCGTGTCTTGAGGATTTCCCGCGCCTGAATCTCGATATCGGTGGCCTGGCCCTGCGCGCCGCCCGAGGGCTGATGGACCATGACCTGGCTGTTCGGCAACGCATACCGTTTGCCCTTCGCTCCAGCGGTCAACAGCAGCGATCCCGCCGAGGCCGCCATGCCCACGCACACCGTGGAAACCGGGCTGCGGATATACTGCATCGTGTCGTAGACCGCGAACCCAGCTGTCACGACGCCGCCGGGGCTGTTGATATAAAAGGAAATATCCTTCGACGGATTCTCCGATTCCAGAAACAGCAACTGGGCGCAGATCAGGCTCGAGACCTGGTCGTAGATCGGGCCAGTCAGGAAAATGATGCGCTCCTTCAACAGCCGCGAATAGATGTCGAACGCCCGTTCGCCGCGGGCGGTTTGCTCGACCACCATCGGCACCAGGTTGTTGTTGTAGATTTCGACCGGGTCACGATCACGCATGGGTTCACTTTCACCTGGGGGGACACCGAGGGATTGTCATTGGGGCAGGCGCCGAGGACTCGGCGCCTGCTTAAAATAGGCCGATCGCCGGGAATTTCCAGCCGATTGTCATGCGACATCCGGGGAACCGCTGTTCAGGTCGCGGCGGTTCCGGCTTCGCCGGCGTCCGGTGCCACCTCAGCCGTGGCCGCTTCCGCTGTTCCAGCCGCTGCCTCCGCCGTTCCAGCCGCTGCTTCCGCCGTTCCAGCCGCTGCTTCCACCAATTTCGGCTCGTCCGGATCTTGTTCCAACGCCTCGACCGAGATTTCCGCGTCCGTCATGGTCGCCGCGTCGAGCACATAATCGACAACCTTATCCTCGAAGATCGGACCACGAAGAGCGTCCGTGGCGGCCGGATATTTCCGGTAGAACTCGATCATCTGCGCTTCGCGGCCTGGATAACGGGCGGCCTCCCGACGGATCGCCATGGTCACTTCCTCAGGCGTGACCACGATGGTGTTTACTCGCCCGATTTCGCCCAGTAGCAGGCCGAGCCGGACGCGGCGGTCGGAGATGGCGCGGTAATCGGCCCGCAGCTGCTCTTCGGTCTTCTGCTTATCGTCCTCATCCATCGTGCCATTGGCGCGGCTGGCCTCGAGGTTCTTCCAGATCTGCTCGAATTCCTGGTCGACGAGCACCTCGGGGGCCGTGAAGTTGGCATGCACGGCCAGCACGTCCAGCAGATCGCGCTTCAACCGCATGCGAGTCAGCCCATCCAGCCGGCGCTGGCGCATCCCCTCAAGCGTCTCCCGCAGGTTCTCCAGCGAGTCGAACCCGAGTTTTTCCGCCAGCGTATCGTCGATCGCCGCCGGGATGGGCTTGCGGAGCTGCTTCGCCGTGATATCGAATGTCGCCAGCTTTCCCGCCAGATTTTCCGCCTGATAGTTTTCCGGGAACGTCACCTCGATGGTTTTGCTTTCACCGGGGCGGATGCCCTCAAGCTGCTCGACTAAGCCGGGGATGAAACCCGAGCCGCCAATATCGACGTCGGTGTCAGTCGCCGTGCCGCCCTGAAACGGACTGCCGTCAATCTTGCCCATGTAATCGATGGTGAGCACGTCGCCCTTGGCGGCACCTTGGCTGTCACCACGCGCGGCCAGTTCTTCCGGCGTGAAGTCCACCAGATCGCGATTGCGCTCGGCGATGTCGGCAAGCGCCTTGTCCACCTCTTCCGCGGGCACCTTCGCCACGTGGCGGGTCAGGGTGAAGGCCGAGAACTCCGGCATCGGGATCTCCGGCAGCAGTTCCAGCTCGACCTTGAATTCCAGGTCCTTGGCCGGGCCAAGGGCGGTCGGATCCGCGGTCACCATTTCCAGCTTCGGCATCACGGCGGGTCGCAGCTCGCGGTCCGCCAGCAGCTTTTGCGTCGCCTCATTGATGGACTGCTCCATCACTTCCGCCGCCACGGCGCCGCCGAAGCGCTGGCGGACGATTGGCATCGGCACTTTGCCGGGCCGGAAACCTGGCAGATTGACCTGTTTGGCGAGTTCGGAAAGCCGCGCCGCCCGCCGGCTTTCAATGTCTTCCGCCGGCAGCACCACCGCGAATGCGCGCTTGAGGCCGTCGGAAAGTGTCTCGGTCACCTGCATCTGCCAATCCATTCCGTAATATATCTGTGTCGTACGCCCCAAACGCGCCCCGTTTGGCTCAACCATCGCCCCCGTCTGGTGCGGGCGGAGGGATTTGAACCCCCACGGCTTGCGCCACCAGAACCTAAATCTGGCGTGTCTGCCAATTCCACCACGCCCGCGGAACACCCCGTGGCCTGGCAATCAGGACCGACAGACTTCGGACGTTTCGGCCCGCCATCCCCAGGTCCACCGCCAGCAACCGTGAACGCGGCGCTTTAGCGCAGCCGACCCTCAGGGACAAGCGCCAGACGCAACCCTGTTGAACATTCCCGGCATGCCAGCCACGCGGTGGAGAGAAATCATTGCTTTTCAATTAGCTACCACTTTAGCTGCGGCGCAGCACGATGGACCGGTTTTAACCGCCCTGGGCTGGAACGCCGTGCTACTCTCCGGTATCCACTGGTCGCGGTGGCGCCCATGGTCGTTCTTGTGTAGCGTGCCACTGGCATTGTTTCCCACGTTGCAACCGTGACGAGAGTAGTCCCCATGGCCTCTACCTCCCGTAGCAAACCGACACGGCGCCCAACGGTGAAGGCGGTGGCGAAAGCACGGTCGCCGGGACGTGCGATGCGAGGGCTGGTGAAGGTCGTGCGCCCGAAGGCGACGCCCGCTCGGATCGCGAAGCCAAAGACCGCGCGCGCGACTGCCGCCAAACCGAAGCGTGGGGCCGCGAAGGTCGCCACCCAGGCGGTGGCGGCAACACGGAAATCCACCACGTCCAAGAAGGTGAGCGGCACGGGGACGGCGACGACGAGAAAGCTCACCGCCCGGAAGGCCGTCTCAAGGACCGTGAACGCAAAGACGCCTCCCTCCAGAAATTCCGCCGTCAGGAAACCCGCCGCGCGGGGTGTCCCCGCGAAAACGACCGCGCCGAGGAAGCTGGCATCCAAATCCGTTGGCCTGAAGCAACCCGCCGCCCGCAAACCCGCCGCCCGCAAACCCAACATGGCCGCGAAAGCACCCACGCGGCCACGGGCCCGGATCGTGGAAGCGCCGCCGCCGGTTCGGGAGGTCAGCAAGCCGGCGATCGACACGGTGGCCCGAGATAAGGAACTGGCCCGGGAGCACAGCACCACGGCCGTTAATCGCGCGCTCAGTCTGCTGGAAACGCTGGCTCGAACGGGACCGGTCCCGCTCGTGGTGCTCGCCGACGCCGCCGGTTGTGGCAAGACCGCCGCGTTCGAGTTGCTGACCACCATGCAAAGCCGCAATTTCGTCATTCAGGACGAGGGGCACGGCCTTTGGCGCCTCGGCGCGCGGTGGGCCGTACTGGGCTCCGCCGCGTCGGAGCAAGGCGCGCTGGCGGCGACCGCGATGCCGTATCTCGCCGCTCTCGGCAACGCGACGGGGGAGAATGTCTATCTCCGGGTTCGCGAAGGGATGGAGTCCGAGACCGTCGCCATTTACCAGACCGATCCGGGTCTGCGGGTCTACACCGAAGTCGGCAAGAAGATGCCGCTCCACGCCGGAAGTGGGCGGATGCTGCTGGCTCATGCGCCCGAGGCGGTGCAGACCCAGGTGCTGGCGCAGCGCCTGCAACGCTACACGCCGTCAACCCGTACCGACCCGTCCTGGATCGCGGCTGACCTGCACCGGATTCGCACGCGCGGCTTCCTGATCACCGACTCCGAGGTTGTCGCCGGGACCGTGAGCGTCTGCGCCGCGGTTCGCGACGCGTCCGGCCAGGTGGTCGCCGCCATGCTGATCGGCGCGCCGTCGTTGCGGATGCGGCCGCCCAGACCGCGGGCTTTGATGCCGGCCGTGGTGGAGGCGGCCAGGAAACTGTCGCACGCCCTCGGCTCGATCAGTGAGCAGCCGGCCCCGGAGGCAGCGAACGGATCGATGCAAGCGCGCAATGCCGGTCCCTTCGCCAGTTCGGTCTGGCCCGCCACCGCTCTCGGCGCCACGATTTCCCGCCCGCACTCGATCTTCCGCTGAGCCTGGCCGGTGGCGTTGCGCATCCTGGACGTGCGTGAGGTCACGCAGGCGATCGGTTCGCCTATCCGGAACGCCTATATCGACTTCAGTTCGATGACGACCAGCCTGGTCGCGGTGGTCACGAATGTGCAGCGCGAAGGCCGGCCGGTGGTTGGTTACGGCTTTAACTCGAATGGCCGCTATGGTCAGGGCGGATTGATCAGGGAACGCTTCGCGCCGCGGCTGATGGCGGCGGAGCCGGCGTCGCTGCTGGACGACACCGGGGAAAATTTTGATCCCGACCGGATCTGGGCTGCGCTGATGCGCAATGAAAAGCCGGGCGGGCATGGCGACCGCTCGGTGGCGGTCGGTACGATCGACATGGCGGTGTGGGACGCGGTGGCGAAAATCGCCCGCGGGCCGCTGTTCCGGCTGTTGGCCGAGCGGCACGGCCGCACCGCCGATCCGCGCGTATTCGTCTACGCGGCCGGCGGTTATTACTATCCCGGCAAGGATGATTCAAAACTACGGGGCGAGATGCGGTCATATCTCGATCGTGGCTACACCGTGGTGAAAATGAAGATCGGCGGCGAAACGATCGCCGAAGATCAACGGCGCATCGAGGCGGTGCTGACGGAAATCGGCTCCGGTTGCCGGCTGGCGGTCGATGCGAATGGACGGTTCGATCTGGAAACGGCGATCGCTTACGCGAAGATGCTGCGCCAGTACGATCTGTTCTGGTACGAGGAGGCGGGCGACCCGCTGGATTACCAGTTGCAGGCCGCATTGGGGGAATTTTATCCCGGCGCGATGGCGACCGGCGAAAACCTGTTCAGTCACCAGGACGCGCGGAACCTGATCCGGTATGGCGGCATGCGGCCCGACCGCGACTGGCTGCAGTTCGATTGCGCGTTGTCATACGGGTTATGCGAGTATCAGCGGACGCTGGCGATGCTGAAGGATGCCGGTTGGGCCTGGAGCCGCTGCGTGCCGCACGGCGGGCACCAGATGTCGCTGGCGATCGCGGCCGGTCTTGGTCTCGGCGGCAACGAGAGTTATCCCGATGTGTTTCAGCCGTATGGCGGGTTTCCCGACGGCACGCGGGTGGAGAACAGTTTCGTGACGTTGCCGGAACTGCCGGGGATCGGCTTCGAGGGGAAAGCCGACCTCTACGTCCACATGAAGGCGTTGGCCGGCTAAGAACGACGGAGGGCCGGAACCGGATCCGGCCACACCATCGCGTCCAGTCACCCGCGTGACGTTGCGGCAGTTCATGCCATTTCATGCTTACCCGACCCGCTGAAGGAGTTCGTCGATGGGCAAATCGCGCAAGGCCGCTACAGCAGCGTGAGCGAATACGTGCGCGAACTGATCCGCGCGGACGAGAAGCGCAAAGCGGAAGAACGACTCGAGGCGCTGTTGCTGGAAGGGCTGCGAGGCGAGGAAACCGCGCTGACACGCCAGGACTGGCAGACCATTCGCCAGGAAGCCCTGGCGCACGTGAGAAAGGCGCGCAAGAGTCGTCCCTGATGGGGACGGTTCGCGACGGCGGAGGGCAAATCAGCAAGTTGGGTCGTTCGCTCCAAGAGCGATCAGTGCCTCCAGGCAAGCTGCCTTCAATGGCGGCAAATCGCGTTCGAGCAGCAGCCAGATACGAACGATATCGATGCTGTCGTAGTCGTGCCGCAATCGGTTTCCCAGACCACGAATTTCCCGCCACGCGATGTCCGGGCAAAGATCGGCGGCCAGAGTGCCCAATTTCACGGCGGCCTCGCTGATCACCAGCAGACTGTACTTGACGGCCAGGGTGGTCTGTTCGTTCGCGGCAAAGCCACCAAGGTCCATGCTCGCCGTGAAACGCCCGATCCTCTCGATATTCTCGATGATGTCGATAAAGCGCTGAACCGGATCGCTAGAAGGCACGTACGATCTCATGGCTCACGCGTTCTCGTACGCGTGGCCTGAGGTTGCCCTCCTCAATCAGGTCGACCGGCTGTCCGAGCAGGTCCGAAAGCCGGTTCTCTATGCCGATGACATCGAGCAGCGACAGCGCATGGCCGTCGTCGAAGGCCGCCAGTAAATCGATATCCGAGTCCACACGCGCCTCGTCCCGCGCGGTAGAGCCAAACAGCGACAACCGCACGACACCGGCAGCCCTTAACTCCGGTTCGTGATCACGCAGTGTAGCGATGACCTCATCGCGCTTCATGGCATGGGTATAATTGCATCTTTGCCGCCACGGCAAGGCGTTTGGTCTTTGCGATGCCCGCTTCGGCGCGCCCGCCAATCACTCCGCCGCTTCCGCCTCAGGCGCCGCCTTCCGCGCGCGGATCCGTGCCAACGCCGACTCCACATGGCGGCTGAACACATACTCGGCCGGCCGCTGCCGCGCGAGCGAGACATCCGGCGCCATCGGACCCTCGGTGCGGATCCCGCGTAGTACCTGTGCCGCCGCTCGCCACGGATGCCGCACCGTCTCCGCGACGGCGGTCGCTTCGTAACCGGAATGCACCATACAATCGGCGCATTTCTCATAATTTCCGGTGCCGTAACGATCCCAGTCCGTCGTTTCCATCAGTTCCTTGAACGTTTTCGCATAGCCCTCGCCCAACAGATAACAGGGCCGCTGCCAGCCGAAATACGTGCGCGTTGGGTTACCCCATGGCGTGCAATGGAACGTCTGGTTGCCGGCGAGGAAATCCAGGAACATCGACGACTGATTGAACGCCCATTTCGTTTTGCCCTGGCGAGCGAAGATCCCGCGAAACAATTCCTTGGTCTTGTTACGGTTAAGGAAATGCTGCTGATCCGGGGCCCGCTCATACGCGTAGCCCGGTGACACGGAAATTCCGTCCACGCCCATGTCCATCACATCGTCGAAGAACGACGCGACCTTCGCCGGCTCGGCGGTGTTGAACAGAGTCGCGTTGATGATCGTGCGGAAGCCGCGGCGTTTGGCTTCCTTGATCGCCGCCACCGCGCGATCGTAAACGCCGGTCTGACACACCGAGATGTCGTGTTCCTCGCGCCCGCCATCCAGATGCACGGACCAGGAAAACCATTTGCTCGGCTTGAAGAGTTCCATCTTCTTTTCGAGCAGCAACGCGTTGGTGCAGACGATGACGAACTTCTTGCGCGCGATCGCGCCCTCGACGATTTGTTCGATCTCGCGATGCAGCAACGGTTCGCCGCCGGCGATCACCACGACCGGCGCACCGCATTCGTCGACCGCCTCCATGCACTCATCGACCGACAGGCGCTGGTTCAGGATTTCGGCGGGATAGTCGATCTTGCCGCAGCCGGCGCAGGCCAGGTTGCAGCGGAACAACGGCTCCAGCATCAACACCAGAGGATACCGCTTACGGCCGAGCAAATGCTGCTTCACGACGTAAGCACCGACCCGGATCGCCTGATTCAACGGCACGGACATGACGGCGAAATTCCTTTATGCGTCCGCGACTTCCGCAGGGAACCGGAAGCGGACATCCTCGGCCACCCCATCGAGGGTGGACACTTCGATCTCAGCGATACCACGCAACCCTTCGAGCACGCCGCGCACCAGCGACTCGGGCGCCGAGGCACCCGCCGTAACGCCCACTGACTCAACGTTCCTGAACCAATCAGGTTGCATCGCGCCGGCGTCGTCGATCAGATAGGCGGGCCGGCCGAGTTCCTCGCCGATTTCGCGCAGCCGATTGGAGTTGGAGGAATTGCGCGAACCCACGACCAGGATCAGGTCGACACGCTTCGCCAGGTCTCGCACCGCTTGCTGGCGGTTCTGGGTGGCATAGCAAATATCCCGCACATCCGGCCCGACGATGGACGGAAACCGGGCCTTCAGCGCGGCGATGATGCCGCGCGTGTCATCCACCGACAGGGTCGTCTGCGTGATATAGGCGAGTTTGTCGGGATCGCGGACGTTAAGGTTCGCCACGTCGGCGGTGGTTTGCACCAGATGCACGGTGCCCGGCACCTGACCGATCGTTCCCGCGACCTCCGCATGGCCGGCATGCCCGACCAGCACGATCTCGCGGTCCTGACGGGCGTAGCGGCGCCCCTCGTTGTGGACCTTGGCCACCAGCGGGCAGGTCGCGTCGATCACCGGCAAATGCCGCGCGGCGGCGTCCTGCTCGACCTTCTTCGCCACGCCATGCGCTGAGAAGATCGTCATCGCGCCGTCCGGCACCTGATCCAGTTCATCAACAAAGATCGCGCCGCGTTGCCGCAGATCGTCCACGACGTGGCGGTTGTGGACGATCTCATGCCGGACGTAGATCGGCGGGCCGAACTTCTTCAGCGCACGCTCCACGATCTCGATCGCCCGTTCCACGCCCGCGCAAAATCCGCGAGGCTGGGCCAGAATGACGCGCATCATTCAGTGTAGGACTCCCGTGATTAAACCGCCACTCGGACACCGTTCCCGGGGAACACCGCCGCGCATATCAGGCTCGCCCCTCGAGATGACACCTATACCGGACTCGAGCGGTCGGGATATGGCATGCGGCGCCTGTGATCGCAATGCGCGGCGCGGCGGAAAAAAAAGGGCGATCTCGCCGCGCCGCCGCGCCACATGAACCGCTGAACGGATTCACAGGCTTGGCGGAACGCAAGCCCTGTGGCAGGACTTGTACTTCTACAAAACGGAATTGCCATGATGTGGCGACAGCCGCCCTGACGGGCGTCCAGGCCCGAGTGGCCGAGGCGGCCCCATCGGGCCAACGGTTGGGCAGGAGTAACACGAGCGGTAAACCAAACGGGGTGTGTGCGTGGCAACCGAGGTAGACTTGTCGAAAGCAATGTCCCGGGTCGCGGGAGTCGTGGAAAATGAACTCGAAACCCTGTTGCCGGCGGTCGACGGAGCCGAGTCGCGACTCGTTGACGCCATGCGGTATGCCACTCTGGGCGGCGGCAAGCGGCTGCGCGCGTTCCTGGTGATGGAGACCGCCAACCTGTTCGCGGTGGCCGAAACCTGCGCCGCCCGGGTCGCGGCGGCCGTCGAGATGCTGCACGGTTACTCGCTCGTGCATGACGACCTGCCCGCCATGGACAACGACGATCTGCGCCGAGGTAAGCCCAGTACCCATAAAGCGTTCGATGAGGCGACCGCGATCCTCGCCGGCGACGCACTGCAAACGCGCGCCTTCGAGGTGCTGGCCGAGCCCGACACCCACTCCGACCCCGAGGCACGATGCGAACTCGTCGCGGCTCTGGGCGCGGCGGCCGGTGCGCGTGGGATGGCGGGCGGCCAAATGATTGATATGGTGACCGAAGGTCAAATCCTGGATGCTCCGGCGGTGACACGACTGCAGACCTTGAAGACCGGCCGGTTGATCCAGTTCAGTGCCGAAGCCGGGGCGATCCTCGGCCGTGCGCCGTATCGTCAGCGGCATCAGGTCGCCGCCTATGGGCGCGACCTTGGCGCGGCGTTCCAGATCGCCGATGACCTGCTGGATGTCGAAGGCTCCGCCGAGGAGACCGGAAAGACCGCCGGCAAGGATGCCGCGGCCGGCAAAGCCACGATGGTCGCCGTGCTTGGACCCGAAATGGCGCGGTCACACGCCGACATGCTGGCCCGCCAGGCCGCGGAACACCTGGAGGGATTTGGAGAACGAGCCGCGCTGTTGCGCGCGCTGGCCGCTTTCGTCGTCAAACGGCGAAGCTAATGGGAGCTTGTTGATGAGTCCTGTGCAAACGCCGTTACTGGATCGTGTCCGGTACCCGGCTGATCTAAGGAATTTCTCCCCGGAACAATTGCGTCAACTCGCGGATGAACTCCGCGCGGAAACCATCGACGCGGTCTCCGTCACCGGCGGTCACCTTGGCGCCTCGCTAGGGGTGGTCGAGTTGACCGTCGCGATCCATGCCATATTCGATACGCCGCGCGACCGGTTGCTGTGGGACGTCGGACACCAGGCCTACCCCCACAAAATCCTGACCGGACGCCGCGACCGCATCCGCACCTTGCGCCAGGGCGGCGGCCTGTCCGGCTTCACCAAACGCAGCGAGAGCGAATACGACCCGTTCGGCGCGGCGCATTCCTCGACGTCGATTTCCGCCGGTCTTGGCATGGCGGTGGCGCGCGACCTGAAAGGCGACGACCGTAACGTCATTTGCGTGATCGGCGATGGCGCCATGAGCGCCGGTATGGCCTATGAGGCGATGAACAACGCTGGCGCGCTGCACTCCCGGCTGATCGTCATCCTCAACGACAACGATATGTCGATCGCTCCGCCGGTCGGCGCCATGAGTGCCTATCTGTCGCGGTTGATGTCGTCGCGCAGCTTCCTGTCGCTGCGCGAACTCGGCGCCAAGATGGCCAAACGCTTCCCGCGTGGCATCGAACGCACCTTGGGCCGCGCCGAGGAATACGCGCGCGGCATCCTGACCGGCGGCACCCTGTTCGAGGAACTGGGGTTTTACTACGTCGGTCCAATCGACGGTCACAATCTTGACCACCTGTTGCCCGTGCTGCGCAATGTGCGCGAGGCGGACGAGACCGGCCCGATCCTGGTCCACGCCATCACCCAAAAGGGCAAGGGCTATGCGCTGGCGGAGGCCTCGGCCGACAAGTTGCACAGCGTTTCCAGGTTTAACGTCATCACCGGCGAGCAGGCCAAAGCGCCGCCGGGCCCGCCGTCCTACACCAATGTGTTCGCCGCCGCGCTGATCGCCGAAGCGGAGAAGGATCCCTCCATCATCGCCATTACCGCGGCGATGCCCTCCGGCACCGGCCTGGACAAATTCGGCAAACGCTTTCCCAGCCGCACCTTCGACGTCGGCATCGCCGAGCAGCACGCGGTCACCTTCGCCGCCGGGCTGGCGACCGAGGGCATGAAGCCATACTGCGCGATATACTCCACCTTCATGCAGCGGGCCTTCGATCAGGTGGTCCACGATGTGGCGATCCAGTCGCTGCCGGTCCGCTTCGCCCTGGACCGGGCCGGACCGGTCGGCAATGACGGCGCGACCCATTCCGGCAGTTTCGACATCGCCTATCTGGGCTGCCTGCCGGGCATGGTCATCATGGCGCCGTCGGACGAAGCCGAGTTGGTGCATGCCGTCGCGACGTCGGTCACCATCAACGACCGGCCAAGCGCGTTCCGCTACCCGCGCGGCGAAGGCACTGGTGTCGCATTGCCGTCGGAGGGCGAAATCCTGCGAATCGGCAAAGGCCGCGTGATGCGGGAGGGCCACAGCATCGCGATCCTCTCGCTTGGCCCACGGCTCGGCGACGCGTTGAAGGCGGCCGACGAGCTGACCGCGCGCGGCTTCCCGACCACCGTCGCCGATGCGCGCTTCGCCAAACCGATCGACACCGCGCTGGTTGAACAACTCGCCCGTCATCACGAGGTACTGATCACGATCGAAGAAGGCTCGATCGGCGGCTTCGCCAGCCAGGTGATGCATCACCTGGCGTGGAAGGGACTGATGGACCACGGATTGAAAGTACGGCCGATGGTGATGGCGGACAAATTCATCGACCATGATTCGCAGGCAAAGCAACTGGTCGAGGCTGGCCTGTCAGTGCGCGACATCGTGGTGGCGGGCCTCGGGGCGTTCGGGATCGAGGCTCCCGGCGTGACGGGGCGGCCCGTACAGGTCGTGACCGGGCGGTAACCCATGGCGAGCGTGATCGAGCCTATGGGACAACCGCCCGGCCGGCGGTTGTTGCCCCCGCGGTTATTGCCCCCTCGGTTGTTGCCCAGGCGGTTGTTGCTTGGACTGGCGGCCGCCGCCGTGGCGTGGCCAGGCCTCGCCCCAGGGGTCGGTCAGGCGCAGGTTACCGGTCAGGCCGCGGAAGCCCAGAAGATCGTCAGCGAATTATACGCGGGCCTGCGGGGCATCATGAGCTTGGGTGCCGGCGCGCCGTTTCAACGGAAGTTCGACCAGCTCGCCCCGGTCATCGACCGGGATTTCGACCTCGAATCCATCTTGCGGACGTCGGTCGGCCTGCGCTGGGCGTCATTGGGTGAGGCGGCGCAAAACGCTTTGTTCAGCGTCTTCCGGGCATTCACGGTCGCCTCATACACCGCCAACTTCGGCGAAGACGGCGGCGAACGTTTCGAGGTCCTGCCAGAGACCCGGTCCTCCGGAAACGACCTGGTCGTGGCATCCAGGCTGATCCCCTCGAGCGGTGACCCGGTTCGGCTCGATTACGTGATGCACTCCGGGGCGGTGGGGTGGCGCATCGTGGACGTGCTGCTGAACGGCTCGATCAGCCGTGTGGCCGTGCAACGTTCGGATTTCCGGTCACTGTTGGCGTCGGGCAGTGCCACCCCGCTGATCGACAGCCTGCGGCAGAAGGTGGTCGCCCTGTCCGACGGGGCCATGCGCCTGTGAGCCCGTCCGGCCCGTGATCCGGTCGTAGCCCAGTACATGATGCTGGCCGTGGGCCTCGCCGCGCTGACGGTGATTGGAACACTTCAGGTCCTGAGCGGATGGATCGCCGTGCTGCGGTTTACCCGCGTGGCCGGCGCTGAGATGGGCGCCGAGGTGGGCGAGGCCGTGCCCGTCACCATCCTCAAGCCCCTTTACGGCGATGAGCCATTGCTGGCCGAGGCGCTGGCGACGTTGTGCGAGCAGGATTATCCAGCGCCCAGGCAGATCGTATTCGGTGTGCATGATGACGCCGACGCCGCGATCCCCGTCGTGCGCGCGCTTCAGGTCCGATACCCGCGGCAGGATATCGCATTGGTCATCGACGCCACGGAGCACGGCAGCAATCCCAAGGTCGGCAATCTGATCAACATGCTGCCCGCGGCACGGCACGACATCCTGGTCGTCGCCGATTCGGACGTTCACGCGCGGCCCCACTACCTGCGGCGTCTGACCGAAACCCTGGGTCAGCCGAACGTCGGCCTGGTCACCACGCTCTATACCGGACTGCCCGCGTTCCGGACGGTGGCGAGCCTGCTCGGGACCACCCAGATCACCCACAGCTTTCTGCCGGGCGCTTTGCTGGCGCGCGCTCTGGGCCGTCGCGACTGTCTTGGCGCGACGATGTGCCTGCGCCGGGACACTCTGACCGCGATCGGCGGGTTCGAGGCCCTGAAAGATCATCTCGCGGACGATAACGTCCTGGGTCAACGGGTTCGCGCCGCGGGGTCAGACGTGGCGCTTGCCCACACAGTCGTCGCCACCACCGTGCCGGAACGCACGATCGCCGCGCTTTGGCGGCACGAAGAGCGTTGGGCGCGGACGATCAGAACCCTGGCGCCCGCCGCCTTCGCCGCCGCCGTGCTGCAATACCCGCTGTTCCTGGCGGTTCTGACCATCCTCGCCTCCGGTGGCGCCCGCTGGACCTGGGCATTGGCCCTCGGCGTCTGGGCTATCCGTGCCCTCGCGGTAACAGGGATCGACCATGCACTGAAGGGAATGCTGGGAGGGCTTGCATTCCGTTGTCCGGTCTGGCTCATGCCGCTACGAGATCTGCTATCGGCCGCCGAGTGGATCGTGAGCCACACCGGACGCCGCGTCGACTGGCGTGGCCTGTCGCTGTTGGCGGATACGCCAACTCGGCCCACGCCACCGAATACCGCCCCGGGCACCTCGCCGGGGACCTCATCGAGCCTCAGTAAGGGATCCCACGCGTTATGATGAAAACCCTGTTCTTGCAACCGCCTTCATTCGACGGCTTCGACGGCGGTGCCGGCTCACGGTATCAGGCGCGGCGGGAGATCAGGTCGTTCTGGTTCCCGACATGGCTCGCGCAACCGGCCGCGCTGGTGCCCGGCAGCAAGCTGATCGACGCGCCGCCGGCTCGCATTGGCCTGGACACGGTGACGGCGGCGGCCCGGGCGCATGAGCTTTGCGTGATCCACACCTCGACGCCATCCTTCGCCTCGGACGTGAAAGTGGCGGCGGCGCTGAAAGACGCGAATCCGTCGCTGAAGATCGGGTTCGTCGGCGCGAAGGTGGCGGTGCAGCCAACCGAGAGCCTGGCCAACGGCTTGCCGATCGACTTCGTGGCGCGCAACGAGTTCGACTTCACCATCAAGGAAGTCGCCGAGGGCCGCGACTGGAGCGCCATCGACGGCATTTCCTACCGCAACAACGCCGGTGCCATCGTGCACAACAAGGACCGCGCGATTCTGGAAGACATGGACCAGTTGCCGTTCGTAACCGAAGTCTACAAGCGCGACTTGCGCATCGAGGATTACTTCATCGGTTACCTGCTGCATCCCTACGTGTCGCTGTACACCGGCCGCGGCTGCAAATCGCGCTGCACCTTCTGCCTGTGGCCGCAGACCGTCGGCGGCCATAATTACCGCGTCCGCTCTCCTGGGCATGTCGCCGAGGAAATCCGCCTCGCGAAGTCGTATTTCCCACAAGTCAAGGAGATCTTCTTCGACGACGATACGTTCACCGACAACCTGCCGCGTGCCGAGGCGATCGCCAAGGAACTCGGTAAGATGGGCGTCACGTGGTCGTGCAACGCCAAGGCCAATGTGCCGCGCGAGACGTTGAAAGTCCTGAAGGATAACGGGCTGCGCTTGTTGCTGGTCGGTTATGAGAGCGGCAATCAGCAGATCCTGCATAATATCAAGAAGGGCATGCGGATCGAGGTCGCGCGTAAATTCACTCAGGACTGTCATGAACTGGGTGTGAAGATCCACGGCACCTTCATCCTTGGCCTGCCGGGGGAAACCAAGGAAACCATCGAGGAAACGATCCGGTTCGCCACCGACATCAATCCGCACACGATCCAGGTGTCGCTCGCCGCGCCGTATCCGGGGACGTTCCTGTACAATCAGGCGGTCGAGAACGGCTGGCTGGACGCTGAGCATCCCGAACTGGTGGACGACGGAGGGATCCAGATCGCGCCGCTGTCGTATCCGCATCTGTCGCATACGGAAATCTTCGACAATGTGGAAACATTCTACAAGCGGTTCTATTTTCGCGCGCCGAAGATCGCCTCGATCGTGGGCGAGATGGTGCGCAGTCCACAAATGATGAAGCGGCGCCTGCGGGAGGGTGTGGAGTTCTTCCAGTTCCTGCGCGAGCGGCATAAGGCGGCGTGACAGGAGAGTGAGAAATGATCACGGAGCTTCGCCTCCGGGATTTTAAGAATTTTCATGACGCGACGTTGCGGCTGGGATCGTTCACGGTCCTGGTGGGCGCGAACGCGAGCGGGAAGAGTAACATCCGAGACGCGTTTCGGGTTTTGCATGGTATTGGGCGTGGCTATTCGATGGCGGAGATAATCGGCGGGAAATACGGCGGCGGCGGTCAACTGGAGTGGTCGCCGCTGCGCGGAGGCGCCAATGAAATCGTGAAGTCAGGTGCCGCGGCGTTTGAAATTGGCGTTGATCTCGAATTCGCGGAAGGCACAGCGGGCAAAGAGACGCTGAAATCCGCTGAATACCTCATTCGCATTGAGAAGACAGATGCCAGCCGCAGCGGATTCCGCATTGTGGCGGAACGACTTGGAATCGGACGAGTAAGCATATTTTCCATCGGTGCGGCGCCCGACTATTTGGATTTTCAAAAGAAGCATCCAGCAACGCTTGTCCACGTGGGAGGAGGGAGTAAGTCCCGGCCGCCTGGAATGGAATGGATCAGCCGATCGGCAATCGAACTTTCCGGCCAGCCAGCACTTTCATTGATCGTTGGATTTCGCATGGGGGCTCCCCCAACCGCGACGCAGGTACAGAAGATCCTGGATGCCCTGGCCGGGGTCAGGTTTCTGGACCTGGTACCGGACGTCATGCGCAAACCAGCGTTCCCTGGACAGAACGTTCTCGGCGACAGCGGCGAAAACCTCTCCACGGTTCTACAGGAAATTTGCGAAACCCCGGACCACAAGACCATTCTGATTGATTGGATCCAGGAACTTACACCCATGGATATCGTGGATTTTGAGTTTCCGCGCGATCCCTCCGGTCTGGTTCACCTCGTATTGAAAGAGCGGAGTGGTGTCGCCATTTCTGCCTACAGTGCCTCCGATGGCACATTACGATTTCTGGCTTTGCTGGCGGCACTCCTGGGAAAAAACCCCGCTAAGCTATATTTCTTCGAAGAGATTGAAACCGGCATTCATCCATCGCGTCTCAGGCTCCTCTTGGATCTGATCGAACACCAAACCGCGAAGAATGGCATTCAGGTTGTCACCACCACGCACTCATCAGACCTTTTGTCGATGATCGGCGACTCGACGTTCGATCATACCTCCGTCGTATATCGCCCTCGGGACACCGATCATGCCATTATCAGGAGGGTCGCCGAACTACCGGACGCGCCACGGTTGCGCGCGGAACAAGGACTCGGCTCACTGCTCGCGTCCGGCTGGATGGAAGACGTTCTTTTCTTCGAAGCGGAAAATGAACAAGCCACCGCCAAATGAACGTAATGATCATTCCCGAGGATCCCACCAAAGACCACTATCTCCTTTTACCATTATTCGAGCGGCTGTTCGCCCGGCTCAGGCAACCTCGCACGAAAGTCATAATTTGCCTCAATCCGCGGATGCGAGGCATCAACGATGCTCTCGACACCGGTCGGCTGCGCGAAATCGTGACCAGATACGCCATGATCGATTATTTTATCTTGTGCGTTGATCGCGACGGGAACAAGAATCGCCGAAGCAGGCTGAATGAAATCGAGCAAATATTTACTGGCAAGTCTGTATTCATAGCCGAAAATGCATGGGAAGAAATCGAAACGTGGACACTCGCTGGATTGGACCTGCCAGCTGATTGGGCGTGGTCCGCTGTGCGCTCGGAAATCTCCGTCAAAGAGCGTTACTTTGAACAGCAGGCACGACTTATGGGTGTTGCCAATGGACCAGGTGGCGGCCGCAAAGAGATGGGCATCAGAGCAGCTCGACGGATACAGGCCATCAGGCAAAAATGCCCCGAAGACTTTGGTGAACTCGCGAAACGCCTGCGGGTCTTGCTTGCCGCCGCCTGATCCCCGTACCTTGCCGCCCGAAACGGGAGACCCGCATGACCGAAGAACTCGTCGTCACCGCCGCCGACGGCGTGATGGAAATCCGCTTCAATCGGCCGGAGAAGAAGAACGCCCTCACCCGCGCCATGTATGAAGGCCTCGTCGCCGCGTTCGACTCGGCGGAGAACGATCCCGCCGTCCGCGTCATCCTGCTGACCGGGACCGGTGACACGTTTTCCTCCGGCAACGACATCAAAGACTTCCAGCAACGCGCGTCGAGCCGCAATGCGTCGGCCGCTTCACCGTTTCTCACCGCCTTGTCGACGTTGAAGAAGCCGTTGATCGCCGCGGTGAACGGAGCCGCGATCGGTGTCGGCACGACGATGCTCGCGCACTGCGATCTGATCGTCGCCGCCCGCTCGGCGCGGTTCGTGATGCCGTTCACCCGGCTCGGCCTGGTGCCCGAGGCGGGCAGTTCGTTACTGTTCCCGCAATTGCTCGGCCATCAGCGGGCCAGCGCGATGCTGCTTTTGGGCGATGCGCTGGATGCCGACGCGGCGTTGGCGGCCGGCTTCGTCTACCAGGTCGTGGACGATGCCGAACTGATGACGGCGGCCCGTACCTTGGCCGGACGGCTCGCCGCGTTGCCGCCTCAGGCGATCCGGCAAACCAAGCACCTCATGCGCCGCGGCAAACCCGACCTGGCGACCCGCATCAACGAAGAACTGGAACTGTTCCGCGAGCGGGTCCACTCGCCCGAAGCCGCCGAGGCATTCGCCGCGTTCATGGAAAAGCGCCCCGCGGATTTTTCCCGCTTCTCCTGAACCGGATGGTTAGCGCATTTAAGTCCAACGCCAGCGTTTCGCTCGATCTGGCGACTCGCACATGATCGATGTCGGCGCGGCGAACCGGCGGTGGTGTGCACGTTCGCTAAGAAAAAGCGACCCAGCTCCTCGAAGAAGCTGGGTCAAAGTTAGGTCCGGGTTGACCTGGGCCAAACAATTGGCCCGGCTCGACCGCCGCAAGTGTTGGGGCCGCGACGATCGAGCAAAGCTGCCTACCATGAGCCGTCCGGCCAAACTGTGACCTACCTCACAGTTCAGCGGAGCGGTGTCCGAAATTGGCGAAATAGTGAGGTGGCTCCGCGACTCCTTGGCGCGCTCGCCATTGACGCGGCGCTGATCGCGTCCCGCGACGGCGACGCGGTCGCGCTGACCAATGGCTGTGTCTGCCGCGGCATGAGCGGCGATCTGGGAGCGGGCCTGGCCCGCCTCACCGCGCGCCAACCCGCCGTCGAGCACGTGATCGTCGAGGCGAGCGGCGTCAGCGATCCATGGCGGCTGGCGGAACTGGCCCTGGTCGAGCCGGGTTTCGGCCTGGAACCCATCGTCGTTGTCGCCGACGCGTCAGCCGTGGTCGGGCACCTGCATGATCGTTGGGTCGCCGATACGGTGCGCGGTCAGTTGCGGGCGGCCGAGGTGATCGTGCTGAACAAGGCCGATCATGTCGACGCGCTGGACGGCGCTCGCACCGCGATCCGCGGGATCCGGCCGGAGGCGAAGTTGATCGAGACCCGCCACGGGATGATCGCGGATGAACTGTTGCGCTTCCCCGTCGCGCCGCGCGGCCGTTTCCACGCCGAGGCGGTGCCGGCGCATGAATTTCGCACCTGGCATTTTGTTCCCCCTGGCCCATTCGATCGCGACCGGCTACGTGCGTTATTGCGGAGTCTGCCCGCGTCGGTGCTGCGCGTGAAAGGATTTCCTGATTACCCACTTTCCTCAGCCACATCCCACGGCCAATAAACCGGGTGAAATC
>ODAK010002340.1_pt1 | contig 19968 bp, 33 predicted proteins | sample 1539591 | NCBI WGS metagenome assembly ODAK01 (sample SAMEA3539303, study PRJEB22396) | soil metagenome | biome: tundra; feature: field; material: soil | place: USA | collected 2010-05 | depth 0.15 m | reverse complement strand
AGATCAGAAGATCAAAGCCGCGCGGGCGGAGTACGAGAAGGTGCGCGGCCCCGCGCTGGCCGTGAGGACACCGAGCGACGCAAGGGTGAGCGCGAGTGAATGAAATAGATCTAATCAGAAAAAAATTTGAATCATATATCCAACCAACAAATAAATGTTGGCATTGGATAGGTCCTATTGATAAAAATAGTGGTAGAGGCAAGTTTAAGGTTAATGGTAAAAGTAGGAATGTATGTGTAGTTGCTTGGGAACTTTCTACTCGCGCGAAACTTCCTGCTGGAATGGTAGTGAAACAAATATGTGAAAATTCTTTATGCGTTAATCCTAGCCATCTCGAAACTCACCGCAGAACTTTTCCTGGCCGCACTTGATAAAAAGAAAGATACAATATGAAAGTAAAAGATTTGCCTAAACCAAAATGTGAATTTGGCTATCCAACGGATCAGCTAGAAGAGATTTTAGGCGATAGGTTAAAAGAATTTAATAAATATATGGTTGGCCAAACAGGTTCAATCTGTGTAGGACAAAAATATAATCGTGATACTGACAAACATGATTTAACGGGTTGTGGCCCGCATGGAATAGTAGTTTATAAATGCGATCTTATAACATTTCTTGAAGGAAGGGCAACACTAGACTAATGATTGATTCCTAATTATAAATATAATAGAGATGAGGATAGGCACGAACTAACTATGACTGATAATACTGAAGAGCTAAATATAATTGTTAAGCAACACAGAGAAGAAAGAATTAAAGTTCTTAAAGATGAGCTAGACAAACTTCAGCACCAAAAATTGCGCGAAGAAAATAGTGGCTCTACTATCTTTTCATATAACGGTCCACCGACTGAGGCTATTTTATGAGCGAATTCGGTGCTGGAATAGTTGTGTGCTTAGCAAAGTTTTCTGAACACTTGAGCCCCGAAGCTTTTGAAAGATGGAAGAAAGCTAGCATTGATTTTTCAGATGCTCTAGAATTACAAATGAATGGCGCATCAGACCATTTTTATGACCTTGACAGAGACAAATCTCCACCGTCATTAATCAAACTAGCCGATCTAACTTTAGAAATTGGTCATGATTCTGTTAATAAAGAATGGACTAAAAAAGATCTTTTTAGAATAAGAAATTTATGGCAAAAATCCTGCGAAGAGCTTGATCTACAGCTAGGAACAAAGCCAGATTGGGGAGAATGGTGAGCGATATAATTGGTAACAGATATGGCTCTAGCCATAATTGGGTAGCAGAGACTCCACAAGACAATTCTAAGCGTACATTATATAATTGCCAAGATTGTAATAGATTTTTCTGCCATTGTTATGATAGACAACCAGATATATTTATAGCTATGAAAGAAGAAAATATGCCTGATCAATGTGCTGCGAAATGACTAGCTCTAGACAAAAAAAGCTAGATAATTTAATCGGGGAGAAATACCCGCGCGAGTTTCCTGCCCGAGAAACAATTAAGTCAGTTCTATGGCAATATGAAGGAAATAAGTTTGCTAAGGAAAGAATTACTCCTAATTTAGATCCTTCAAAACCAGTTTATAATGTTGCAGGCAGGATTTTGGCGCGAAGAAATATGGGAAAGAATATTTTCTTTGATTTAATGGACCAAACCGGAACTATTCAATTACACGCAGATATGACACTTACATATGGAGTAAGATCTGGATCTAGATTACTTGCTGATTTAATTCATGAATGTGATCTTGGCGACTGCGTTGGAATTGAAGGAACAATGACAGCAAATCCGCGCGGAGAGCCACTTCTATTAATTTGTAACTGGACGCTATTGGCAAAGGCACTCAAAGAGCCTGGCGACAAATTTCACGGGGTAAAAGACCATGAGATGAAGTATAGACATAGGGAGTTAGATTTACTTTCCTCCGCCGATTCTCGTGCAGTGTTTCATAAGCGTGCAGAAATAGTATTTGAGATCAGAAAGTACTTAAATGATAGAGATTTTATTGAGATTGAAACACCTATTCTCCAACCCATATACGGCGGGGCCACCGCTAAGCCTTTTATTACCAAGCATAAAAGTTTGGGTCAAGACTTTTATCTCCAGATATCGTCAGAGCTATATCTTAAGCGAGCAATGGTTGGGGGATTCGATAGAGTATATTCCTTTAGCCGATGCTTTAGAAATGAGGGTATAAGTCCAGAACATAATCCAGAGTTTACTAATTTAGAGATATTTGAGAGCTGCGCAACTCACGAGACAGTAAGAAAATTAGTTCATGAATTGATCACTCATATATCTTCAAAATTCTCTACTCAATCATTTACACAAAATGTAGTTTCAGATCTTCCTTCAGATGAGTGGCCTCTCAGCAGAAAGTGGCCCAAGAATGAGTCAATAGCAGAAGCTTGGGAGTTATATGCGCAATCCGAGAATGGTGATATGGAGATTGCTAGCGGAGCAACTGATTTGAATGATCCACGCGAGCAGGAATCTCGCCTAAGAAAAGTATATTTTAGTGAAGAGGATGAGAATTTTAATCCATTTGATCCAAACTATATCGAAGCATTGGAATATGGGGCACTACCTTGGGCGGGAGTCGGAATTGGAATAGATAGATTGTGTATGCTGCTTCTCAATCGTTCCAACATTCGTGAAGTAATCCTATTCCCAACCCTAAAGAATCAATCATGAAATTTACTATTATTTTTCATATAGACAACATATTAAATGATAATGGCAAAGGATATTGGGCAGAGTCTCCAGATAATCCTAGTTGGTTCATTTCCGGTAATGATTTTAATGAGTTGTGCCAAAGAATAAAAAATCATATGATTCCGAATTTAGAAGAAGAAAAAGAGATTTTAACTAATCCAGATGTGCAACAAGCAATAGTAGATTCTAAAGATAATCTTGATAAATTTGAAAATGAGTTATGAAACCTCTTCCAAAAAGATATAGTGATAATACTTTATTCTACAGAATAACACTACAAATTTATTGGGTTTTATCTGGTCAATTTATAAACACTTATAATGTTATGCGCCTTGTAAAGATAAATAGATTAAAAGCATTATATTTAAGTATCTCTTTAAAATCTCATGAAAAATTCTTATCATAATGATATTTAAAAAGAAACACAAACATGAATATGGGTTATGGAAAAGAACATGGGCGACTAGTTTATATGGTATAACAGTTGGTTCTATAACACAAGAGAGAGTTTGTAAAACTTGTGGACATATACAACAAAAGTATATAAATAACTAGGGCGCGTAGCTTAATGGTAAAGCCCCTGACTCATAATCAGTTGATTGCAAGTTCAATTCTTGCCGCGCCCATATCATGATAATAAGATATATAGATAAACCAGAACTAACTGGTACTACTGGTTCTTTTAATATAAGTGGTATTGGTGAGGTAATAGTTTATTACGATATAGGAGATTGCTCTTCTGAGTTTATTAATAATCTAGAAGTGTATCTTACTTATCCTCAAAAATGGTATAATATGCAAAAAGCCTTTAAAGATAAATTAATTATTCCTGATAATTATAATACCTATTTTAGAGAGCCTAGATCCGATTTAGAGCGTAGTAAGGGATATTTCTAATATCTCACTTTGCGCGAAATCCTGCCGAGCCACCGGCAGCAAAATCGGCCGAGAGATAGCCCTACATCTCCCCCGATTACCCTGTATAATCAACTCCCAGCTAGCTAGCCCGCACGAGAAATCGCGCAAATAGATCTAAGTAAAACCTAATTAGGAGTATGATTAAGTTGGCAAACAGATTATGTATTCGCTACAAAATGATTGCTGCACCAGGAAATGTTGAAAGAACATATGCAACTAAAGTTGGTGCAGAACCAGCAACTTTGACCAAATACCTCGAAGCTGCTAAAAAAGCAGTTCATGAAGAAGCAGGATTTCTTGAATTTGAATTGGCCGCAAACACAGAAGGTCCCAGTGGAACTATTGTAGGCGCAACTGCTGCACAAAAATATGTTGCCAATGTTAATGATATAAGTAATATTATTGAATACTAATGCTGATAGTATATACAGCAAGCTATGGAACTCCTGGAGATGTTGAACATAAGTTTGTAAGCTCTCCTTCTACATTAGTTGAATGGGTTGAAAAAGCCAAAACAGCTAATGAATCAAAAGCTGGATTTTTAGAATGTACTGAAAATCCAAAGGAAACAGGTAAAACAGGGAAGAAATGTTTAGTCAACTTATTGCAAGTGGAATGGGTTGTTGAAGAATAAATAAGTTGTGGCCCGATTTCCAAAAGACAACGCCGCAAACAAGATACTAAAAGACTCGGATAATAGTATCTTATTAAATTGAAACTAATGGCTAATAAACAATTAATTACATTGGAGAACCAAACTTCTCCCGGCACAATCTCGCCAAGTGAATTCCAAAATATAGCTAAAGCTTTAAGTTTACAAATAGCATATGATTATAATACATCTCCCTGGGTAGAGCATTTTTATGCGCCTCCAGCAGAAGTCAAACTTCTAACAACAGTTCCTCCAAAAAATACTTGGAATATAATTCTTATTGATGATACTACAGTACAAGGTGCATTGGGATTTCATGAAGATATAGGCGGAGGAAAAATACCTGTTAGCTATGTTTCTGTAAAAGAGACTAGAGAAGATAGAGTAGAGATAAGTGAAGTAGTTTCGCACGAGGCGATCGAGATGTGCGTGAATAGTTTCGTCACTAATGAATCTGAAATGAGAACTGTTACTCATCTAGATAAAAAGTATGTTGTAGAGGTAGCTGATCCGGTACAAGGGAATGCATATAAAGTAGCTAATGGACAATTAGTTGCAGACTTTGTTTGGCCTAAGTGGTTTGGTATGGCACAAGTTCGTTCAGACTTATCTCAAAGAGATTCAATTAAAAATCCATTTGAATTAGCACCTGAAGGATATATTAGTATACTAGAAAATAATGAATGGAAGCAGATATATGGAGAGAAAAGATCTAAGCTCCCACCCTGGGCCAGCAGACTCCCGCGCATGGGCGTGGCCTGATAGGGTTATTTTTCTTCTATATAAAGATAGCTTGACAAAAGCTGTTTACTGCTGTAATGTATAGAACAAGTAGTGAGCCGAAGGGCTAGATCCGTTATCTTGCTAATGATCAGTCAGTTAAATCTGACACCGGATTCCCACAACATGTTCACTGCTTAAATTTATAATAGATGAGAGCCGGAGACATTGGGTTACCTTTTGATGATACCCCACCGTCACTAACATGTTCTCATCTTAATTTTATATCTATGAGCCGAATTAGTTTGGTTATCGGTCGCTTAGGTTCGATTCCTATTTAGTCAATTGGGACAGCGGATAAAATACGAACTAAATAAACATGTTCGTAGATATTTATTAGAAAAGAGAAAACGATATGCCTTCTACTTCTTATTTATCTCGCGCGGCTTCTCCGCTGAAAACTCCTCAGTCTGAACCTATTCCTGGCTCTTCTCAAGTTGAAAATAGAGCCGGTGGATTTGCTTGGGAGATTTCCTCAATGGATCGCCTTCGTAGATTTCTTATTTTAGGATCAGAAGGTGGAACGTATTATGCCACTGAGCGCAATCTCACAAGACAAAATATTGATGGGGTAAAACTTGCTTTAGATGAGAATGGCGTAGCCGCAGTACAAGAAATCATAAATATTTCTACAGATGGACGCGCTCCAAAGAATGATCCTGCACTATATGCTTTAGCAATTGCTTGTGCTCATTCTGATGAGAACGTTCGTAAAGCTGCCCTATATGCAATTCCAAGGGTAGCTCGTACTGGAACTCATCTTTTCCATTTTGCTGAGTTCGTACAAACTCAGCGCGGATGGGGCCGGGCACTAAAGAGTGGAATTGCTTCTTGGTATGAACAAGACGAGGATAAGCTTGCATATCAAGTAGTAAAGTATCGACAAAGAGATGGTTGGACTCACCGCGATCTTTTGCGCCTGGCCCACCCTGAAGCAATTTCACCTACTCATGCTTCAATATTTAATTGGCTTTGTAATCGTGATAACGATTCAGTTTTGCCTATTACTATTAAAGCTTTTAAATATGCACAAGCATCTGATTCCTTTCACGAGACAGCAAATTTAATTAAAAAGTATGGCAATAAGCTCCCCCGCGAGGCTCTAAACACTGAGCATCTAAACAGTGGTGAGGTATGGGAAGCTTTACTTTATGAGGGAATGCCACTTACAGCTATGATTCGTAATCTAGCTACTATGACCCGCATAGAGGTTTTAAAGCCAATGAGCAAGGGAACTTCTTATGTTATAGAAAAGCTAAGTGATCAAGAATATATTCACAAATCTAAAGTTCACCCTCTATCTATTCTTGGAGCACTAGCTACTTATTCTTCCGGACATTCCGCGCGAGGAATTTCTTCATGGACACCACTAAGAGAGATTATTGATTCTTTAAATAAAGCATTCTATATTTCTTTTAAGAATATTAAGCCAACTAATAAGCGCACTTTACTAGCACTGGATGTTTCTGGCTCAATGACTTTTGGTGATATAGGCGGTATGCCAGGAATAGATCCGCGTATAGGCTCTGCTGCTATGGCTTTAGTAACTGCTTCTACTGAGCCTAATTATCATATTGTTGGATTTAGCCATGAACTTATTCCACTGTCTATTTCTCCAAATGAGAGACTAGATGATGTTATATCTAATATTAGCGGTCTTCCATTTGGGAGAACTGATTGCGCCCAACCAATGATCTATGCATTAAATAATAAACTAGAAATTGATACTTTCTGCATTTATACAGATAACGAAACATATTTTGGCAATATTCATCCTATGCAAGCTTTATATGAATATCGAAGAATATCAGGAATTAATTCAAAGCTAGTAATTATAGGAATGACTGCCGATAAGTTCTCAATTGCTGATCCCAATGATTCTGGATCGCTTGATGTGATTGGTTTTGACACCGCCACACCGCAGGTGATCGCAGACTTTTCGGCCGATAGATTCTGATAGCATATAGATACGGCGTGTAGCGCAGCCTGGTAGCGCGCTCGGTTTGGGTCCGAGAGGCCGAAGGTTCGAGTCCTTCCATGCCGATTTTCTTATACTTCCTATATAAGAGGATTAATGACCGTAATTACAACAGGATATCCATACAGGAATGATGGCGAGGAATTCGAGTATTATGTCGAGCGCCAGTTTGTAGAATTACAGAACAAACTTCATAAACATTTTAACAATATCAATCAAAGGTTAGATAAAATGGCTACATTAGCTGAACAACTCGGCGTAGAGGAGACAACTCTCGCAGAAGTAGTTCCAGAGCTTGCAACAGAGATTACTACTCTTCAGACAACTCTTACTGAAAAGGAAGCTACTCTTACTACAGATGCTACTACCCTCGCCGCAGATTCCGCCGAACTGGCCGCAAATCAGGCTGAATTAGCTGCAATCAAGGTAGTGCAGGAACAGCTTGCGCCGGTGGTCGAAAAGGCTAAGGGCCTTGTCCCTGCGCCTGTCGTGACCCCGCCGGTTGAAACGCCTGTGGAAGTTCCCGTAGTCGAAACGCCTGTTACCACTCCTCCAGTGGAACAGCCAGTTGAAACCCCTGTCGTGCCTATTGAAACTCCGCCTGTTAGCTGATAACATATAGGAGTGGCTCATTCCTGTACTCCTTGGAGTGCGGAGATGGGAATAGCGACTGAAACCACTGGGCTATCTGGGCGACTGGGTAGCCCGTGGTTTTTAAGCCCTTGACAGACTATTGCGATCTGTGATATTGTGCAGGTATGGCAACAGTTGAGCAAGCCCTAGCAGCAACTCTACGCGCCCTGCGCGAACAAAAGGGCCTGTCACAAGAGTCTGTATCTAACTTAGTTGGTGTAAAACAACCAACTATAGCTAATTGGGAGAATGCTGCAAGAACTCCTTCTCCTACATATTTATCTTCTATAGCATCTGCATATGAAACAACAGCTAGTCAAATATATGAAAAGTCGGAAAGTTTACAAACAGAAAAATTAGATCTTATATCTAAGCCTAAGAAAGGTAAACATGGCAACAGCCACAAAAACAAAAAGAAAAAGTAAAACTAAAGCTCCTACAGTATCGATAGTTATTTCTACATTCTCTGGAGCGAATGGTATTAAGTTTAAAACTCCACGTATCGGACCGATTGACAAATACATTCCTATTACTGATGAAGATTATATTCTTGACTATGGGACTCCACTTCGAGATGCGGCCGCAAAATTCATTGGCAATTTAGAGGCACTCAGAAAGCCAGGCACAGTAGTAATTGGTTGCTTAGCTGATGAGTCTCTTTCTATGTCAGGAAATGAGCACGCAGTCATTGATGGACTTAACGAATTTGTAGACGGCATGAAAGATGTTGAAGTCGATCCTGATTCAAATGGCAAAGTTCTTTGTGTAATTTTCACCGATGGACAAGAGTTGCATTCTACAGAAGTTTCCAGCAGTGAGCTATCTAATATCATCACTAACAAGGAAGATGAAGGTTGGACATTTATTTATCTTGGTGCGAATCAAGATGCTTGGTTAACTGGCGCTTCTTATGGTCTCTCAGGCACAGCAAGAGGACAGACAGTAAATTTTGTAGCTAACTCAAGAGGAACTACTTCTGCATTAAGATATGCAGGTGCCCAAGCTACTAGTTATTTATCAAGCCAAGAATCATATAGTAATCTAGCTTCTGAAAATTCTGTAGGTACAATAACTGAAACAGGTGAATGGGAAGGAAAGAAATAATGTGTAATTGTTGCTACCCAAGATGCCCATATTGCGGTCATAAAACATATTCATATACTAGACCTTGGCCTTATTATCATGAACCATATTACTGGCCTAACTACAGGGAAATTCCGCGCAGAGAAAGAGTAATTATTGAAAGAAATATATCTAGGCCAGAATCTATAGAATCGGCATTAGCTAAAGCACACGTAGCTTTAACCTAATGAGAAAGAAACGTCCTATAAATACAGTCAAGCGTAGTAGGGCATACTCAAAAATTCCCTATAAATATTGGGGAAAGCTTGTATATAACAGGAAGAAAAAGAATGGCTACTCAAACGTCAAATGAACAACTCATAATCACTTATGAAGATTCAAATGACCACCGAATTCATAAGTATTGCGCAGCTTATACTGAAGACCAAGCAAAGCACTATTTAATGAAATGTGTAGAACGACACGGCAGAACAGTTAATGTTCGCATAATTCCTGCTAAAGAATTACATATATAAATCACTACCTCTCAGCGCGCAAATCCCGCCGAGGTGTGATATAGTAATATTACCATCAAAGGTAGTACCTATTACACCTTCAAAATCTATTTCTCCTGGCAATATTCCCATATCATTCTCTCATTTGTAGTACAATCGACAAAGTCGATTCTTCTGGAACTAATTTCATTAATTGTAGAACAAATTCTATTATTTTTTAGTGGCGGAATTTTGAGATTTTATAGCATCAAGAATAGTTTTTAAACCGCCTGCTGTTTTTACATCAAGCGCATCTAAAATATTAACAGCATCTTTATATGTATTTTCTGCGCGAGCTTCTGAACTCAGACTCTGAACCTGCTGCCCCACCATAATTATGCTCAATAGAACAAGTTGTAAAAATGTTTGAGCAATCCATGCAATTATTCCCTCACCGCCAGGTTTCAGCGCTGGAGAAAGACCAAGCAAAGCAATAATAGTGAAAAGATATGCCATCCACATTGTACCTACAGCTTTAGTAATTAATACCGCTAACTTCGCATTAAACCCATCTACCTTATTCATCTCGGCTTTAATAGACCCTAATGTAGGATGTAATGCTCTTGCTAAGTGTTTATGATTACCAACTGGTTTAATAGCTTCTTCCATTATTTACCTCCTATCTTTTCTTGGTCTAAGGTCCCATATTCTTTTTATAACCCATCCAAACATATAAGTAAACCCACCAACAATTACTATTCCAGCTATAATATCTACAGCCTTCTCCCGCGATGATCTAGAAGCCAAACAACTCCTACTATAATTGCAACTATAACTAACACGCCTACTAAAGTCATTATGTCTCCTTTTATCGTAACATGAGTGGTACTTCGGCACTTTCCCTCTTATTTAGCCCTTTTGATTCAACTTTACTATCTATTTTTATTCCATTGGCAAAGGCTTTAGCAAGATCGTTCAATCTCATAAATATATATTGCTCTTTATCAGTATTATCTTCTAAAGCCAACATTGCTATGTTTCCTGTTCCGACTGAATCGTCTATAGCTTCATCAAGATATTTTTTTATTTCGTTCCAAGTAAACTTTTGCTGACTTTTTGATGATGTGCTGAATCCGTTACCAGATGAATCATTCTTAACGTAGAACTTATTACCACTGCCAGGGTGCAAATTCTGACCTAGAGTATTTGCTACTTCTCGCTCAAAAATTATTCCCTGTTCTTGGGCCTCTGTTCTAGGCATCTATTGTTATATCGGGGAGAATATCTACATTTACTTCACTCTCCGGCGGAGTTCCTGCCGGTGGAGGGACAATTACTGGGTCAACAATAGGCAAAGGTACATCTGTTGGAGGTTCTGTCGAAGGCGGCGCAGGGGGATTATCTGGGCCAATTTCCTGCCCGCCTCCTGCTGCCGGTGCCCCTACTTCTGTTTCATTTATTTGGGGGACTTCCTGGCCCGATTCTCCTGCCGGAGGCACTGTCACAACCGGAGGTTCCGTGATAACTGGCACTTCTGTAGCGACTGGCACTTCTGTGACAGGAGGATTTTCGGCCGTAGTTTCAGTAGTAATTGGAGTTTCCGGTGTAGTAATTCCAGGAGATTCAATTACAGGGGTAGTCGGCGCGGAAGTAGGAGCAGAAAGAGAAGTAATATAGATATTAACTAGATCACCATTTTCTCCTGATACAGGATTGAGATTCCCATTACAACTTACTGACAAATATCCTCCAAGTGCCGTAACAATATGATCAATAGCCTTCTTTACTTCTTCAATCACAAACTCTTCTCTTTGGTGTTGTGACGGTACAGATAGATCAATAGCAAGTTCTGCAACCGATCCCTGCACTGGCGTAATTTCAAATGACAAGATATTACCTTTCTTAATAAGTGTATTTCTTTAGTATCTCATAGCGATTGTATCTATGATTAATATCCCATCCCTTTTGTACTCTTCTACCGCTCCTTAATCCACCATATACTGCTGCATCATATATATTCTTTCTAAATTCTACCATTCTATTATAGCACACTAATAAACCATGTTTATGCCAATTTGGATGCTTCATATAGGACAGATATGAATTTACTACGCGACGTTCGGCTGGGTAAAATACATTCAGGGGGTTTGGCGGCGGAGGTGGAGGCCCAGCAGGTGTTCTAAATAGATTTACCTCTGCTCTTCTTCTAGTTACTAACCCCGCCAGAATTACCCCTCCAGCACGATCATATTGAAGCATCTCTTCTGCTGCTTGGTTATACTTCTTTTCGCGCAAACTTCTGCCGACATTCCACTGCATTGACCCAGCACCTAAATTATATGTGAATGAACAAAGCGCATCAAATTGATTTTGATTAAGAGTAACTCCCAAATCGTTAACAGCTCTACCATAATCATTATTAACTAATGATCGTAAATTTTCCTGTCCTTGTTGCCTAGTTATACATGGAGAGTTGCCACTTATTCTTCCTCCAGCTTCTCCATAACCTCTAGTCCAGACACTTCCGTAAGAGTCCCAATATGGACATGAAGAGAATCCCTCAAAGTTAGCAATAAGATTTATACCTTTGTTAGAAATCTGCATTACTCACCTCGCGGATCTTGCCACTGTCCCAGCTCTGTGCCTTGTTTAACAGAAGTAGTCCAATATAAATCATTACCATCTAGAAATACCTGACCATTTACAGCAGTATTTAAATCTGGGTTTTCCGACCATATTCTAGTAATAATCATAGGGAATATATCTCCACCTCTAACATCATTACCAACGTGAACCATAGCGCCACTATTTGTACTAGCTATTTTCGATACCTTGGCATCATTGCGTCTCTTATTAATATTATCTGCGCAGCTATCAGATAATTTCAAATGAACAATTCTTCCAACTGAAGGAATCATATCATTCTACTTTTGATCTTGAAACATTTTCCGGCCCACATCCACCAAGTAACAAATCTTGGCTCCCAAGTTTTACCATCATCAAAACTAGTTCTATTAGCAGTGGCAAATTTTGTTGGAATAACCTGTCTAATTCTCATATTACTGTCCTGTAGTAGGAATTGACTGATTTGCAATAGGAATATTTACCGGGCCATCTGGTTTTGCAGCAGATTCCGGCGGGAGTGAAACACCAGTACCTTCCTCAAAAGGAATTTCAGTACTTACCCCGATCAACTTATGCGCCTGTAAATAACGCCCAATCTGGGTAATAGCACCAACTACAATACCACCAATTGCTAGATACTTTTCCGGCCCAGCTAGCGCCGTAGTTCCACTTTCTACAGCTTTAATAACTGTAGGAAGTAACGCAAATAAAGCCGATGTCCAACCAATAATCGTGGTTAAACCGATTGAAACTTTATTGTTTATCATCTATTGTCTTCTTCCTGTTTGAAATATTTATATAAAGGATGAGATCTATCTAAAGGCTTATAATCACTTGGAAACCCAGATATATTTCCTAAAATAGCTTCGTCATGCTCTCTATCATTTGTAGAACAAAGCTGAGAGTTTTTCTCGGCGGGGATTTTGCGCATATGATTTAACCTATCTTCATTTTATCAGGATTCATAGGAGGAAGCTTATCCCACCAAATTTCTTCCCACGATTTTAGTGTGCAAGAATAATCAGATTTATCTTTTTTAGATGTATATATTATTCCCTGAACTTCTCTACCTAATCTATTTCCAATATCAATTTTATTTATAATAAGTTCTCTACCATTATAATCAGTATAAATAACATTAAGCTCTGGCTTCATTGTTCCCTTTATGTCTCATCATATGGATATATTAAAGATAAATGCGTTCCTAAAGCGAAACATAATTTATCAGCAGCATCGATATTTATACGATCTGAATTATTAATCCACCCTCTAACTCTACGAATATCAACCCCTGCACCTTTAGCAATCATATCATTATTCCACTGCAATTTTTTTGCTTGAGAGATAATTGGCTGTGGTGAAACTGAATTTAAGCATCCAACAAACTTTTTAACTCTTCCTGATCCATATCCTACTTTATGAATATTTCTTACAGGTTTACCTTCTTGTCGCCTTCTCGCCGCTGCATATTCGCGAGTTCTTTCCCGAAAATCATTTTTTTGTTTATCAGAAAAATTATAATATCTTTCTAAAGCTTTTTTCTTACAACAAAATTCACAAGTCTTACGAAGATATTCTTTATTTCTCTTTTTTGAGAAATATGGCTTATAATCTGATAATTTTCTCCACCTATTACAATTCTTACAATTTCTCAAAATTAAGGAAACCTTAGCGGCTGCCCTGACTTAAATTCTTGTCTTTCTCGTTTCGCTCTTTCAATAGCTAATCTATTTTTTCTAATTTCTTTATATTCCTTTTCAAATCTATTCATATTGTCTAAATATAGATGATCAACTGGTTTATTTCCTGGATCGGTTTCTATTTTCAATATATCCTCCTAAGTAATAACTTATAACAGCAGAAACAACAAAAACTATTATTCCTATCTTTTCATTTGTCAAAATTTTAGTTTCTCTGCTAAGGCAAGCAGAAACTTGGGCTCACTATTAGCTGCATTTTTCTTAATATATAGTGTTTCAGATTCAGCATCATATCCAGCTTGCATATTATCAGAAAGTTCCAAACTATCTGGAATATCATCTGTTATGCTAACTGACAAATTAGATGTATTTAGGTAAGTATAATATAAAGTTCCATTCGGATGCTCGATCTCTTTCCTCGCATCGGGTACAGAAAAGATTTTACCATTCCTATTAATACATTTAGGATCAGTATTTAAATTAGTTCCGCTAGAAGCATCATGCGCTAATACTTGGTCAATACCAGCATCTTCAGCAGCTTGTAACATCCCTTCATTATACGCATCTCTAGTTTGTGCTCTTACTGCCCGTGCAGAATATGTAATTGGTAAATCAGCAAAATTGTCTTCTAATAATTGAGCAACTGTATCCGGATGCGAATTTATCTGAAGTTGTTTATCTAAGAAATCTTTGAATACATTCTGTGTAGTATCATCCATTAAACTTAAATTATCATCAACATATTTATCTACCCATTTTTGAACAGAGCTTGGATCAAATATATTGGGATCGAGATTTGCAAGCTTTAATTCGCGCTTTCCCGCTGCCCCTACAATTCTACTGAGTATTTCCTTTAACCGGGAAGAAGTAGCTGGGAGAGATATTGCTTGATCACTCAACCACGCCGCAATTGCCCCCGCTGCGGCAATTTTCGCGGCCCCTGCGGATAAACCAGGCTTAGACTTAGGTTCCCCTTCAGGTTCGGCTAATTTCAATACAGTTTTATTGCGAATTTGATTAGCCAGAGATGTAATTTGTCCCTTATATCTATCCATCAAAAGTTTTCTCATCTGCATAGCAGCAGATCTTACTGATATATCTTCATAAGGGGGGATTTTGGGCAATGATTGTAAGAATGAATCGCTAGATGATAAGAATATCTCTTGCCCTGGCTGGAAATATATATGCTCTCCAGTCTCAGTTTTTTCTACTCCTGCGTTATATCCTGCAATTCCTTCTTTTTTAGCAGGAGCCATAGTAGGAGGTTTGGCATTTTCATCAGCTTCTTTTTTCTTATCTTCAATCATTTTCTGCTGAGATTCAGAATTAAGAGGAATGCCATTTTGCCTCAGCAATTCTCTAATATCTACAGGAATGTTCTCAGGATTCTTTTGTCCCAACAGCGTAATAATCTGTTTTACTAATTCACTATTTTGAGAACCATAACCGCGAGTTACTTTCTTACACGGTATATCTACTTTCTCAGGAAAGTTAGCCGCGATAAATTCAGGAATCATATACTTATTTACAATTTCATCATCTTCATTTGAAAGAAGCTGTTGTGATTCTTGATAAATCTCACCCATCTGCGCAGAAATGTAGCGCTGGCTAGAGGTCTGCCCTGCCATAGTTGCATCTACGAAAGCTTGTTCTGGCAAGAAACATGCCTTAAGTTTCATAGTTTCGAGAGCTAAAAAGTTTTGCTCAAGAGAGGAAAAGTTCTCGCCTCCCTCCATATATTTAGCCTCCCACTTTCTCTGATTCATGGTTTTGCCATCCTCTCCCACCATGAATTCACCAGGGAAAGCTACTGTGGTTCCTGATCTTATATTATTTCCTATTTGAATTGCTTTTTGCTGAAGGCTATAAGGAGTTTCTGATTCAGGATTATTTGCGTCTAGCGCCTCTGAAACTTCAGTTGGGAAATAAACAATTTTTGCTGGATCAGCCTTATTCTCGAAACTCCTATCTGCTAAAGCCCATCGATACCAAAAGCTCCACCAAAAACGATAAGCGCGCTGGGTCCGAGGAGCCCCGTACAAACTTCCAAAATGCTGATTTCTTTCATTGACCTTCCAGATTGACCACTCAAGCGGAATTGGATACCCACTTAATACTTGCGGCCCATAAGTTTGAGCAACTCCGAGCATCATCGGATTTGGGATTGGAACAGGCGAATACATGTATCCGTTAAAATTGCCCATTTCATTCCATCTGGGCAGACAGTTCTCTGGAGGAAGAGCTAAAAATGTCTTCCACATTAAGGCATCTACGTTCTTAGAAGGCCAAACTGGTAAATCTTCCTCTGGTTTTTCAGAAGTTTTATCTCTATATATACCATCTAATTTACCTAGTTTGAATCTTTTTACAAGCGGCTGATAACCCATTCTCAAAGAGTTTGAAGTCTTTGATTTGAAATCTGAATTTATCGGTCTATAAGCTGCATCTACAGCGGCAGCCAATAACGCATCCTCACAATCGAACGAATATGATGCATTGATTAATGGAGTTTCAATATAATATAACGCAAAAGCTAAAGTAGGATCAGCAGCCATATCGCGCATAATGGAGAAAGGCAATCTTCTAACACTGAAAGGATTAGAACCAATCTCTCTTTGAAGCAGGACAAGATTTAGTATCTCTGCTTGAGTTTGCTGCCGGACTGAAGGACCTATTGCGCGAGCTTCCCTCAGTTTTTGCGCAACACCTTTATCAGTGTTTATTTCAAATGCGCGCTCTTCTGTGGGCGAAGGCTGTGGATACTCATCAATGGCAAGAGGGTTACTAGATATCCTACTTCCAGAATCTTGTTCTGTAAAGCCTCTTTCAGAAGGAAGTTTTGGTTCTTTAGCCATTATTATAGTTTTGTTACTTTATCACTATTAATAGGATAATACATTCCCTTTACACCGCGAATAATAGGATTCTCTGAATAACAATTATTACAATATATATAACCCTTCATTTCCTCTTTATTAGCCTCAAGACATTCATGTTTGTTTGGGCATAAATATTTTAAAGATTCTAAAGGTTTGTCAATCCACTCTTCGGCTAATTGAGAACCAGATATTCCAGCAGGAAAATCGCCAAGAATATCCCAATCATATGGTTTAATTCTCATTTCATCAATCATATAATCTAAATCATCCCATAATTGTATGTTATTCATTTGGATCTATTACTATATAGTTGCCATTTAGAAGTTTACTTATAACTCTATAAGAAAATGTTTTATAATCAATTCTATTGCCGCCCAAAGTTATATAAGGATTCGCTTGATACCCTTGTTTAAGCTGCTCAGGAGTAATCTCTTTTATGGCATCCACTCTGGCTTCCCTCCTCTATTCGGCCCGGTTCCTGCCGAGACCGGCGCGCCTAGTGTACTGCGCCACGCCTCCGAAGTGTAGTCGGCCGCATTAGGGGCGCTCACATCGGCAGAAATAGCGCCGGGATAAGAACTCTCACCTCTCGCCGCGATTACCGGCTGCAAAGTCGCGCGAGTAGAAGTATTATTATATCTCTTCATAATAGTAGTTACATTCTTCAAACAATACCTTACTGCTGCTGGTCCGTGACTTGCATTATCGTGTACCTCTTTACCATCTTTTTGTCTCCAACTCTCAAAGTCATCACACAATGCAGGACAATTTTGATCATCTACATATAAAAGATTATCAGCCGCAAGAGCTTGTAAACACTCCACTGTAGGATCAAAATCTCTTGAAATATACCATACAGTTCTTAATGGAGGATTGTGCTCTCTCCAATCCTCTCTTTGTTGCCTGCCTGCCATATCAGCGAATCTAGCCTTGACTCTCCATCCTCCACCAAATCTATTTTTATATTGTATCTCTTGTCTAGTTACTTTGTCTGCCAAACGAGTAGCTCCCATAGAAGCCTCGTTGATCTCTTTAAATACTATATAGGCACCTTGTGGAATTACAGTTTTAGTTCCTATTGTATTATTAGTTTGAATAGGTTGATGCAATGGTCCTTGTATCCAAGTTATAAAACTATCAGCAGCACCACCCCAATCACAACCAAGCCATATTAATCCATACTCTGGTCTTGGTTCATAATTTCTTACTGCGTGCCTTTCTCTGGACCATGTTGGCAAATACAAACCATCTGACATTGGCCTTCTGCATTCAAGCTGAGAAGCCCATTTATTGGGAGTATTTTGGACAAATTTTCGTATGACATCATCGTGCGCCATCCACCCTCTGGATTTAAAAAACTTGCCTTTGCAAACACTCTCCAGAGTTCTCGGCACTCCCTCAGCTGCCTCACCTTTAGCTACTTTATCACATTCACAAAGCTCACAAGGATCTTTTCCTAATTCCTTCAAGCGATTTTCTCTAGCCTCTTTAGGCGCACCCCTACAAAACGGAACCTCTTTTCCTACCTCAAATACGCAAGCTTTGTAAATCTTCCAAGTAGATTTTAAGCCTTCCTTTTTAGCTTTTTTAGTTTCATCAACGATTCCTTGAACAATACCTTTTGTACTCTTTAAAGTTGAAGTTGCAATATCTTGAGCCTTAATAGTGCGTCCGTCAGGAAAAGTTTTCGAGCTTGACATGTTTCTAGATTCTTGCCAAATTTCTTTATCTAGCAAATCCACCTCATCTGCATGTACCTTTTGTGGGTGGGGAGAGTTAACGCCTGAGAGAGTCCCAATTATGATTTCTAGCTTAGAAAGATTTTTTAATAAAGTTTCTTTTCTTAAAGTACTTTCAACAGAAGGTTTTAGAACTTTTTCTCCTGAATCATTAGTCGTATAAAGAAAACTTTTTATATAAGAATAGGATTTGTTAGATTGCTGTTCAATATCTGCGAATGTACAAACCTCACATCCAGGTTTCGTTTCTGCAAAAACAAAATTTGCAATAGCTGTATTGAGCGTCTTTGCACTCTCACGACCACCAATTACTAAAATCGCATTCTCGCGTTCAAAATAATAATCTGATACATAATCAAAAGGTGCTTGATGATCCTCACACACTGCAACGCGCGGAATATTATAACCAGTTTCTACCAAAATCCATTCATGCAATTCATCATCTGTCTCAGGAACTTTACGTTTCTGAGTTCCTTTTTTCCCGCCAAGACGGCGCATAGAAAGAATTAGATCACGCTTCTCCTGATCTGACATTTTAGAAGCGTCTAATGTCTCTGATTTATTTTTTGTCTCTTGCGCCATTTTCCTGCCGAACTGGAACTGACTTTTTAACTTTACCAGTATGATTACAGTATTTGCATTTGCGCCGAGCTTTGCGATTCCAATTTCCGCACTCAGGGCAATCTACTTTGACCCATTCTGTAATCATGCTACCAATATTTCTTTCTATCACTAGGACCTAAGCTTGGCCCATATTCATAATAAGAATTATCTTTATTTCTCTTGCACACAGTCCACTCTTCATCTGTCTGTGATAAATCTAACTCATTGCTCAAAAACTCAAATAATTTTTTAGTTTCATTATCAGGAATTACTATCTTAATTTCACAGAATTTATTCGACATCTTCTACATCCTCTGGCGGTAAATCATAATCATAACCAACTCCATGTTCTGCCAAAACCTCTGCTAAGGCGGCATCGAGACTTTTTCCTGAAAGTTTCCGCAGCTCTTTCTCATCATCTCTCATATTTTTCTCAAGATCTTGTTCAAACTTATTTATACGATCTATCGCGCCAAGTTTGACCGAAGGAGACTTATGCTGAGTAGCCATTGAAATAAGCTCTCTGGCGATTTGATCTGCTTTCTCAGAAGCTTTTTCTGTTACTACTTGAGCTACTGATACTTTTCTTGGCCTCCCCGCCCCTGGTTGTCTGCCCCCGAGCCTCCCGTCTTTGTTCATCTGTTTAGCCCAGATACTTTTTTCTTCTCTTCTTGTTAATCCTTCAGGCCCTATTTCATCCCAATATCTTGGGTCGGCAAACCCAGACAGTCTTCGAGCAACTTTCTTCTCTAACTCTTTCTCAACTGGCTCATCAGGAAACAAGCTACTAGCCATCTAAGAAAACACCTTATCTATATTTTCTCTTCTATTTTTCTCTACAGCCTCTCTAGCTTCTGTCTCCGATGGAAACCATAACTCTGCCCTCCAAGGTAATGTGCGTCCAGGGTTATATGAATATCTTTTTCCAACAGATTTTCTATTATGAGAATTTTGCGAAGGAGTCGCGAATCTTAAATTACATCTGCAATTATCTAAGGTATCATTATTTTTATGATCAATTAATGGGTCACTTTTCTTTGCTTCAAAAACTTCTCTATGCATACTAATCATACGCTGTTTGCCATTTGAACCTGTTATAAATCTCACAGCATATACATTCTTCCCATTCTTTTCTGGCTTAGCCGACCACTTATACTGTGTAATTCTCTCATAATCATTAGGTTCTAATAGAGCAACACCGATATGTTTACTTTTAGAAGT
>ODAK010002337.1_pt1 | contig 19984 bp, 16 predicted proteins | sample 1539591 | NCBI WGS metagenome assembly ODAK01 (sample SAMEA3539303, study PRJEB22396) | soil metagenome | biome: tundra; feature: field; material: soil | place: USA | collected 2010-05 | depth 0.15 m | reverse complement strand
ATATAATCTTTTTCTTAACTTTAAGACCTTAATATCTTAATCGGTATAAACTCTAATATTAAACAACCTCTGCAACTTTCTTTAGCAACGTTTTCTCGGCAGCTTTTAAAATTGCAAAGGTTTTTTCCGATGTGCTGGATTCTGCATAATTTCTCAGTATAGGTTCTGTTCCTGAAGCACGGATCATCAACCATTCATCATCATTGAAAAAATACTTAAAGCCATCAGTAGTTTCTACTTTTAGTACTTTGTAATCGCCAAAATTTTTGTACACATTATTTTTACAATTTTCTACGATCTCATTTTTAAGTTCTTCTTCCAAATGCAGATCTGAGCGTTCAAATGCAAAATGTCCTACAATAGCATATACATCCTTTATAAGCTCTTGCAATGATTTCCCTGATTTCGCCATGTATTCCAAGATCGTTAAACCGATCCATATTCCATCTCGTTCAGGAATATGACCTTTGATGGCAATACCTCCCGACTCTTCTCCGCCCAATAATACATCTTCTGAGATCATGATGCTTGCAATATATTTAAACCCGATCTTAGTTACCTGCTGCTCTAAACCAAAATGTTTACACATCTTACCAATCTTCGGACTAACCGAAAAAGCAGTAACTACTTTGCCTCTCATTCCTTTTTGTTCATATAAATATTTGATCAACAATAAAATAATATGATTAGAGTCGATAAAATTTCCTTCGCTATCATATAAACCGATTCTGTCTGCATCTCCATCGGTAGCTAAACCGCAATCAATATTTTTTGATGTTTTGATTAACGTAGAAAATTCCTGCAAATTTTTATGGATAGGTTCCGGCGCCTGACCGTGAAAAGAAGGATTATCATCACAATGAAGCATAGTTGTTTCAGGCAGCAAACGTTTTATTACATTTTGCCCTGCACCATACATAGCATCATAACCTAAACGAAGTCCTGATTTACGAATGGTTTCAAGATCAAAGTTATCTTCAACATGATTACAATACATTGTTTCCAGATCAATATTTTCCAAAAGACCCTGATCCTTAAAATCTTTTAAATTTAATTTATCAATGTCTATCAGGTTCGTTTCAGGGATCAATGTTTCTATCTCTTCAATTTTTTCCGGAAGTAAAGGGCCGCCATAAAAACCTTTTATTTTAAAACCATTGTAAGACGGTGGATTATGACTTGCAGTAATGATAATTCCAATATCGGCTTGTTTCCTCAGTGTGCCCAGAGATATCATAGGAGTTGATACCAAACCTTTTGCCAGATAAACTTTAATGCCATGATTACATAATACCTTACCTGTAGTTTCAGCGAATAACTCTCCTCCAAACCTGCTATCATGACCCAACACTACCGATGGTTGCGCATAATTCTTTAAAAGCCATTGTGCGGTTGCCTCAGCAACTCTTGCAACATTATCAACTGTGAAGTCTTTGGCTATTATAGCGCGCCAACCATCGGTTCCGAATTTAATTTTTGTCATTCTTTTTATTTTTTAATTATTGTTTTTTGATTGAAATGATAGTTTACTAAGTCTTCAATAGGAGAAGATATCATTTTACCTATTTCCATTTTATATGATTTGGCAACTTCTTTTAATATGTCCTTAAATATATAACCTACCGATCCAACACAATTAAAGTTATATTTTTCATAGCCGGGATACCTGCTCACCAAATTTTTAAAAAGATCATTGAATGATTCTCTCACAATTTTTTCTATATATTCATGTTCCTTATTTTCGTCAGCAAACTTGCAGAAGCTTGCCAAAAATCGATTAGGAAATGTTGAATGATATATTGAATCAAAAATATCTTCGTTACTAAGTTGATAGGTCTTACTAAATTTGTCCTGCAATTCCGGAGGCATATAACCTCTCATAAAACCCTTGACAATTTTTTTTCCAATATAACTACCGCTCCCTTCGTCCCCCAGAAGATAACCAAGGGAATCTATATTTTTTTCAATTTCCTTTCCATCATAAACACAGGTATTAGAGCCTGTACCGATAATTGCAGCAAATCCTCGATTATTACCAAGCAAGGCTCTGGCAGCAGCTAACAAATCATGTTTTACAGATATTTCTGAATTTGGAAAACACCTGGATAAGGCTTTATAAACAATAGCGATTTTTTCCGGAGCTAAACATCCAGCCCCATAAAAAAAAACTATTTTTACCGCTGCAACATCAAGTTGAGAACCTAATGTAAGAGATATAGAATTATAAATAGTCGAAGAATCTGTAAAGTATGGATTATAGCCAATGGTACTATAGCGGGTTTGATTTTTATTTTCGTCCGTCAGAATCCAATCTGTTTTAGTAGAACCACTGTCAGCAATTAAAATCATTTTAAATATTTTATTTAATTCAATATCAAACTATTTTTTCTGATTGGTTTGATTTTTACTTCTTCCGCAATAATAATCTCTTTCAGCAGCGCAATTTTCTTTGCGGCTTTCTCTGCTTTTTCTTTCGACAGGCGCAACTCTTTTAAGGAACACTCCAAATCACTGAACACATTCATAAAATACATATAAGCATCATAAGGCGAATCAAAAGGGCTGAAGTACTTATGTACATCGCCATCGTTCCAAAATTTTGTACACATATAATAATAATGATCGGATGTTTGCAATCGTTCCCACACTTTGAGCAGGTCAGGATTTCCACAATTCAATATATCTTTTTCGATAGAATAAATTCGTTGAATAGCTTCCCGTTGCATTGAATTGCTTAACCATGCGGAAAGATCTCTTTCTGTATCTGCCCAGGAAGTAAAATTATGCGCGTCATAAATTTCTCTTGCAGGATAAGAATCAATAACTTCAGAGGGAGTTTTAAAATCAAAATCAGAATGTTTTAAAATTTCTGCTGGTAGCTGATCTAAAAAATTAAAAATTCCTGTTGACTCCCATTGGTGTTCTCCAAAGGTTTCATAGTCCATGAACAAGTTCACTGTTTCGCCATTGCCGGCAATTGTATGTACCCAGTTTTTAAATTTATCTGCCGTTAATGGAAACTCTTTCCATCCTTTATCCGAAAATCGAAAAGCAATATCATCTGATAAAGCATAGTTCTTCAATAATAACTTTATATTTTTTGCGCCAACCGGCTGGTAAAGAAAATTTGGAGTTCTACCATTAAGCAATCTGTCTACGCCTTCACAAATAATACCTTTATAACCCATGCTTTCAATAAATGAAGCCAATTCATTATTGTAAATTAATTCCGTATTTCTGAAAACTTTCGGAACCTGGTTAAAATATTTTTTAATTACTTGCGCATGTTTTTCTACTTGCCTTTTAAATTCATTTTTAGAATAAATAAAACTAAGTGAATGTGAATATGTTTCAGATAAAAACTCTACACAACCTGTGTTAGCAAGATCAATAAAGGATTGTAGCACATCAGGCCGGTATTTTTCGAACTGCTCGATAGCTGTCCCACTTAAGGAATAACTTATTTTGAATTTTCCCTGATGTCGATGTATTAGCTCCAACATTTTTTTGTTGGTCTTTATATAGCACTTATCCGCAACCTTGTTTAAAACCTCCTCATTCTTTATATCATCCTCATAATCATGAGAATTTCCAATATCAAAAAAAGAATAATCCCTTATTCTAAAGGGTTGGTGTACTTGAAAATAAAAGCAGATAGATGGCATTTTTTTAGTTGTTAGTGATTAGTTGTTAATTCAGCTTCGTCATTGCGAGGGCTTTTGTAATCGTCCTAAATAAAATTGTTTGACGAATAGGCATTCATAATTTTTTGAGCTGAGTTATTCCAGGTTATATTTTGCAAATTATGGGAAGCATCCTCAACTACTTTTTTCCTTAGAACGGAATCGCTTAGTAAATTCAAAATATTACTTGCAGCCTTGTTTACATCCCAATGATCAAATTTCAAAGCTCCGCTTAATACTTCCGCTACTCCTGATTGTTTAGAGATTACGCAGGGTATTCCAAACTGAGCTGCTTCAACAGCTGATAATCCAAAAGGTTCTGATACGGAAGGCATGCAATAAACATCACTCACTGAAAACAAGTACCGGAGTTTTTCCTGATTTAAAAAACCTGTCATGTGAAAACGATTGCCAATATGCTTGTATGAACTTTGCTCTAGCATGGTTTTAAAATAATCACCTACACCAGCCATCACAAATCTCACATCAGGATTAGTTTCTAACACCTTTGACGCGATATCCAAGAATCTTTCGGGTCCTTTTTGTCTTGTAAGACGGCCAACAAACAAAACTGTTTTTTCTTTGAATGTTCTTTTACTTTTAAATGGTTCTACAACAACACTACCGTTGTGTATTACAGACATTTTATTTTTTTTTATTCCATAATACTGATGAATGTTATTTGCCGTAAAATTGCTCACCGGCATTAATAGATCAGCATACTTCATTCCTTTTTTTTCAAGGTCATACACCCATCCTGTACTATTCACTCCGCTCCTGTCAACTTCCAAAGAATGAATATGCATTACCAATGGTTTTCCTGTTTGTTGTTTTATTTTTATACCTGCAAGCATGGTCATCCAATCATGTGCATGAATAACATCAAAATCGATTTTCGCAGCAAGGTTGGAAGTGATCTCAGCATATTGAAAAACTTTATTAATAACATCACCTCCATATAAATTATCGATATTAAAAGATTCTCTCATTTGATGCCCACTCAATGCTTGGGAATCCATAAAGCCATCCGATCTTTTTTGGAAATTTGCAGATTGTTCTGAATAATATGGATTAAGATCAGAAGGTACACAATGAAGTTTAAAAGGCAATGTGCCATTCAAAGAGGCGTCAGAGATATCACCATAGCTATTGGGATCGATATTGTTGATACCAATTAAGTTCATGTTTTTCACTTTAAAGTCGGGACTGGATTTGGGCACAACCATTGTAATATTTGCCAACTCTGACATGGCACAAGAAAGGTCATGACATGCAACTCCTAATCCTCCATTAATTATCGGTGGAAATTCCCACCCTAACATTAAAACTTTTGGCAACTGGTTTTTCATTGATATTTATTGATATTTTGCTTTTTAGATGATGAACATATTTTCTTCCGCTAACAAATTTATTATAGAATGAGACATTCTTAAACCAGTATTCGGTAATGCGGTGTTTTCAATAGCCCAAACAGGAATCTTAATAGTTATCGTGATAGTTTGAATTTGTATTGCCTGATTGATTTCTTTGTGAAGGGTAGCGAAGCAAGTAAACAGGAAATCTATCTTTGAAAGGTTGAAGATAGGGGTGTTAAGGTATCAAGCTCGTCTGTAGATTTTTGCAGTCTAAAAATTATAAAAAGGACAATTACGCTTATAAGAGCAGCAAAGAAACACCATACAGAAATAAAATGCTGTTGCATTAATGTTCTAGTAATAAGGCAGGAAAGTAAAATAATTATTCCAAGAATCTGCATTCTTTTAACGCTGGAAATAAAAGTAGAAACAACTGTTGGAATAAAATAAAATAACCCTGTTAACCATAAAAAATGAGCTGTATGAGGATAATCAAAAGTATATTGAATATGATGATTACTTATTTCAGAATGAACATTGTAGAATAGAAAACTATATGTTATATAAACCGAACATAATATCCCTAATCCTAAAATAACGTATAATATTTTTTTACGTCTAACATCCTTTTCGAGCAAAATAATTGAAAGAGGAACCCATGTAGGCCAAACAATCTGAGCAAATATTAAAAAAGTGTAAGTAGCGATTGGCTGCAAAAAAGCAAGATTATTATTATGAAATGTCATCCACAAAACACCTTCTGTAAACTGTTGAAATGAAAAAATAAAAGGAATGATTGCAAAAGGCAATTGCGATTTGGTTTGAACTTGTCTCACTGTTATTACACCCACAGTACCAAGAATTACACTTGCTCCAAAACTTGCCTCAGCTGAAAAACACATATTTTTTTATTTTTTTCAAATATACCTGATATCAATATTCTCTTTCTTTATATTCGTTAAGAAGGCTTTTCAGATAGCCGAATCAGGTAAATCATTATTGATTAAAGTAGAATAATTACGTGAAAATATTAAACATATAATGGAATAAATTTAAAAATCCCATCCACTAAATAGTAGGATGGGATTTTGTATTTGAAACAAAGCCTTTAATTGATGATAATTTTTTTCGTTGTTGTAGTTTTCCCGTCCATTACCCTTAATACATAAGTACCAGTCGCAATGTTACCTTCTAATTCTATTTCTTCCTTACCACCTGAGAAAGTAGAACTTTTATTGTAAACTTCTTGTCCCGTCATATTAATTAATTGAATTGTCTTTATTTCAGAATTTTCATTATTCAATTGAATAGTAAACCTTCCATTCGAAGGATTTGGAAATGCTTTCATTTCAGAATCATTATTGCTAACCCCATTTATAGTTGTTGCTACAACTACAGAATCAGGAGCAGTCATAACTGTAGGAGCGAATTCTGTATAAGTAGGCGCAAGGTTAGCCATTGCATTTTCATTAAGTGAATATTCATACTTCTTAATAATATCTCCTGAAGCATTAAAAACAAGTAAAATAGAGGATTGATTTGATATTGCACCAACATATTCCTTGCTAATGCCTGCATCGATGTTTATTGTTAATGCATTGTTTTGACCAAGCTTATCATTATTTAAACGAACTGTATAATTATAATTATTGGTTTGATCTTCATTTAAAATCAAAACGGAAACCTGCTCAGCATCTTGACTTCCAAAGGATTTTACGTTTGACTGGTTGGTAATACCGTTCACATAATTTCCTTTGAAATTTTCGGCAAGAAGTTTAAAATGAAAAAATGAAGGTTTTTTATTATACGTTGTGGCATCTATAAAACCAACATTACTGACTGTTGAATTTCCTTCCACTACACTCCATATATTAATAAAATCTACACCATTCTTCATTCCAACACCCATCATTTCAGCTATAAATTGACCTCCAATAAAACTATTGGCACCCACTCCGTTTAAATTATCGGAAGCTGGGTTTTGCCAATTGATATTCGCTTCCGTAATAGCTGTTTTAAGCAGTGATGTTCCTGTTCTATTATGAGCGATATTACAAGCATCTACTCTGATGTTTAGATAAATTAAATTATCATTTAAAGAATAAGGAGCCGTTAATTTTGAAACAACTTGCGCTCTGGTTTGGCTTCCATTAAAAGGATAAGTATGAAATGAAATAACATCGAGGTAGTAATTTCCAGCTGCATCTTTACCTGTAATGTCATCAGGACCATTTGGTGTTGTTAAACCATTCATTATAGTTTGATTAAAACTTGATATCTCCGGTCCGATAAGTAAGATGGATGGATCGATAGCTTTCATGGCTGAAGCAAATGGTCTAAAATAATTAGCTATCTGTGCCGAAGTAGTATAAGAATAACCTAAATCAGGTTCATTTGCGATGATCCAGTATTTAATTTTTTTGCCTTTTGTAATATTTATAAATTTAACAATATCCGCTGCTTGTTGAGCTGTATAGCGGTTGTTACAAAAAGGCACTTGCATTATTGGCTCCATCCCATTTGCACGAATAGAATCAATCATCCTGATATATTGGTAATTGGTTGGCATATTTCGATCAGGAGCAATACCTCCAAAACGAACAATGGATGTTCCACTGTTTTTAATGTTGCCCCATTGTTTATGTAGTTTACCATTTAAAATACATGGTGGTTCTTTACATGCTTGGGAATTCCCAATGGTATCAGGCATCCATGCATTTTCTCCAAAAAAATGATTAGAGATTACTTGTGCATAGCCACTCTTCATTGAAAAAAACAAAGTCATTGTAAGAAAACTTACTTGAAATATTTTTTTTATATTTTTCATGATATGTTATTTTTTATTGAACTTGTTAGCGATTCGTTTATTGTTCTTGGCGATTTTAATCCCCCTTTCGGCGATTCACTGGTGCGTTATACGCCCTCATTAGGAGAGGGTTGCCTTTCCACCGATCATTTAACAGTTTTTGGCGATTCAATTTATGGAAAAGCGATATTGCTTATCATTGAAACCCTCGCTTCCATGATGGAGCGATGGTTTCAATGATTCATTCTGGTTTGGAATTTTAATTGATGACTATTCTTTTGGTAGTAATGTTATTTCCGTTAATTAATCTCAGAACATAAAGTCCGGGAGCAATATTTTCTCTTACATCTATTTTCTCAATGCCATCTATGAAACTGAAATTCTTACGGTAAACTTCTTGTCCGGTAGAATTAAGAAGTTGAATGTTAATATTATTTTGACCTGAATTTTCTTTATCCAATTGAACCGTGAATTTTCCATTTGATGGATTCGGAAATACATTGATTTCAACATTAGTGTCGCCTTGCTTTACATTTGATGCAATAGCCTTCACAGTATCACTGTTGGCGGTTATCGTAGGCGTGATGGTAGCTGCCGGAGCGGAAACTATTGATGCAACTGTATCATTATTAATTGTAACTGTTGGCGTGATAACCGCTACCGGAGCGGAAACTGTATCAGTGTTAGTTGTTACAGTGGGAGTGATAACCGCTACCGGAGTTGCAACTGTATCACTATTAATTGTAACTGTTGGCGTGATAACCGCTACCGGAGTTGCAACTGTATCAGTGTTAGTTGTAACCGTTGGCGTGATAATGGCTACCGGAGCGGAAACGGTATCAGTGTTAGTTGTTACAGTGGGAGTGATAACCGCTACCGGAGTTGCAACTGTATCACTATTAATTGTAATTGTTGGCGTGATAACGGCTACCGGAGCGGAAACTGTATCATTATTAATTGTAACTGTTGGCGTGATAACAGCCACCGGAGCGGAAACTGTATCATTATTAATTGTAACTGTTGGCGTGATAACGGCTACCGGAGTTGCAACTGTATCTTTATTAATTGTAACTGTTGGCGTGATAACCGCTACCGGAGTTGCAAGTACATCTACACTGATTGGCGCGGATAACGCTTTGCATATCCCTTGAGTAATTTCCACCTGATAATTTCCTGTTGCAGATGCGCTATATGATGCACTGTTTGCAGCGCTTATAGAACTATTATCTTTTTTCCATAGATAAGTAAATCCGGTTCCTGTGTTTGCATTAAGTACTATTGAAGTACCGGCATTAATAGTTGTTGAGCCTACAGGTATAATTGCTGCTGTTGGAACAGGCATCACAGTTACAGTTTGCGCTGCCGATGTTGTAGTATATCCTGAATAAGTTACAGCAACCGAATAACTTCCTGATACAGTTGCGGTATATGATGTAGTGGTAGCTCCTGTGATAAGATTATTATCTTTTTTCCATTGATAAGTATAACCTGTGCCTGTATTGGCATTCAATACAACACTATCTCCTGCACAAAAGGTAGTTGAGCCTGCAGATGTTATTGTTGCTGTTGGAAGAATAGTAATTAATAATGGAGCTGACCAATTCATGCAGGAACCTTGTATCGTTTTTATTTGATAATTACCAGCCTGGCTGGCAACATAACTAGGTTTAGTTGCACCGGTAATTGCCGCGCCATCTTTTTTCCATTGGTAAATATATCCTGTGCCCGTAGTTGCATTTAAAACTACACTATCACCTGCGACAAATGAAGTTGAGCCTACAGGTGTAATTGCTGCTGTTGGAACAGGCATCACCGTTACAGTTTGCGCTGCCGATGTTGTAGTATATCCTGAATAAGTTACAGCCACCGAATAACTTCCTGATGCAGTTGCTGTATATGATGTAGCGGTAGCACCTGTGATAAGATTATTATCTTTTTTCCATTGATAAGTATAACCTGCATCTGTATTCGCATTCAATACTACACTACTTCCCGCACAAAAGGTGGTAGTGCTTGCAGGCGTGATAGTCGCTACCGGTGCTGTAGTAATTGTTGTAACTGTAGGAGGAAGATTTGCATCAGCATTTCCCGAAAGTTTATATTCCGTTTTATCTATTATATTTCCTAAGGCATCAAAACGCAATAAGACTGAAGATTGATTACTGATAACATCAGTATATTCTTTCGCCAATCCGCCATTAATATTAATCTTCAATCCGCTGGTTCCGGCTATTGCAGAATTATCTAACCGAACAGTATAATTAAAATTATTAGTTAAATCTTCATTTAAAATTATAACAGAAACTTGTTGAGCATTTTGACTTCCAAAGGATTTTATGTTTGTCTGATTAGAAATTCCACCCAAATAATTTCCTTTAAAATTATCTGCAACAAGTTTAAAATGATAAAACAAAGGTTTTTTATTATTGTTTGTAGCATCTATAATTCCAATATTACTGGCTGTTGTATTTCCTTCAATCACACTCCACATATTAATAAAATCCAAACCGTTTTTCATTCCAATACCCATCATTTCTGTAACAAATTGACCACCGATAAAACTATTAGAACCCACACCGTTTAAATTATCGGTAGAACTATTTTGCCAATTGATGTTCGCTTCGGTAATCGCTGTTTTCAATGATGCCGCGCCGGTTCTGTTATGATAAGTATTGCAATTAGCAACTCTGCTATTCAAAGAAATTAAATTATCATTCAAAGAATTGGCAGCCATTAATTTTGAAACAACATCAGCTCTAACTTGACTTCCATTAAAAGGATACGTGTGAAATGAAATAATATCGAGATAATAATGTCCCGCTGCGTCTTTACCTGTGATATCATCTGCTCCTCCGGGTGTAGTTAAACCATTTATTATAGTTTGATTATACCATGCACACTCCGGTCCGACAATTAAAATGGATGGGTCAATAGCTTTCATAGCTGAAGAAAATGGTCTGATATAATTAGCTATTTGTGCCGAAGTAGTATCAGAATAGCCTAAATCAGGTTCGTTACCGATGATCCAATATTTAATATTTTTACCTTTTGTAATATTTACAAATTTAACAATATCCGCTGCTTGTTGCGCTGTATAGCGATTGTTGCAGAAAGGCACTTGCATTATCGGCTCCATACCCTTTGCGCGAATAGAGTCAATCATCTTGATGTATTGATAATTAGTCGGCATATTTTTATCGGGAGCGATACCTCCAAAACGAACAATGGATGTTCCACTGCTTTTAATGTTGCTCCATTGTTTATGCAACTTACCATATAAAATACATGGCGGTTCAATACATGCTTGGGCATTTCCGACTGTATCAGGCATCCAGGCATTCTCTCCAAAAAAATGATCGGAGATTACTTGTGCATTGCCACTCTTCATTGAAAAAAACAAAGTCACTGTAAGAAAACTTACTTGAAATATTTTTTTTATGTTTTTCATGATATGTGATTTAATGATAATTAATAAAACTTCTGGGCTACTCGTTTATTGTTCTGGGCGATTTTATTCTCCCTTTTAACGATTTGCTCTTCATATTACGAGGACATCTATTTAAGGTTGTTCCGTTATCGATTTTTTAACACTTCTTGGCTATTTAAAATACAATCTAAACGAAAATGGGAATAAACATCAGTAAACAAGCCTACTTTCGCATATATAAAAATATTCGGTTATTTAACCATATTCTATTCAAAACTGAAAAACAAATTCAAAAAACAATAAAAACATATGGAAACCAATTCAATAGCAGAGCAAGTCGTAACTCTTGAGACAAACCTTGAACTAACAATAAAGAAGAATGCAAAAGAAGAGCAGCGCATTACATCTCCCGATAGATATCGGGATGAGGATAATGATTTAGAATTTTTAGGTGATACTTGTAATTTTTTATCGTCCATTCTTTAAAACTTGCGGCGATTTTAATTTACCTTTTAACGATTTGCTCTTCATATTACGAGGACATCTATTTAAGGTTGTTCCGTTATCGATTTTTTAACACTTCTTGGCTATTTAAAATACAATCTAAACGAAAATGGGAATAAACATCAGTAAACAAGCCTACTTTCGCATATATAAAAATATTCGGTTATTTAACCATATTCTATTCAAAACTGAAAAACAAATTCAAAAAACAATAAAAACATATGGAAACCAATTCAATAGCAGAGCAAGTCGTAACTCTTGAGACAAACCTTGAACTAACAATAAAGAAGAATGCAAAAGAAGAGCAGCGCATTACATCTCCCGATAGATATCGGGATGAGGATAATGATTTAGAATTTTTAGGTGATACTTGTAATTTTTTATCGTCCATTCTTTAAAGTTTGCGGCGATTTTAATCTGTCTTTTAACGATTTGCTCTTCATATTACGAGCACATTTGATGAAGGTTGTTCCACCAACGATTTTTTAACACTTCTTGGCGATTTAATATATAACCTAAACGAAAAAGGAAATAAAGAGTAGTACACAACACTACTTTCGCATAAAAGATATTCGATTATTTAATCTTACTCTATTTTAAATAGAAAATCAAGAAACAATAAAAACACATGGAAAACAATACAATAACAAAACAAGTTGCAGAACCTCAAATAAATCTTGAACCAACAATCACGAAGAATTTAAAAGAAAGACTTTCGGATGAGGATTTGAATGAATTCAAAGAATTAATTTTGGCGAAGCTTGATGAGGCGACAAAAGACTATGAACTTTTAAAAAGTACCCTTTCACTTCGAGATGATAATGGTACGAATGATACTTCCCCTACCTTCAAAACATTGGAGGATGCCGGAGATCTTTTATCCAAAGAAGAAACTGCGCAACATGCCATGAGACAGGAAAAATTTATTCAGCATCTTAATAATGCTCTCATTCGTATAGAAAATAAAACATATGGAACATGCAGAATCACAGGAGAACTAATTCCAAAGGAAAGACTAAGAAGTGTTCCTCATACAACTACAAGCATTAATGCAAAACAGGAGCTTACTGGTTTTAATATATAATTCATATTTATTGCTCGTAACCAAGAAAAAAAATCTTAATAAAAAATACACATCATGAAAACAACTATAACTATTATTTCCCTGCTTTTTGCTTTCTATGCTAAAGCGCAGCTATTTACAGGGTCAGGAGGAAATATTCAAAATAATGGTGTGGAAACTTATTTTGATCTTTCTGTTTCCGGTCTTCCGGCACAAATGACAAATACTTTTGGTGTTGAAGAAGTATGTATTAATATTATACATCCTAAAGTTGAAGAATTATATATTTATCTTCAATCACCCAGTGGTATAGTGGTTGAGCTTACAGAAGGTACTAGTTGTAAAGACAGTAATTATACAAACACTTGTTTTAATAATAGTGCAATTTCATCAATTACTCTATCGCAAGCACCATATACAGGAAGTTTTAAACCCATCGGATCTTTAGGACGCTTTAACAATGGGCAAGCAGGAAATGGGACATGGAGGCTTATTGTAAAAGATTATCTCGCATTTATTGACTCCGGCAGTGTTGTAAGTTGGAACCTTAACTTTGGGACTAGTCCTGCTCAGCCGGTAGTATTTACGTCTTCTAATCTTCCGATCGTTATGATCAATACAAACGGTCAACAGATAACTGATGTAAAGACATTGGTAGATATGGGAATAATTTACAATGGAGTAAATCAAAGAAATAATTTGACGGATCCTATGAATAATTTTAATGGTAAAACCAATATTCATTTGCGCGGAAATACCAGTGCAAATTTTGAAAAGAAACCCTATACCATTGAAACAACGGATGGTTCCGGCAATGCACTCAAAGTTTCCATACTTGGAATGCCTAATGAAAGTGATTGGGATTTAATAGCAATGTATCAGGATAAAAGTCTTATTCGTGTTCCACTTACCTATGACCTTGCACGACAAATGGGAGATTATGCACCTCGCTACAAAACTGTGGAATTAGTAATGAATGGTGAGTATCGCGGTGTATATGCTCTGATGGAAAAGATAAAACGTGGTAAGTTTAGGGTTAATATTTCCAAGTTAACATCTCTTGATAATGCCGTTCCTGCAATTACAGGAGGTTATATTTTAAAAATTGACAGATCTGATGCAGCAGGTTGGTACTCTTTACTTCCAGGAGATCCATCGAGCAGTGCGCATTTTTATTACAATTACGTTTATCCACAGGATACCGCCATTACTACTCAGCAAAAAACTTACATTAAAAGTTTTATGGATGAATTTGAAACAGTGATGAATTCTCCTTCTTTTGATAGTCCGACAAATGGCTACCAGAAATATATTGATGTGGGATCATTCATTGATTTTTTTATTATTAATGAACTGAGTAAAAACGTAGATGCTTATAGATTGAGTACATTTTTATATAAAGACAATATTGTACAGGGAGGAAAACTGCATATCGGACCGGTTTGGGATTATGATCTGGCGTGGCATAATTGTAATTACGGTAATTCATTCGATCCTACTTTATGGCAATATCAAACACAGGATACAGTTCACCCAACCCCAAGTTGGTGGGCGCGTTTTTTTCAAGATACTACTTTTGTGAATAAACTTTATTGTCGCTGGAATGATTTACGTCAGGGTGTTTTAAGCAACAGCCATATGAATGCATATATAGATTCATCTGCTACTGCACTCAACGAATCACAACAACGTAATTTCACTCAATGGCCAATTTTAGGAGCCTATATTTTTCCAAATCCTCAAAATCAAATCAATGCAAATTATCAAGGAGAGGTAAATGATTTAAAGAACTGGATTGCAAGTCGTGCAGGATGGATGGATTGGGCTATAACAGGCTCCGGCTATTGTCCAAAAGCTGTTGTAGTTATAAATGGGATAGAAGAAAATAATTTTGATAATCGCATAACTGTTTACCCAAACCCTTTTGAATCTGCTACCACATTTGCAATTCATTTAACACAAGAGGCAGATGTATCGCTAAAAATATTTGATGTAATGGGTAAAGACATAGCTTTGCTAATAAATGGAAATCAGCCTTCAGGAGAATTAAAAATTATTTTTGAAAGAAAAGAAAGAGCGGCAGGAATTTATTTTTACCAGTTAAAAATTAATAATACAATTAAAACAGGTAAAATTATAATGCAATAATCTCCTGATTTATCAGATACTTCCAAATGTATAAAACAGATGAGGCAATTTTATATTACTTTATTATGCCTTTCTATTTCCTCAATATCTCTAGCCCAGAACTGGGAATGGGCAATACATGAAAACATAAAAATATTTGCGGTTGATTCAGCTGGAAATATTTTTGTTCATAATGACACCACCATTAAAAGGTTTAATTCTCACGGAATATTACAATGGCAAAAAAAATTTAGTGGCGATCTGGTGATTAAAAGTCTGGTGGCAAATAATTCCGGTGATCTTTATATTGCAGGTGTTTTTACAAAATTTTTAATTGATAGCTGCCATCTTATTTCATTAGGAAATAGAGATATTTTTTTTTGCAAAATGGATTCGTCAGGGAGTTTGTTGTGGAAAAAAATATTTGGTGGACCTAATGATGATAATGTAGCGGATATGTTTTTGAATAAGCAACAAAAGATTCTTATTAGTGGAAATATTGGAATAGGAACATTTATAGAGAATGAAAATATTTTCGAAAACAAACTTTTTATATCTAGATATGATGGTTATGGGAATCTGGAATTATTAGTACAACACCATGGTGGCACTGGATGGGAAGTAACGACAGATACAAGTGGGAACATTTATCTGTTAGGTGGAATAAACAAAAATGATACACTGGATTTTGGAAATGGAGTGATTTTATATGGATATGAAATTTCAGATCCCTTTGGTTCATACTATATTGCAAAATTTAATACCGCCGGAGATATCCTTTGGGCAAAAGATATGGGTACAGACTATTATGCACTCTTTCAAAATTTAGCCGTTGATAACAACGGAAATTACTATTTAACTAAATGGCGAAGATATCAAGGTTTTGATTTTAGCAAATTTGATGGTTCTGGAAATTTTATGTGGAATCACAATATTAATGGGGTGTATGGAAGCTGTAATTCTTTATGTATTGATAATAATGAAAATATTTGGATGACAGGAGACATTTGGAGTGATCCATTCAAGGGTCTTCCATATATATGGGAATTCAATTCGTCCAATAATTTATCAAACACAACAAGAGCAACTATATTAGCAAGTGGAAATAATATTGCGAACGATTACAATAACAATATATATGTAAGTGGAACTTTTATAGATAGAGCAGAATTTGGAATCACAACTTTGCTTGCATCGGAAGGAAATTATTTTTTAGCAAAAAAAAATAGAAAATAAAATGTTATCATTAAGAAAAGACTAGAAAGAATGAATAGCAATTTTCAACCATGCTGTATATTTTTCCGGATATAACTTTATTTCATCCTTTAAGTCCTGAATGCTTATCCAACTATAATCTGAGGCTTCTTCAGGATTGAGGAGAGGCTGCTGATTATACTGCCCTACATATACATGATCAAATTCATATTCAATTAAATTATTGTCGAGTTTTACCCGATAGATAAAGTCAAATTTTTTTTCTAAATTTATTTCAATTCCCATTTCCTGTTTCAAGCGACGTTCGGCAGCTTCCAAGGTAGATTCATGCGGCTGTGGGTGGCTGCAACAAGTATTCGCCCAAAGGTTGGCTGAATGGTACTTCTCTTTCGCCCTGCGCTGAAGAAGTAACTGTCCGTCATCATTAAATACGAAAGTAGAAAAAGCTCTATGAAGAAGTCCTTTTTGATGAACTTCGAGTTTATCCATATCACCAATAACCCGATCGGTTTCATCCACTAAAATAACCCTGTCATTCATGGAGTTCATTTCTATTAAATAATTGTTTCACTTTTCACTGTTTGACGAAAATCTTTCCAAGTAAAAATTATTGGAAGAGCCTTTACAGTTATGGAAAAAGCATTAATGATATAAATCTGAGGATACACTCCAAAATACAGGCATACAGAAGAATCAATGATAACCCAAACGCTAAACGCACTGATAATAGCGTTTCTTGCCCACTTTTGTTTTTCTTTGAAAGGATACTTTGCGATAAACGCCAATAAAATATAACAGCAAGTGATAGTTCCACCCAAAGGTCCATAAATAAAAGCACGAAAGGGTTCTGCTTCAGGTGGAAATTGAGTGCTGTGCCAAAAAATTACAGCAAGCATTTTATTATAGGGAATGAATAATAAATTATTTCCATAGAATGCAAACACAATTCCATAAAAAGCGAAAAGTAAACTCGTGTAGAAAAGCCACCTTTGCCAGAATAAAAAATAATTATATTTAAAACGGTTTTCCATGTGTTTGTTTGATTACGCCATTTGCAAGAGACGGAAATAGATTAAATAATTCAATTGTACTTTTTGTTAAAAAAGAATATTCCGAAAGTTTTTGAAAATGACGACTTAATTTTATTCGCGTTGAAAATTCTTTATTCCAAAAAGCGCTATAATTATTTACCAATTGCTGTCTTGTAATTTTTTCAGAAAAATATTTATCTATATTATTTGCCAATACAGAAGCTGACCTAAGCGCAATACTCATTCCGTTGCCTGTTATAGGCGCTATGCTTCCGGCAGAATCTCCAACGAAAAATCCATTATCAGTAATAGGTTTTTTAATGTTGAAATTAATTCCGCTGATGGTAAGCGGTTCTTTAAAAATAAATTCAGCGGTGGTAAATATTTTTTTCAGGTTGCTGTTTTTAAATAAAAAAGTTTTTTCTAATTCAGAAATAGAATTATTTACTTTGTTTAAATTTTTTGAATTAACGATATAACATAAGCAAGACAGACCTTCTTCTATACTGGAAACACCGCAATAGCCACCTTTGAAATTATGAATCTCAATTAAATTTTGGTCTCTTGGAATTTTTATATGATACTTAACACCCACATAATTTGTACCGATAGAATGATTTAATTTTTCTTTTGTTTCCAAATTTGATTTTCTTCCCGTTGAGTTGCAAACTAAGGATGCAGTTACATTTCCAGAATTTGTTTTAATAAAATACGATTCATTTTTAATATCAAAATGAATATCCGATGCTTTAGTTTCAAGCATAAAAACAACTCCATTTTTTTTCGCTTCTTTGAAAAGTAAATCTTCTAAAAGATAACGACTGATCCCAAATCCGCCAAGGTCAAGTGTTGTATTAAATTCCTTGCTGCTGCCTGTTGTCAATTTGAAATTGTTTATCATCGGCAAATTAAGTTCAGATAAAGCCGGACAAATATTTTGTAAATAATTATGTGATTCCATTGATATATATTCTCCACACACTTTATGTCTGGGATAATTTCCTTTTTCAATTAGAATAATATTGTAACCCCTTTTTTTCAAATCAATTGATAAAGAAAGTCCGGCAATGCCACCGCCAATTATTGCAACATCGTATTTCATTGGTAAGCAATTAGTATATACCGGAACGCCCAACTCCATTTTACTGAATAATTTTTAAACCCCGCTCTTTCAAGCAGAGATACCAATTCGCTTTTTTTAAATCCCCTCTTTACTGAAAGCGGAGCATCATTTTTTACCAAATAGGATTTTGAAAAAAGTACCGTGAGAAATTTAATACTATAATAAGCGAGCCAATTTCGATGCAAATCATTAGCAAGAATTATACATTGATTAGATTTTCCAAATTGAAATAAATTAATTATTTCTTCATCTGTAAGGTGATGTAAAAATAAACTGCAATGAATAATATCTATTTGCTTCAGTAGTTCCGTTGATATATTCCGGTAGTCATCACAAATAAGTTGTTTGTTACTTAATGCAGTCAGATTATTTTCTGCATACCTTACACAGTCATTCTTTAAGTCAACTCCATAAAAAAATAATTGTACATTTTTCTTATCAGAAAATTTTGAAAGTTGTTTAATAGAATCGCCGCCACCGAATCCAATATCTAAAATAGTTAAGCCCCCAACTCCTAAAGGGGAGTTATTGGAATCGTTCATACTGAATCCTAAAATTGTCGCTAACCCTTTTCTAGAAGCATTGTAACCACCTAATTGCTTATTAATAATATCCAATTCAAAAAGATTACGATATAAGTCGCTGGTCTCAATATGGCTATTATCAAGGTATTCCTTCTCATTTGATCTATACTTCAACAACATGACTTTGAATAATATGATTAAGTTTTTTTAGATGACTTGTATCTACTGATGAAAGGCTAATCATTTCAATATTTAATCCGGGTCCGAAAGCACAGGAAAATATTTTTTTATTATCTGTGTGCTCTGCTTCTTTTATTTTGTTGAAGATGCTGCTCAAAATAAAAAGAATGGTAGGCGATGACATATTTCCATATTGCTGCATTACACTCATCGAATCGGCTACATTACTTTCGTTCAGACTGAGGCTTTCCTGAACTGCTTCCACTATTTTAACCCCGCCCGGATGAATTGCCCAATAATCTGTTTCCGATTTAGCGTTTCCCAGAAAATTATTTACAACATCATGAATGTTTTCTTTGATGGCACTTACTACTTTCGAACTTAAATGCATCCTGAAAGCAGAAGAGGTGATATCCCATTTCATAAGACCTGCAGTGTTTGGAATGAAGGCGCTACCAATATCATCAATTTGTAAAACCACTTTGTTTTTAACGTGTTCGTTTTTATTTCCACAAACAATTACCGCGGCGGCTCCATCCGCAAATAATAAATTGGCAATAATATCTTCATTCACATCTGAAGGATAAAAGTGCAGTGAACAAAGTTCTGCGCTCACTATTAGAATACAGGCATTCGGGTTAGCCTGCGCAATATAGTGCGCTTGTTTAAGAGCTTTCATAGCTGCGTAGCAGCCTAAAAAATTTACTGCCGACTTTTCTGTGTGCTGGAGTCCGTATTGTTCAGCGATCAAAAACTCCAAGCCAGGAGCTAATAAACCTGTGCAACTAACAGTGATAAGGTGAGTAATATCACAAGGCTCAATTTTGGTTTGCATCAGTAGTTTATCAATAGCTTTAGCAGCAAGGGGCATAATCTTTTCCTTATACAGTTCCATTCTTTTTTCAACCGGCTGCTTAAAATTTCCATCAGTATATAATTCGTATTC
>ODAK010002335.1_pt1 | contig 19995 bp, 9 predicted proteins | sample 1539591 | NCBI WGS metagenome assembly ODAK01 (sample SAMEA3539303, study PRJEB22396) | soil metagenome | biome: tundra; feature: field; material: soil | place: USA | collected 2010-05 | depth 0.15 m | reverse complement strand
GGCGGGTAGGGCGCGTCGCTCCGCGCGCGCCGTTGTGGTGAAGCAGGACGTGTTGGTTGGCAAGCGACGGCGCGCGCGGAGCGACGCGCCCTACCTGTCCCAAAGTTGTTGGAAATCGCTATCCACCCCCCAAGACACCGAATCAGCCTTTGTGAGTGCGCCGGTATTCCTTGGGCGAACCATTGTGAATGGAGCGAAACAGCCGTGAAAAATAAAGCGGATCTTCAAACCCCAATCGCGCGGCGATCATTTTGATGGGCCAGTCCGTGGTGTCGAGCCATTGGCAGGCTTGGTGAACCCGCAGTTGCATCAGATAGTCCATGCAGGAATAACCGGTCTCCTGACGAAAGAGCACGTTGAAGTAGGAAGACGACAAATTTGCCAGAGCCGCCAGCGTGCTAAGGCGAAGCGGCTTGTCTATGTGCTGCTTCATGTAGTCTATGCAATACGTGATTTTCTGCCGGGCATCCGGCTGGGTGCGCCAGTTTTGGCGCGAGCGCCAGACCATCAGACTGATCAAATGCGCCATGATTCGCGAAGCGTGGAGCAATTGAAAAGGCGCGTAACCATGCTCCATCACTTCGAGCACATCCTCGAACAGCGCCAGGATTTGGGGATCATCACCCAGATGCAGCACCGGATTGTCCGCCAGCATGCCCAACTCCGGGAGCAGGAGGCGCACCTCCTCGCCGAGGACATGAAACCAGGAAATCGTCCAGGGTTTTTGCTCGTTCGCGCCGTAGGCGTGGGGTTCGCCCGGCGGGATGACCAGCAAATCGCCTTCGTAAATTTCGTGCCGCCGCGATCTGATTTCGCACCAGCCTGACCCTTTTGAACAGCAAATGAAAATAGCCTGATCCACGCCCCTTTTGCGTTCAAAGAAGTGGCCCTTGGCGCAGGGGAAGAAGCCGATGTCGCTGGGAATCAGGCGGCTGGTGAGCGGATTTTTCAGGGCTTTCGCGACCACATCCCGCGGCAAAACCACGATTCGTTGACCGGGAAAACCCTCGGCTTTTTGAGTAAAATTCAGCAAGGGCGGAAACCTGGTTGCCTGGTCTCCGTTCATGAATGCCACCTCGCGGTGGCATTCACCCAGTTGTTTGAGCGGCTTCATCACTTTAAGCACTATCAGCGCCGACAAATTTGTCTTGGTAAATTCGGCGGTGACAATTGGTTTGTATGAATCTCAGCGCATCTGTCGTTCATGCGTCAGGGCAATCGCCCACACGCAACTTGGATGCAGTTCATTTCGGCGCGGACAGGCGCACCAGCACAACCGCGCGGCGTGGCACCGAGGCTTCAAACGCCTGGTCAAACTGGCCCAAATCTTTCATGCGCCAGACATCGCGAATCAACTGCTTGCCGTGAACCTTCAGGTCTGACCAACTGGCCGTGACCTGCACCGGCAATTCTCCGCGATTGCCCAGACCAACGGCCTTCGAGCCATCTTCAAGATCCTTCACCATCAGGAATGTATCTTCAGTTAATTTCACAACCCGCGCGCATTCGCCCAGCGAATCCTGGTCAATGGCGATGACTTCTGGATTGCATAGCACATTCAGGGTGAACTCGTCGAGCTTGCTCATGTCGCCGCTGTAAAACAACGGCGAGGCCATCAGGCACCACAAGGACATGAACGCATATTGCTCGTTGGGAGTAAGCGGGCAGGGTTGAACCCCGTGGGCGCTGCCGATAAATCCGATTTGAACATAATCCGGGTCATTCCATGCGCCGGGCTTTTGCCAGTCCCGATGCCCGGCGTTTTTGAGCGCTACCTCAAAGATATGATCCAGCTCGTTGCCCAGGTCGCCAGAAGTGCGCCATGATTGTCCGCCCACCTCCGCGCCCCACTTCCAAACGTCGCCCATGCCGTATTGGCAGAGATTGTAGAGCATGTCGCGCTTTTGCTGCTTCAATAAATTTCCCATCAGAATGTAGGGACGCTTCATTTCCTCCAGTATGGGCGGCTGGCTCGCAATGACGTTGTAAGAACACCAATCATACTTGAGAAAATCAAATCCCCAGTCGGCGAACTGTCTGGCGTCCTGGGCTTCGTGCTGATAGGCACCGGCAAAACCGGCGCAGGTTTTCGCGCCGGGCGAAGTGTAAAGTCCGGCCTTCAATCCTTTGCCGTGGATGTAATCTGCAAGTCCTCTCATGTCGGGAAAATATATGTTGGGCATCAGGTTTCCCGCCGCATCACGAAAAGGGCCATTCCGCGCTTTGTCCCGGTTTTTCTCCGCGTTCATCCAACAATCATCAATGTTCACATACTGGTAGCCCACATCCGCCATGCCGCTGCTGACCAGAATGTCGGCTGCTTCGCGCATCATTTTGTCCGTGATCTGGTCGTAGTGTGCATACCAGTGATTCCAGCCCATGGAAGGAGTCAGCGAAAGCGTATCGCCGCTCACCAGTTTGAAACTCCGGCCATCCTGGCCGTGCTGGTTTTTGGCGCGCAACGTAATTTTGTATTCACCGCGTTTTGGAGTCGTGCCCGTGATCATTCCCGTGGCGGCATCCAATTGCAGTCCTTTGGGCAACCCTTCGGCTGAAAAATTCATCGGGCGTTCGCCTTGCGTTGGAATCCGATAAAGAAACGGGTGATCCGGCCGGCAGCCGTAAACCGTCGGGCCATTGATGCGCGGCGCGGGTCCGGGTTTTGGCGTCAGGATCACAAATGGTTCCTCCGGACTCAACAAAGGCACCGGTTTTTGGCCCGTCACAATGAAACGCGCGTCGGCCCAATCGGCATGGTCATACTGGCCGCCATCACCCGCGTCGTTCACGACCAACAGCAGCGTGCCCACATTTTTCAAATCCAAATCCACCGATTTGGCGGCATCCTTGGGCCGCATCACGCCGGAATCAAAAACTTTCTTGCCGTCCGCGATGATTTGGAAAACGACTGATCCCGGCCCGGTCACGTCGTCATCCACGCCGACCGATGCGATGAATTTTTCGGTGCCGCCGGCGAGATCAAGCCGGTAAATCCCATTGGCATGAGTGCCCACGCCACGTTCAAAATGCTGCCCGCCGATTGACAGTGCGGCTCCGGTCACGGAATGGTTCACCTCCGGTTTGCCCCAGCCTTGGCGCATGGATTTCAGGTCGAGCGAATCCAGCCAGACCGTATCGGCGGCGTTGACAGCTCCGGCCAGCCAAACTGCCGTGGATAAAACGAGCAGGGTTGCCTTGCTGGACAGTTGTGCGCAATTTTTCATAAATTTATCTCGTGCCGGTCAAAACTCAGAACTGACAGTCACTTTGACATTCCAAAACAGGGTTTCCCGTGGCGGCACAATGCCGCAGCGTCCGGTCTTTGCCGCCACGTCGAGCGGGTCGGGAGCGCCGTTGATGGGTTCCAGAACCAAATGATGATAACCATTCCAGCCGCCGCGAGTAAGCCACAATCCCAGCGTGTTGTTGGCCTTCGTGTCCCATTCAAACCGCAGCCGGTCTCGCGTGGCGGAGTTCACAAAACCGGCCTGTCCTTCGCGCAGGGGACCGGCATAAACTTTGGCGCAAGCTGGTTTTTCAGGCTTGAACTTCAGGTCGTTGATCCATTGCTCACCGGCAAGATATTTTCTGGTTTCAGCCGTCAGCTCCAATTGGTCGCCATCCCGGACGGGCAGGAGGGGGTGCATGGCCCAAAGAAATTCCTCCGCCAGATTGCTTACATTTTCCAGTCTATAATTCAGGTGGATTTCATTTCCTCGCAATTCGATGCGGCGTTCGAAATGGAACGGCGAAATGGCGAAAGTCACGGAAGTCTTCAAGATACCCCGGCAGAACGCAGCCAAATCAATGCACCAAGGCACGCTCCAAATCTCTCCGTGATCAGGGAGCTGACGCCGCTTCCAAACGCAGGGTGCAATGGTGGGAATGCACTCATCCCAGCCAATCATCGTGCTGCTCGCAAAGTCATCGCCCAGGCGGTTGCGGAACAGTTTTCTTCCTCCCGGCGGATGCCACATCCATTCGTGCCCAGTGACCACGTTGCGCAGGGAAATGATCTTGGCTCCCAACGCCGGCACCAAGGCCAGTTCCAACGCGTCGTTGCGCAAAAAAAACACCTCGAAACCCTGTTCGAGATACTTGCCGGTCTGGGTTTCTGGCGTTGGTGTGATGGCAATCATGGTCCAATCTCCGGCATTGTCTCGAAATACTCTCTATCCACAAGGAAAACGTGGTTTTCCTTGGAACCATTCTGTATCAGTGCAGGATCAAAACAAGCCGCATGCTCGCGGTGCCGGTTAGGAACCGCATGACTGCTTCGAGAACTTTCGTGCAACATAGGTGATTGAATTGAATTGTCCGACGAATTCCAACCTTAGTTTGAACGCAGGCCGCGAGCAATGGGAATGGAGTAAAACAGGTTAAACATGGAGAATATCTTGATGAACACTATTCCAAATGTCAGCGGCTTGTCAAGGGATAGGAACAGTCCAACATCTGATCATATAAGAAACAGTTAAGACTTGGAATTGAAAGGCGCTTTTGATAAGCGGACGACATGGATTTTGGCGGCGCGCATTGAAAGCCGCCCGCCATGGCACTTGTTAAATGGCTGCAAAGCAAAGCAGATGTTGAAACCGTTTGGGAATCCACGTCCGGTGTTTCCAGAATTCGACCCACCGTGATTTTATCCATGTTTCCGAGCGTTCCGTCCATTCCACTCTTCATCCGGCGTGGTATTATATTTTCATAACCCCGGATTTTGGCGATAGCTGGGGGTTGCCTATGAAAAGTCAAATATGCAGCCAAATAAATCAGCGTGAGGTAGCTGGCCGGCAAAAATGGCAGTTCGAAACAAAAAAAACTAACAGACATGACTCAAAACTAAACTAAACAACCTCAACTAAATTAACAATGATATGAAAAGCAAAAAAAAGACCAGTCTTCTGCAGGCCTTGTTGTTCACGTTGCTCGGCGTGATGACAATCAGTCTCGCGCGGGCCAGCACCGTCAGCCTCAACTTCGACTCCGATCCAATCGGCGGGGGGGTTATTACACCCCACTCATCTGGAGACAGTGGCACCCTCGCCAACTTGGCGGGGACTTGGATCAGCACCAATGGCAGCACACTCGAACTTGGCGTGGGGGATCAATCCACGAATGGATACTGGGCCATTACCCAGACCACTCCAACCAATGCATACACCCAGCATGGCATGAAGTCGGAAATGGTGTTTACCGAAATTGATTCGGGCCTTGCTGAAGCCGGATTCACCTTCGCTGCTGACGTGCGCATCGGCGGCGGCACCGTCACCCCGGCCGACGGATTCAGCGTGAGTTTTGCACGCAACGGCGATGCTACGATGAACACGGCCAGTGAAACAGGCACCGGCACCGGACTGTCGGTTTGTTTCCTTGCTTACAATGGTGACAGCGCCACTGGCGCCCGTGGACTGCAGATCAACGTGGATGGCAAGGCCGTGACTAATGTCCCCTTGGCGACTTTAAACGGCGTTTGTGGTGACACGACCTCATTGCAAACTGGCCCCACCGATGCAACTGGTGTTCAGACTGCGCCCAATCTGCTGGCGGGTCTTTGTTGGCAGCCGGTCTGGATCAACTTTAGTCCTTCCGGTTTGTTGAACGTTTCTTACAAGGGTGTTCCCTTGATTACCAACTATGCGGTGCCGGTTGCTCTCGCGGCCGGAAAATTCGTCGTGGCCGGGCGCACCGGCGGTTTGTGGCAGGAACAGGATATTGACAATCTGACGATAACCACAATTCCCTCAACCACGCCGTTGGTTGGCACCATGGCCACCACCATCTCCTCTTGGTTGTTCAATATCTACGATTCCGGAATCGCCACTCCGGACACCAACACGCTCACTGTGACGATTGACGGGAGTTTAGTTACGCTCACGGCCATCAAACAGAGCGGCAGCATTGGCAACGTCAATGGGAGCGGAGTCACTACTGTATTCTACCGGGGCCTCACCCAGTTGTTTGTCCCAGGCTCCCTGCATACGAACGTGGTTCATTTTACTGGTTCCCCCTCCTTCGCTGGTGCAGTTAACAAGACAAATACATTTCGCGTTGCCACGCCAACCGGAGCGGTTGCAAGAATTGGCGGTTACTCCGCCAATTTTAGAGGAGCGCCCCAATACAGCCCGAACAGCGGTGGCCATACGGGCCTCCCTGGAGATTACGCCATGGACTTTGTTCAGGCCGGCACCAACAATTGCCTCATAGCGAATGAGCCTGTCTTTGCGGCATTTTTGCAAAATACAATCAAGGCCGACGTGATGTCCGTCTCGTTCTGGGAAAAGCGGCGCTCCCTTCCTGGCGGTGTCCCCTCGGTTTATTGGTTCTTTTCGCCCAGCGAAAGCCAGGGACGCGGCTGGCAGATGCACTGCCCGTATGCCAACGAAAATTGCTACTTCGACACTGGCGGCACGGGAACGGGCCAGCGCATCAATCTTGGCTTTAATTCGAGCACATTACCTGGATTTGTTGATGATAGTTATTGGACCAACGCCAGCGGTGGCGGAACTTGGCATCACATTGTCGCGATCAAGGATCATACCGTGAAACAGGTGTGGATTGACGGGTTTTTGTTCCTGACCAATGCTGCCGCGCAACCTCAAGCTGCGTTGTTGACGGACATGAACCTGCTATACATTGGCGGTGCAATTGGTAATAATACCAGTATCAATGGTTTGTTGGATGATTTTGCAATCTACACCACGGCCTTGAGCGGGTTGGACGTTACCAATCTGTTCACCGGAACGGCGCCGGATGCCATCGGTTCCGCCGCAAGTCTCCTTGCCTTGTGGGATTTCAATGACGCCACTCCAACGATTAGCATAACCAGGGCGGGGCATAATGCCGTCATCACGTATAGTCAAACGCTGCAATTCTCGACCAATCTTCTGACTGGTTTTGTGGACGTGCCCGGCGCGACGAATCCCTATACGAATAACATGACAACGAATCCGGCGGTATTCTTCCGCGCGAGGAAATAATCACTGAAAGATCAGGGGCGAGGCTGGGATCCAGCCTCGCCCCTCCTAAATTGCAATGAAAGACAAAGCGGCGGCCCAAAACAAACGCGAGCCGCAATGGTCCGTGAACGAGGAAAGGTGGCGTGTATTGAATTGCAACCTCTTAAAATTAAAATGAACGACAAGAATAAAGGACGCAATCCGTTGCGGCAAACCTCTGGTTTCACCCTGATCGAATTGCTGGTGGTTATTGCCATCATCGCCATTTTGGCCGCCATGCTGCTGCCCGCGTTAAGCAAAGCCAAGATGAAGGCTTTGCAGATCCAATGTGTCAGCAATCTTAGGCAGATGCAGTTGGCAAACTTGCAATACATGCAGGATAGCAACGGCAAATCAGTGGGTTACACATCCCTCAACTCTGCCAACCAAAACTCCCTCTGGCTGGATTGTTTAATGATTTATCAGGGGAATGTTAACGCGATTCGCTTCTGTCCGGTTGCAACCGACACAAACAGCCCAACCGCTGCCGGTGATGGGTCAGGTGACGCTGAACACCCTTGGCAATGGAATGCATTCCAAGGAAGCTATGGCATGAATGGTTGGTTCTATACGGCGGATGCAACTTCATTTGGTTCCACCGAGCCGTATCCTGGATATCACTTTGCCAAAGAAAGCAGTGTCCGATTCCCCTCGCAAACGCCGGTTTTCTTGGATTCCAACTGGGTGGATCTTTGGCCGCGCTTCGACGATAATCCTCCCGGAGATCCCTACAGCCTCTATACCGGCTCGGAGCCTTTTCAAGACGGCGGTTCCGTTGGTCGCTGTGTGCTTTCTCGTCACGGGGGGAAAAGCCCGGCCAGCGGAAAACCTCCGCTTCCGCAAGCGAAGTGGAAATATGTGCCTTTAGCCTTCAATGTTGATGTGGCCTTGTTTGACGATCATGTTGAAAAGTCGCGCCTTCCGTCACTCTTGAGCTATATGTGGTCTGTTGGTTATACGCCGCCGTGAAGTCAAGAGGGAACTCGCGACCGAGAATTAGTTTATCCTGCTGACGATATTTTAGTGCCATGGTTGCTTGTGACTTTGGCTAACGCGACGCCTTACAACGCCGACAAGACGACCGCCAGTCAAGGATGCTTCTGGGTGTGCCATAACAGACACCGGAACATTCAACGCTACACACCACAAAATAAAATGAACGTGCCTTTTTTGATTGCCCGTCAAGCGCCGCCCACATTCAAGCCATTCACAAATTTTAGGCGGGCGTCCTGGATGATGGCGTTTTTTCTCCTCCCGCTGGCGTCGTCGCAGGGCGCGGAAAATACCGCCCTCGCGCCACAAGTGGACGCGTTGGTGCCGGGCATCTGGCGGATACGCTTCGGTGCGCCAGAAAAGTTCACGCCCACTCACTTTCGGTCAAGCGTCCTCGACAAACCCGGTCTGGAAGCGATGTCCGCCAGCACCAATCTGCCGCTGGATCTGGCCAAAATGTCTTTCCGCATTTCGGATCGGGGATGCTCGCTGCTGCTGCCGATGGATTCCCGCGAAAGCATTTATGGATTTGGCCTCATCACAAAGTTTTTTGACATGACGCGCACGCCCGACGGACAAACCGGACGCCGGATTTTTCTGAAGCCGACCGATTCGCCCGAAAACGAGCTGGGCGAGTCGCACGCGCCATCGCCTTTTTATGTTTCCTCGAAAGGCTACGGTGTTTTTGTGGACACGGCGCGCTTCGCCTCCTTCTACACAGGAAATGTCGCGCCCGTTGGTGAAGATGCGGAATCAGGTGCCGGTGGTGCCAAAACCAGCACCACCGAGTTGTATCGCGCCCGCGAGCGGCGCGTGAAGACGATGCTCGTGGAAGTGCCCGTTGCCAAGGGCGTGGACATTTATATCTTTGCCGGACCGACGATGCTCGACGCGGTCAAACGCTACAATTTGTTTTCCGGTGGCGGCGCGCTGCCGCCGCTGTGGGGATTGGGCGTGCAGTTTCGCGGCTACACCAAGTTTGGCGCGCAGGAATCGCTTGATCTCGCCGCCCGTGTGCGCGCGGAGCACATGCCGTGCGATGTCTGGGGCGTCGAGCCGGGCTGGCAGACCAAAACTTACTCGTGCTCGTTCGTCTGGAACACCAATCAGTTTCCCGATCCGGCTGGCTTCCTTCAAAAGATGAAAGCCATGAATTACCGGATGAATTTCTGGGAACACGCCTTCACGCATCCCGACTCGCCCATGTTCAAAGCGCTCCAGCCGTGGTCAGGAAATTACCTGGTGTGGAACGGGCTGGTGCCCGATTTCGCCACGACCGAGGCGCAGGAAATTTTCCTGAAACAAAACCGCGCGGCGTTGTTTGACCGGCAGGTCGAGGGCGTGAAATTGGATGAATGCGACTATCAACCCGATTCGGCCAAACCCTGGTCTTTCCCGGAGGTCACGGCTTTTCCTTCGGGCATGGATGGCGAACTGATGCATTCCTTGTTCGGCCTGCTTTATCAGCAAGTGATGTTGAAACCTTACCGGGAAAAGGGACTGCGCACCTGGGGCCTCGTGCGCAATTCCCACGCGCTTGCAGCCTCGCTTCCGTATGTGCTTTACAGCGATGCCTACGATCATCGCTGCTATGTGCGCGGGCTGGCCAACCAGGGATTCAACGGTTTGCTCTGGGATCCCGAACTGCGCGACGCCAAATCGGTGGAAGATTTGTATCGCCGGTTGGAGACCACGCTTTTTTCCGCCGACACGGTGATTGATTCGTGGTTCATCAAAAACCCGCCGTGGCATCAGGTGGACCGCGAGAAAAACAATCGTGGCGAATTTATGCCTGAACGCGAAACGGTGACCGCCAACGTTCGCAAGCTGCTTCAGCTCCGGATGCGTTTCATTCCCTATCTTTACGCGGCCTTCAATGAATATCATTACACCGGCAAGCCGCCCATTCGCGCGCTGGTTCTGGACTGGCCGGAAGATTCCAAGGTGCGGGAGATAGACGATCAATTCATGTTCGGGGATTCCGTGCTGGTGGCACCGCTGTTTGCGGGCGAGAACCACCGTCAGGTTTATCTGCCCGCCGGCGACTGGTATGACTTTTGGACGCACGCAAAAATCTCCGGCGGAAGAAGTGTCGAGATTGCAAAGTCGCAGGAGGAAATTCCTCTGTTTGTGAAAAGCGGCACGTTGCTTCCGCTGGCCGAGCCGGTGGAATCCATTAAACCGGACACCTGTTTGGATGTCACCGTGAATGTCGTCGGCAACAACCCTGCCGACTTCACGCTTTACGAGGATGATGGTGTTTCCGACGCCTACTCCAAGGGCGAGCAGAACAAAATTCAACTCCACGCTGACGGCGACGTCAGGTCAGCCCAACGTAATGGCAGTTACCACGGACCGGAACGCATCAAAATCACCGGATGGAAAAATTTCTAATCGCGATTTGTTTTGCAAATTCCGATGGGCCTGCTAAAAAAGCTGCCGCATTCAATTGGAGTCATTGACCGGCGACCAGGGTTGCTGGCCTGATAAACCGGAAAGTTTGCCGGGCGGATATGGTCAGCAAATCGCAGCAATTGGCGTTGTCGTCAGGGGGTAGAGAACATGTTTCATCTTCTCAAAATCCTTCAGGGAGAAGTTGTCTCCGTCCACCAGTCAGGTTTCTGGCGGTAACTGCCAGCCATGCCGGCCCAACATCCACGCCAGGCTCACCGGGATCGCAAATCTTTCGCCGACGTTTGGCTCCACCCTGGCCCGTCGCAAACAATTTGGCCTGCCCACCAACAAGGTGTTAATCTGAATCAGACAAGGCGCTGAATCCTAAAACTAAACTTCAAAAATCAAATCTATGAACCGAAATGAGATTCGTATAAGCCGGAACATGCAGTCTGAAACGCTCATCCGCTGGGCATCCGCGGTCTTTTTATTGTTCTTGTTGCTTGTGCCTTGTCAGGCCCAGTTGCCACCGGCGCGACCTTTATTGCCGGTCATTGACAAACGTCACGAGGCCGCGCAGGTCAAAGCGCCGCCGATGCAGAAATCGGCAGCCGCCGACAGGCTGCGCCAGTCGGTGCCGTCGCTGAAGGTGGAATTTGAGCCGGTTACCGGTTCCGCAAAGAGCGTGTCGTCAACCGACGGTTTTCTGACCGGGCGGGAGGGGAAAGGCGCGACGATTTCGGCGGCAAGCCTGGCCGGTTTTTCGGCCAGCGATCCCAATCGCGTGACCAAAGCTTTCCTGAATGAACACCGCGCGCTGTTCGGCCACGGCGCGGAGGCGCTGGACAAAGCCCGGGTCAGCCGGGATTACGTTGCGCCAAACAATCAGTTGCATACGGTGGTCTGGGAGCAGCAGGTGGATGGCATAGCGGTTTTTGAAGGAGTGCTGATTTCACACACCACCCGGAACGGCGAACTGGTCAAGATTTCCAGTCAGTTTATATCCGATCCCGACGCGGCGGCGACGCTCGGCACGCCGAATCGCGCGGCGTTGGTCGGAACCCCCGCGCTGGCAGCGGGCCATGCGGTGACGCTGGCGGCGCAGAATGTGGAAGTGAATTTGGACGAGAAAAATGTCGTGGCGACCAGCCCATTGTCCAGCGGGGCCGAACAGCGGCAGCAGTTCAAGGCTCCGGGTTTGAAAGGCGAGACCGAGGCGAAGTTGATCTGGCTGCCGATGAGTTCGGAAAAACTGCGCTTGTGCTGGGACGTGGTGCTGATGAACCGGCAGCGCGGCGAAATGTTCCGCGTGCTGCTCGACGCAGAATCCGGCGAGGTGCTGGTGCGACGTTGCCTGACGAGTTATCTCACGGATGCGACCTACAATGTCTATACCAGCGACAGCCCGTCGCCGTTTTCGCCGGGCTGGCCCACGCCCAACACCAACCAGCCGCCGTATGTTTCGCGGACGCTGGTGACGTTGCCGGCCATGGACACGAACGCCTCCCCGGCGGGCTGGATCAACGACGGCGGCAACGAAACCTGGGGCAACAACGTGGACGCCCACACCGACCGGAATGCTGACGATATTGCCGACCTGCCGCGCCCGCAAGGCTCGCCTTTCCGCGTGTTCGATTTTCCGATGAACCTGACGACGCAGGATCCGACCAATTATTCCTCCGCTGCTGTGGTTCAATTGTTCTATCTATGCAACTGGTATCACGACCAGCTCTACGCGCTTGGTTTCACCGAGGCGGCGGGAAATTTCCAGAGCAACAATTTCGCGCGCGGTGGCTTGGGCAACGATGCGGTGCAGGCCGACGCGCAGGACGGCAGCGGCGTCAACAACGCCAATTTCTCCACGCCGCCGGACGGTTCGGCGGGCCGGATGCAGATGTTTATTTTTTCGGGGCCATCTCCCCGGCGCGATGGCGACCTGGACGCGGAGATTGTGTTCCACGAGCACACGCATGGTTTGAGCTGGCGTTTGGTTGGCGGCGGCCAGGCCTTGGGCGACACGCAATCTGACGGCCTGGGCGAAGGTTGGTCGGACTTCTACGGACTATCGCTATTAAGCCAGGCGGGCGATGATGTGAACGGGGTCTATGCCGCCGGCGGTTACGCGACCTTTCGGCTGAGTGGCTCGATGACGAATTATTACTTCGGCATCCGTCGTTACCCCTACACGACGGACATGAGCAAGAATCCGCTCACCTTCAAGGACATTGACCCTGTCCAAGCCAGCACGCATACCGGTGTCCCGCGCAGCCCGATCATCGGCAACACCGCCAATGAAGTTCACAACGAAGGCGAAGTGTGGTGTATCACCTTGTGGGAGGTCCATGCGAATCTGGTCAACAAGTATGGCTGGGCCATCGGCAACCAGCTTGCCCTCCAACTGGTGACCGACGGCATGAAACTAACCGTGGCACATCCCAACTTTCTTCAGGCTCGCGACAGCATCTTGCAGGCGGACCTGGTGGATAGCGGCGGAACTAACCGCAATGAGTTGTGGGCCGCCTTTGCCAAGCGCGGCATGGGTTTCAGCGCCACCTCTCCAGCGAGTTCAACCACGACCGGTCTGCAGGAGTCGTTCGACCTGCCTGACGATCTGCGCATTAGTCCGGCGGCGGGACTTAGCAGCAGCGGGACCATCGGCGGTCCGCTCAACCCCGCCTGCCGGACCTTTACCCTCTACAACGCCGGCACCAATAGCTTGAATTGGACGGCCTTGGTCACCCAATCTTGGGTGAGCGTCAGCAGCGATGGCGGCAACCTGTCGGTCGGTGACTCGAACACGGTCAATGTATGTCTCACGTCCGCCGCGAGTGCGCTGCCCGTTGGCACCTATGCCACGACGGTGGTGTTCTCGAACTTGACCAGCGGGGTGCGCGCGACACGGAGCGTGGTGTTGGACGTGGTGCCGCCGACGGCTTTCACTTTCACGTTGGACGCAGACCCGGGCTGGTCGCGCCAGGGGGAATGGAATTTTGGCCGGCCCTCCGGATCGGGCGGCCTTTCGCACGGACACCCGGACCCCGCCAGCGGGGCGACCGGCTCCAATGTTTTTGGCATCAATCTAAGTGGAGATTACTCAACCAATGTTGGCGGGTCTTACTATCTGACTGCGGGGCCGATCAATTGTTCCGCGTTTACCACGATGCGGCTGCAATTCCAGCGCTGGCTGAACACGGATTATCAACCATTCGTTTACGCCACCTTGGAAATCTCCACAAACGGCTCGACTTGGGCCAACATTTGGAGCAATGGCACCAGCGAAGTTGCCGACACCGCTTGGACTAGGGTTTCGTATGATATTTCGGCTTATGCGGACACGCAGCCGGGTGTCTATCTCCGCTGGGGGCACCGCGTCGCCAGCGCGGGAGCCTGGGCCTACTCGGGTTGGAACTTGGACGACATTGCGTTGCTCGGCATTCCGACCGCGCCGTTGAACGTCATCCTGCCTGGCACCACGGCCGAAAATTCTGGCGTGCTGACCAACGGCGGAAGCATGCTCCTGGCCAGCGCGTTGCCAACGAACGTGGTGGTCTCTTTGATCTCCAGCGCCCCCCAACGCCTGACCGTGCCGTCCACGGTGACCATTCAAGCCGGCCAGCTTTCCGGTTTGTTTGACCTCTCCCCCATAGACAACTCGCTCCAGGACGGAAACCAACTTGTCACCATAACGGCGAGCGCGCCTGGTTTTACGAATATTTCGTCCACCATTTTAGTGGTGGACGACGACATTGCGCCGCTGATCACCAGCCAGCCGGCCAGCCGGACGGTAACCGTTTCCGGCACGGCGACTTTCGGTATAAGCGCAATCGGCGCGGCACCCTTGAGCTATTTCTGGATGCGCAACAGCACCCTGATTGCCGGTGCAACCAATACGACTTACACCACCAACAATGTTCAATTGACCGATACCGGCAGCCAGTTCAGTTGCCTGGCAAGCAACATTTACGGGACAGCGGCAAGCTCCAACGCGGTGCTGACGGTGACTCCGGATTATTTCGCAGAGCTGTTTGGCACAACCATCACCAATCTGGCCTTCACCACTTATACGTTTACACCGAATGGAAGCGCGAACTTCTATGGCGTTTGCGCCCAGTCCGCCATCGCCTTCCCAACGTCGCCCACAGGCGGAACGGCTTTAAGCTTGACCGATGACAGCTTCTTACCAATCACCCTGTCCGGAAGCAACACGGTGGCCATTTACAACACGCGAACCAATGTGATTTACATAGGCAGCAATGGTTATCTAACCATGACCGCTGGCGACAGCAGTTATTTGCCAAGTTACTTGTATCATTTCACGCTGCCGCGCATTGCGGCGGTTTATAGGGATCTGAACCCTGGATCTGGCGGAACGGTTACTTGGAAACAACTCTCCGACCGGGTTGCGGTGACTTATCTGGCCGTGCCGATCTACGGCTCGGCCACCGTGACCAATAGTTTTCAAATCGAGCTGTTCTTTGACGGGCGAATTCAGCTCACCTATCTGAAACTTAACACCCCCAGCGGTTTGGTTGGATTGTCTGCCGGCACCGGCCAGCCGGCCAACTTTGTCGCAAGCGACTTTACTACTTACACTACTTGCAGTTCGCAGCCGCCGTTGATCATCCTCCAGCCCCAGAGCCAGACTGTGGCCGTGGGTGCCACCGCCAGCTTTGCCATCAGCGCCAGCGGCAGTTTGCCCTTGAGCTACTCCTGGCAGCGCAATGGCTTCCCCATTTCGGGCGCCATCGCCACAAGTTACAATCTGACCAATGCGCAATACAGTGATTCCGGCAGCCAGTTTAGTTGCGTGGTCACCAATGTCTCTGGGATGACGACCAGCGCGGTGGCGACGCTGACCGTCAACGTGGATCACTTTGGCTGGAGCGCGATAAGTTCGCCGCAATTGGTCAACTCGCCGTTCAGCGGGACGATCACCGCGCAGGACGTCAACAACCAGATAGTGACAAACTTCACGGGCGCGGTGGCCTTGAGCGGAGCAGCGGGCGGAGGCTTAACGACCAACACTATTCTCGGCTCGCCAATTTATACGTCTTCCAGCATCGGCACCTGGACCCTTGGCTACGCCTTTACGCCCGGCACCAACCTTACCGTGACCCATGTGCGCCATTACTTCGGCACCAAAGTCTCGATCTGGAACGACAGCGGCACGCTCCTCGCCTCCCAGACGGTCTCCAGCGTTCCGGGCGCCTGGGTTGAAACACCATTGGCCACTCCGCTGACACTGACGGCGGGCGTCCGGTATCGCGTGGCAACCTATTCAGCGGGGACAACCTACTATTGGCGGACGGATCTGCCGAACACATTTCCCAATGGCATCATCAATCAAAGTTACAACAGCTCAGCGGACGGCTTTCCTACCTCCACCGATTCGGCGGTCTGGTGGTTGGTTGGTCTGCGCTATACGGTGGGTTCCGCTTATCCGATTGCGATAACGCCGACGAACACCGGCAGTTTCACCGGCGGCGTCTGGACCGGCAACCTCATCGTGCTACAGGCGGCCACTAATGTGGTTCTGATCGCAAGTGACGTCCTTGGGCATGCCGGCTCGAGCAACCCGTTTCAGGTGGTTTCAAATTCAGTGATCACACAAGTTGCGGTTCTGTCTGACGGCAACATTCAAATCACGCTCGCGGGTTCGTCCGGGGATGTTTATCGGGTGCTGGGTTCAACGAATCTGTTGGACTGGCAAACCATTGCTTCGGTCACGAACCTCACCGGCACGGTGCAGTTCACCGATCCCACTTCGACGAACTATATCCGACGCTTCTATCGGCTGGTCATGCCATGACCTGAATCAGATTCATCAACGAGGGTGACGATCTCACCCTCGTATCCGCCCGATGGATATGATTTGAAGACAACTTTGATAAAGTTGTCGCGAATTAAATATCCAACGGGCCGCGTTTCTTCGAGCGTTTCCATGCAAAATTCCGCAGGGAAAATGATGTGCTTTTGCAAGGCAGTCGTGCGCCACGACCGTGATTTCCCGCAAGCCGTCAGTGAATTCATTTGTGGCTGCAAACGCTCGGTTTGAAGCCGGAACGAGACTTTGTTTTGATTGAATTCATTCGGGAATATCGTTCACGTCACATTCTTGTAAATTTTTCTTGAATTCCACAACCCGTGGTAGCATGATGAATGCCGCTCCCCAATTAGTAGGGGGCTTCAATTTGCACAGAAAGCAGGCAGAAAGCAGGTTTTTCTCTGAAAATTGATTGTTTTTTCATGCCCGGCGTGCTTGGTTTTTCTTGGAGCCGCCGGGATTAACTTTAAAAATTAAACTGGATCACACCATGATTGATGCACGCGAGGATGTCTCGACTCCGGTCGCCAAAACCGCCAGCCGTCGCACCCCCAAAATCTCCGCCAAACGTTCCGTGAAAACCAAAGCCGAAACCAAAAAATCGCTGCGCGTCGAGCGCGTGTTCAGCGACGCCAAAGTCAAGCCGTTCGACCAGATCGAATGGGACCAGCGCACCGCCGAAATCACCGACGACGCCGGCAAGGTCATTTTCAAGCAGGAGAATGTCGAGGTGCCAAAATCGTGGTCGGTGCTCGCCACGAAAGTCGTCGTGTCGAAATATTTTTACGGCGAACAAAACACGTCCGAGCGCGAAACGTCGGTGCGCCAGCTCATCCACCGCATCGCGCGGACGATTGCTGACTGGGGCATTGCGGACGGTTATTTCAGCAAGGCGGCTGGCGAAATCTTTTTTGATGAACTGACGTGGCTGTGCGTGAACCAATTCGGCGCGTTCAATTCGCCGGTATGGTTCAACGTCGGGCTGTATCACGAATACGGCGTCGGCAAAAAATCCGGCAAGGGCAACTGGTTTTACAACCGCAAAACCGGCGAGGCCGAGCGCGCCGCAACGCAATATGAATATCCGCAGGGCAGCGCGTGCTTCATCCAGTCCGTCAAGGATGACATGGAATCCATCATGCACCTGGCCTACAGTGAGGCGATGCTGTTCAAATACGGTTCCGGCACCGGCACCGACCTTTCACCCATCCGTTCGAGCCGCGAGAAATTGAGCGGCGGCGGCCGGCCCAGTGGTCCGATGAGTTTCCTGAAAGTTTATGACCAGGTCGCCAACGTCGTAAAGTCCGGCGGCAAGACCCGCCGCGCCGCGAAGATGAACACACTCCGCGACTGGCACGGCGACATCGAGGAATTTATTGACGCGAAACAGAAGGAAGAAAAGAAGGCGTGGGCGCTCATCGAGCAGGGTTACGACGGCTCCTACAACGGCGATGCCTATGGCAGCGTGATGTATCAGAACGAAAATCTTTCCGTCCGCGCCAGCGATGAATTTTTTGAGGCGGCCTTGGCTGGCAAGGAATGGTGGACGCGCACCGTGACCGGCAACAAGCCGCTCCAGAAAAAAAACGCCAGCGTGTTGCTCGAAAAAATTGCCGAAGGCACGCATATTTGCGGCGATCCTGGCATTCAATATGACGGCGCGATCCAGAAATGGCATACCTGCAAGGGCACCGAGCCGATTCACTCCACCAATCCGTGCAGCGAATACGTTTTCATCAACAACACCGCGTGCAATCTCGCGTCGCTGAACCTGATGAAATTCAAGCGCGCCGACGACAAGTTTGACATCGAACGTTTTAAAGTCGCCGTGCGCATCTTCATCACCGCGCAGGAAATCCTCGTGGACAACGCGAGTTATCCGACGAAGGACATTGCCGAAAATTCCCACATCTTCCGCACGCTCGGCCTCGGCTTTGCGAATCTCGGTTCGCTCTGCATGAGCTACGGTTTGCCTTACGATTCCGACGAAGGCCGCGCGCTGGCTGGAGCGATCACGGCCATCATGACCGGTCATGCTTACGAGCAGAGCGCGGAAATCGCCGCGACTACCGGTGCATTTGCCGGTTACCGTGACGCACGTTGCGCCGGGGTCGAGAAGACCGTGGCGAAGGACAACGTCGAATCCATGCTTGGCGTCATCAAACTGCACCGCGACGCTGTCGAAGCCATTCAGCCGAGCGCGGAATTTCATTATCTCAAAACCGAAGCGCGTAAATGCTGGGATAGCGCGCTCGCCAAAGGCCGTCAGCACGGCTATCGTAACGCCCAGGTCACCGTGCTCGCGCCGACCGGGACAATCGCCTTCCTGATGGACTGCGACACGACCGGTGTCGAACCCGACATTGCGCTCGTGAAATACAAGCTGCTCGCCGGCGGCGGGATGTTGAAGATCGTCAATCGCGGCGTGCCGGACGCGTTGCGCCGGCTCGGTTACGATGCCGCCGCCGTCACAAAAATCATCGCGCACATTGAAAAGCACGACACGATTGAAGACCTTCAGGAAAATGGCGCGACCATTTCCAGCGGCCTGAAGGCGGAACATCTGCCGGTCTTCGATTGCGCGTTCAAACCGCATCAAGGCAAGCGCAGCATCGGTTATCTGGCGCATCTCAAGATGATGGCCGCCGCGCAGCCGTTCATCAGCGGCGCGATTTCCAAGACCGTCAACATGCCGAACGAATGCACCGTTGCCGAAATCCGCGACACTTACGTTCAGGCGTGGAAGATGGGGTTGAAGTGCGTGGCGATTTACCGCGACGGCTCCAAGCGTTCGCAGCCGCTCAACACCAAGAAGACCAACGAAGGTGGTGACAAATCCGCGTTTAGTTCTTCGGCGCTGGAAACCCGCATCAAGGAACTCGAGGCCGACGTTGCGCGGTTGGAAGAGGAATCCGGCAAGCCTCTGCGCCGCCGCCTGCCCGACACGCGCACGGCCGTCACGCACAAGTTCGACATCGCCGGCCACGAAGGTTATCTCACTGTGGGCCTGTTCGACGACGGCACGCCCGGTGAATTGTTCATCACGATGGCCAAGGAAGGTTCCACCATCGGCGGTTTGATGGACAGCATCGGCACGTTGACCAGCCTCGCGTGGCAATACGGCGTGCCACTGGAGGCACTCGCACGGAAGTTCGCGCATCAGCGTTTCGAGCCGAGCGGTTTTACGAAAAATCCCGAAATCCGCAACGCCTCGTCCATCACTGACTATGTGTTCCGCTGGATGGCGCTGCAATTCGTGCCCGGCTACCGCGAAAGCCTCCAAGTTGTCCGCACGCAGCAGGATCTGGACATGCCCGGCCTCGCCGAGGAAATTAAAAAAAACGTGAACCGTCCGGTGCCCGGACTGTTGCCGATGTCGGATGACACGGACATGGACCCGGTCAAGCCCGGCAAGGGCAACGGTCACAAACATGATCGCCGAGCCTTGACGCTCACCTCAATGATCGTCAACCAGCAGGATGCGCCGAGTTGCCCAAACTGCGGCCAGATCACCATCCGCAACGGAGCGTGCTACAAATGCCTGAACTGTGGCGAAAGCCTCGGCTGCTCATAAAAACAATTCACGAAACGAGCCGGAGAATTTGCGTTCTCCGGCTCGTTTCATTTTCAAGGAATGAACCCGAAACACCCAGCCGTTGAGCAAAACTGCTAATTTGCCAGGAAAACCGTCGGAAAATCGTCCGGAGAATGCCGGTTTATTTGGAAAATTATGGCGACCCTACCGGGAATCGAACCCGGGCTACCTCCGTGAAAGGGAGGTGTCCT
>ODAK010002334.1_pt1 | contig 19996 bp, 17 predicted proteins | sample 1539591 | NCBI WGS metagenome assembly ODAK01 (sample SAMEA3539303, study PRJEB22396) | soil metagenome | biome: tundra; feature: field; material: soil | place: USA | collected 2010-05 | depth 0.15 m | reverse complement strand
TGAAGCCGATTCCCACATTCCCACCGCCACGACGATGACGAGGATGAATCAAATATCCTCAAAACCCGGCCCGTTAAGAGATACGCATTCTGAGGGCAAGGTCACCCGAGCGGATTCCAAAGCAGGCGAGAAGCGTTCTAGAAAGTGAATGAAAGACCGGCTCGTATGCCCCGCTGATCTTGTGCAAACACCAGCAGAGAGCCGTCATTCAACAGGAAGGGCCGGTAGCCCTCGGCGAGCAGGTTGCGCACATCGAGCAAGGCTTCAAAGTGCCCGGTTTCATCGCGGCGCAGCCGGAGAGGCTGGCGCACATGAAGGCTGAGGTAGGGTTCAATGGAATCGAGGGCAAACGGCGCAACGCGAGTGACACTGTCGTCCGGCTGCCAACGGTAACTGGCCCGCCACCGGGTACCCGTGCCCTCGAGCGTCCCTGAGAGCGCAAGCGCATACATCTGGTTACGGCGAACGTGGGCTCCAGTGAGTACCTTCCCCATAGTTGAAGGCCTTGGAGAAGACGTTGTGGCAACCGGCACCGGCGGCATCACCAGCGCATCTCCATTGGCATAGCTGAGGCGGACCCGGTTGCCCCCGGGAAGATTGCGCTCTAAAGTGGCAAGCATTCCTGTGGATGAGTAACCCGGCCCCGCTACGCGCATCAAGCCGCTGGAGTGATCGAAAAGCGTGGTATCAGCTACCCCATTACCGGATGCAAAATGCCCCATCGCCTCGATAGCCGGATTGTCGATATTGTCTGCAAAGACCATCACGGACATTTCGGAGGCATCGGTGCGCCGCTCCCAGCCAATCTCTTGGTGGAAACCATGTTCCAGGGCCAGCGATCCGTTGTGGACAGAGAGTTTGGGCAGCCATGTCCCCGCTTCGGTGTCATCCCCATTTTGCGTCCCAGGAATGAAAGTGGCCATTCTATAGCGGATGACCGAGTCGCCGTTCCGCCAGCCCAGGGTGGCAAATGGCAGTGCAGCCGCAATGGTATTGGGGGATTGCCGGGCAAAGCGTGCCAGAACCTGGTTGGACCCCACCTCCGCCTCAAATTCGTCACCCAGGTTCATCGTTTCCCAGGTACGTATGGCGGCCTCCGTCAGGTCTTCGGCGCCAGAGCCCTCAACCTCCGGATGGACTGCGATGGCGGCAACCGACTGGACCGAGCCGGCGAATCCCAGTTCCTGTTTGAAACCCAGCATGGACTCCATGCCCGCGTCGGTCTCCGGGGCAAAATCCACGCGGGCCAGCAATTCGCGACTGTTCGAAGGGGTGTCTTCCACTGAGGCGGAGAAGCGCTCACCGCTCTCTCCAAAGGTTCCTTCTTGCCCCGTTGCCATCAAGCGGGCCTTCAACTTGGGCGCTGCCCCGGAGCCATCGGCCACTACAACCAAAGGACCGTCTTCCAGCCAGCGCAGCAATGGGCGATTGGCGGCCGAACGCAGCGTCCAGGCCCAGTCGTCCTTTTGAGCGTTGCCCGAACGAGGCTCAGCCGGCAGCCATTGCATGACTTCATAGAAGGTATTCAAGGTGAGATTGACCAAAGAGTTGGAGCGAACGCGGACATTTTCGCGCAATGAGGGCAGAAACGACGTACCCATCGCCTTGAGCGAGTAGCGCCCCGGAAGCACGCTGGAAATTGTGTAGCGGCCCGCGGCATTGGTATAAACGGTGGCCAGAACGGTCAGGTCCGGACGCAACAACTGCACCGAGACCCCGATCTGCGGTACGCCTGCGGAGTCGCGCACCAATCCCGACACCGATCCTGCGGAGACTCCATGGACTGGAGTGCATCCCCAAGTGGTCAGCACGGCAAACAACGCGATATAGACCCTGCGCATCATCACTCTCGATAGTGACCCGGCGGCGTCCCTGGCAGTACCCCAGCGAATCGATTCCTTGCAACTTTCCGAATCTAGTGTCCGGTAAGCATCCTGCACAGAATAATACTATTCCACGACAAAAGGTGCCGATTGCGCAATCTCTTGTTTCGAGATCGCGTCATTTATCTTGATCGTCACCTTGTATTTGCCTGGCTGGAGACCGGCAATCGGCAGAGAATTCTCCACCGTCAACTGGTCGCTATGTGTCTCCAGGTCCTTTGCATCGATTTGTTTCTCAAAAACAACAACACCCGATGCCGAGTCGGTGATCTGGTAGCTCACCTTGGCCTGATTGCTCTTGGTAGCCTCATTTATACCCAGGTTGTAGACCTGCATCCAGAAGTTGAGCTGCTGGTTGCGCTTGAAGTTGATGGGAGTGGCCGGATTGGGGCTCACCCGAGGCCGGATGTAGGTGTTTCCAATGACGAAATTGCCACTGCCGATCTCCCGCGAGGAGACAAGATTCATCTTGTCGGCCAGGATCAGCGTGGATGTGGCCAGTTTTTCATCGTGGTAGGTAGGCACTTCCAGTCCTCGTCCGTAGATGCCCATATGGTCCGGATTATTCTTGTCCTTGATGGCAATATCCAGGCGGTAAAGACCGGGCACCAGGGGTAACGCCTTCCAATAAACCGATTGTTTGTCCAGACTCTTTTCCAGCAATTCGGCCGGTTGTTCTACCTCGACGGTATCCTCAAAGGTCTGCACCGTCTTGTGGGTCAACGTGGTCACTTTGCCCAGGATGTTCACCACGCCACGCGACACCCCGTCCTTGGTCACGAAAGTGATGTCACGATTCTTCATCTGCACAGTCACGGGTACCAATACCGTGCTCTCCGTCACCTTCACAAAATCTGTCCGGACGTCAAAGGGAAAGACCGGCCCGGAAAGCAGCTTGTGCTCGGAGATGAAATTCTCCAGATCCTTGAATTTGACGGGCGGGGGAGCGAAGAGCTTGGTGGCAAGTTCCAGGCGATCGAACTGCTTGCCCTGCTGCGAAGACGATGCGGGGCCGGTCCCAAGGCTTTCCAGGCCACCCTTGAACCGATCTGCCCTCTTGGCCGAGCCCAGCGATTCGTACATGGTTGGGCCAGCGTTGGGTACGTGCAGAAGTGCATCCTTTTCAGAACGATCGATGGTGAAGTGGTAGTCGCCGCACTGGCAGGTATCTACGAATTCTATGTCGATGTTCTCTCCAACACCCTCGAGATAGCGGTAGTGCCAGGTTTCGAAGGGGAAAGTGGAAGTCTCACCGCCGCCTTCCTCAACCGGCCGCTGGTAATTGCCGCCCGAGGGGTGGGATTCGATCGAGTCGGGCTTGCCAAACGAAATATAGATATGCCCGCGATCGGTCTTCCAGCCGGGCTTGCCCGCTGGAAAATGCTCGTTGGCATAAGCGATGCGCCGGTAGTGCTCTTCGCGGAACTCGTTTTCGGGGGAATCCGGATTGGGGTTGCGGCGCAGCCAGAACTGTTCGATGAAGGCATCCCGTTCCTCATCGTTGCTCAGGTTCTTGAAGGCTTTGGTCTCTTGGTCCGAGATGATATAGGAGACGTCTTGATTGAGCCAGGTCTTGTAGGCGCCCTTCAACTCGTTCCTTAAATCTCTTTGGGATCGGATCTTTTCCTTGTCGGAGCGTTCGCGCTTGAGCGGGTCCACCTCCTGCCCCTGGCCGTTGTCCGGCTGTGCCTGGGCGGTGGGCGCCTGCGCTGGCGAACTGCCCGCCAAGGCAAATGGCCCGACTGCTGGAGAGAAAACCAAGCCGCAACCCAATGCGGCCAAAAGGGAAACACTTCCTTTAAACATCATTGCCTCGAAAACTCCTGCGAACTCTTATTCTACGGGTCCTGAAAGGCCCGGGCAAGGCTCCGCGTTGAGTGTCCCGCCCATTTGACGTGGGAACGTGGCCAAGGTCATTCAATTCACTGTCCCAAGGATGATTTTTTGCTGCCCATCCTCCCGGTTTTTGAGACCAGCAGGGTTGTTCATTCGTCCAAAAAGCAAGCGCCGCCTTTCCGTTTGTTTGATTTTCACCGTTTTTTGCCTCTGCCGCAGGGGGGTCTCGGCAAGGTTCTTCCGGGGCGAGATTTCGCCCTGAAGGCGACCCCGGCGGGGATCACCGGGAGCGCAAGAAACAAGTTTCGCGACCTTTGGGAACCGTACCCGCGGCATTTGCGTAAACTGAAGACTGAGAGATTTGGAGCACGCCTGCATATGAAGAAGATAATCCTGATCGTTCTTGCCGTACTGGTTGCCGCCGGACTTGTGGCCTTCATGGTCTATAAGCAGCAGTCCGGCTATACCAAAGTCCTCACCGCCAAGATTGTGAAGCAGGACCTTGCCACCATCGTTAGCGGCACCGGACAGATCAAGCCAAAGACCTACGTAAACGTCGGCGCCACCTCCTTTGGCCGCATCACCCACTTCTACGTGAAGGAGGGTGACCTGGTGAAGAGGGGTCAGACAGTGGCCACCATTGAGAGTGTCCAGCAGGCCGCCTCCGTTTCCGGTCAGGAAGCAGCCATTGCTGCGGCCAAAACCGACATTAACTCCTATCTGGCGGCGGAAAAGACCGCCGAAGCCAATGTGGAGCACGCCAAGGCCGATCTTGAACAAAAGCGGCTGGATTGGGAGCGCGCCCAGGGCCTCTATACCGCAGGCATTATGGCGAAGCAGGACTTCGACGCCAAGAAGGCAGCCTACGACACCGATATTGCCTCGCTGGCCCAGGCTGCGGCAGGTTTGAACCAGGCCAAGGCGCAAACCGAATCGCAGCGGGGACATCTACAGACCGCGGTAGCAACCCTGCGCGTCAATCAGGACCTTCTCAATAAGACCTTCGCCACAGCACCCTTTGACGGCATTGTCACCAACATGCCGCTCCGTGAAGGTGAGACGGTCGTCGTCGGCATCCAGAACGCCGAGGGCTCCACGCTCATGACCCTGGCGGACATGAGCGTGATCACTGCCGAAGTGAAAGTCGACGAAACCGACATCGTCAATATTCAGATGGGTCAGCCGGCCGACGTCACCATCGACGCTCTGCCAGGCAGGGTCTTCAAAGGTCACGTCACCCTGGTCGGCGACCAGGCTATTCTCCGCTCTACCGGCATTGCCACATCCCAGTCCACCACAGGCACTGAAGAAGCCAAGGACTTTAAAGTCGTCGTTACGCTGGATACCCCCTCGGTCGAACTCCGTCCAGGGCTGTCGACAACCGCCAAGATCACCACGGCACACAAGCCGAACGTGCTCTCCCTGCCCATCCAGGCACTCACCATGCATAACCCGGACGACGACAAGCCCAAGGATGGCGTACAGGCCGCTTCCACCCCATCGTCCGCCAAGAGCAAACCGATTCAGGGCGTCTACGTATTGGACAAGGACGCAAAAGGCAAGCTGCGGGCAAAATTCATCCCTGTAACTACCGGCATCACCGGCGCTACCGACATTGAAGTTCTAACCGGCCTCAACGAAGGACAGGAGATTGTCACCGGCCCGTACAAGACGCTGCGTGCTCTCAAAAGCGGCTCTCTTGTCAAGCGGGATACCGTCAAACCGGTTGTGCCGGGATCCGGCGGTAACTCTTAGCAAAGTTGCACGAGTGGGCCACTACTTCAGTCGTTCTGCAACCAACGGGTGTTGTAACAGATACGTCGAGCGGCATCATCCACCACATGCCCTTCAGCGTTCTGCAATAAACGGGTCTTGTAACAGGGCACGACTTTAGTCGTGCCGAAACGCCGCCAAGTCGATGGGCTTTAGCCCCTGAGGAAATGCTGATGGGGCGACATTTCGAGCCCTGAAACACACATCAGGCAAAGGAAGGAACTCGATGGCTCTGATGAACGGAATCATTAGCGAAGACGCTCTGGAACAAACCGCGCCGGCCACAGGCGACGTGATCGTCGTTGAGGACCTGTGGCGCACCTACGACATGGGCTCTGAGCAGCAGGTCCACGCCTTGCGCGGAGTCTCCATGCGCATCAAGCATAACGAGTATGTCGCCATCATGGGCCCTTCGGGCTCCGGCAAGTCCACCCTGATGAACCTCATCGGCTGCCTCGACACGCCATCCAAAGGTCGCTACTGGCTCAATGGCCAGTTAGTCAGCGAGTTGGACGACGACCAGTTGGCGCGTATCCGCAACAAGGAGATCGGCTTCGTCTTTCAGACCTTCAACCTCTTGGCTCGGGCGACATCGTTGCATAACGTCGAGCTTCCACTCATCTATAACGGAACCCCCGCCGCCGCGCGTATCGAGCGCGCCAAGGAATCCCTGGCCAACGTAGGTCTCGAGTCGCGCATGTATCACAAGCCGAACGAACTCTCCGGCGGACAGCGCCAGCGCGTGGCTGTAGCCCGCGCGCTCGTCAACCGCCCCTCCATCATCCTTGCCGACGAGCCCACCGGCAACCTGGACTCGAAAACCGGCCTCGAGATCATGACGCTGTTCGATCAGCTTCATGCCGGCGGCAACACAATAGTGCTGGTCACGCACGAACCCGACATCGCCGACTATGCCCATCGCGTGGTTCATATCCGGGACGGCCAGATCTTCTCCGACGAGCCCTCAAAGCGCTTCCGCTAACCCTTCGCCGGCCAGGTAATCTGGCCACCCTGCCGGTAGGCAAGATTGCCGATATGACCCGCGCGCGCAGCGGCAACTCCAGCTTCCACCGGCGCATTGGGCTCTTTGCGCGACTTGATGCACTCGAAGAAATTCTCCATGTGGGTGATGGTGCCATCGCGGACGCTTCGTTCCGTAAGTACGGGATTTTGTGCGTCGGGCACGCCCTCGCGGTAAATGCTGAAGCCGCCGCGAGTAAGCTTCAAAGTCGCCTCGGTGCCGCGGAACTCAAGGCCCCCGTCATCGATCGAGGAGCTCATCATGCCCTCGTAAACCACGTTGAAGCCCGGATAGCGGAAGGCCGCTTGGATGGTGTCGGGGCAATCCCATAGCTCATAGATATGTTTGTCCGCCAGCATCACCGCCGCGCTCGGCTGGTCGGACTTCATCGCCCAGTGCACCACGTCGATCCAGTGCGTGAACAGATCCGTCATCCCGCCGCCGCCGAAGTTCCAGTACCAGCGCCAGCGGAAGAACTTGTCCAAGGTAAACGCCTGGTCCGGAGCGCCCCCGAGCCAAAGCTTCCAATCCAGCGCCTGCGTGTCCACCGGCTTCGGCACCCAGCTCACTCCATAATTCTGCCACCAGTACGTTCTGACTTGGGTTACGCGCCCCAGGCTCCCTCCCTGAATCAGCTCGACGGCATCCTGGAAGTGCAGCCAACTCCGCTGCTGCATCCCGCACTGCAGAATCTGCTTGCTGGAACGCACCGCCTTCGTCAGGATGGCGCCTTCTTCCACTGTGTGAGTGACAGGCTTTTCCAGGTAAACGTCCTTGCCGGCCGCCAGGGCATCGGCCGCCATGCGAACGTGCCAATGGTCCGGCGACGCAATCAGCACCGCATCGATGTCCTTGGCCAGCACCTCGTGGTAATCCAGATGGGTTGTAGCCAGCCCGTTGGACCGTTCCAGGACCTCATCGCGGTGTGGCCCATACACGTCGCTAACGGCGACAATCTGGTAAGAACCTGCCTTATCGGCGGAATCGAGCAGATTGCGCATCCTGCCGCCGGCTCCAATCACTCCGACCCGGAGCCTGTCGTTTGCGCCAAGCACTTTGGTTGAGGCCAAGGCGGTTAGCCCGCTTGCAATGAGGAAGCTGCGGCGATCCAGCATAAAGGTACTCCAATCCGTCTGTTGAATTCGTATGGCTGCTAGTAGATTTATATCCTAGCGCATTGCCGGGGTGCGGACCTCACATCTTTAAGGCGCACTGGATTCCTCAGGTCCAAGGTGCTAATTATGAGGCAGAGCAACGGGTGGGACTTGTCCAGCCCTTTCTTAAAAATCGTGATGATCGTCAACTAACTTCGCAATTGTGTGCGACGCGTCAACGGGGGGCGATCCCGCATCCAATGTCGAGTTGGCGGCCTCTGTTTGGGCACGCAGTTTGGCTACAGCTAACCAATTGTCCTTGTGCGGCTGGTCGGCGATCCATGGCGGCAGCGGCATAAAGAGATAGCTGCTCAGCGCTTCAGCGTAGCCCTCGTAAAGTACCCGCATGTCCCGAAGCCTATCCATAGAGTGGCTGTCGGGGCAGACGCTCACGCCGCTTTGGCACAGCAGCTTGTAAAGCCGCTCGTAGGCGTCGCGAGGGAGGCGATCGGGAGCGTCGTTGCGTGGCGCAAGCGAGAATATCTGGGCCAGGTCAACCATTGCGTGCCTGGCCATGGCAAACGTCAATTGAGCCTGACGCGCCTCGTGGCCTTGCACGCCGGCAATCAGAAGTGCCGAAGTATCCAGGATGGATGTCAGGGCGCTGATCCAGCTCTGGTTGTTATGTTGCGAGCGGAAATAACAGAGGAGCGGATAAGAAATATGGCTTTCGAGCAGTTCTGCCGACCAGCGCTCCCACTCTATGAGCAGAACTGAAAGTGCCTGGTCCGCTCCCTTATAAGAATGGCGGCGCATCAATTCCGCGGCGGTTGGTGGGGATCCGGCTCGGGCATCGAGCAATGAGATGCTGACCTCACGCCGGGAAAACGCGCTGTAGAGTACAGGGAAATATCCCATCACAACGGCCAGAAAGCCAAAGCCGGTGCCCGCTTCAAGGATGATTAGCTGACGCGCCCAGGCGCCGTGCGGGGTTACGTCGCCAAGGCCGAGGGTGAAGATCGTGGTCCCGCTTACGTAGAGATCGGTGCGGATGCCGGCCTGCTGCGTGGCGTCGTTGAAAGGACTCCCAAGGGAGTAATAGATGAGAGCGAAGCCCACCACCATCGCAGCGGCCCACACCACCAAAAGGAAGATCAGCGATAGCGGTCCGTAGTAACTGAATGCGGTTTCCCGCATGCGCGGGTTACGAATGCGCCGGGCGAAAAATACCCAAGGTCTCCAGGTAATTAAATAGAAGATTCGAGTGAGGCGAAAGCGGCCGGTTGCCCGGCGCGGCAATATGATGGTCTGGAAGGCATCGAGCAGCACGGCAAGCAGGCAAACAATGCCGGAAATCATGGTGAAAGCCCGCATCGATCCTCCTTTGGTGTCTCTTCTTCAAGGCACTTTATTTGCAGGACGTTCGCGGATACAGTTCTGCTCAGGCTCCGGACCTTGACTGGCGTTAGAAGTTCAGACTCGCCAGTAGTCTGCGCGCCAATTTTTGATGCGTTCTTTGATCTGCTTTCGGGTCAGATTTTCTTCAAGTGCCTGCTTTGCCAGGGCAACCACCTCGTCATCCGCGGCAAAACGCAAGCCGATCAACTGGCCCTCGGTGAGCCGGTAGATTTGCGCGTGCCACTCGATTGGGGCAAGAGCTTGCAGGCGCAGCCGTTCCTCAAGCCGGATGACGCGGTCCTGCACCTTGAGCGGGTAGCTGCGAAGCTTGATAAATGGGATGAACACGATGAGCGACAGCACCAGGAACCATGCGGCAGAGATGCGCGCATCCGACCAATGGCGAACCAGGTGGAAGACGGCGAAGACCAGGTTGGCAATCAAAACGAAGGAGAGAACAAAGTGGTAGGGCGGGTCGAAACGCTCATGACTCTTGAGGCTTTGCGAGTTTGTTTCACTCATGCTTGTCCTTGATTTCTCTCAGGCCGGAGTTGGCTTTCGCGGTTGCCTGCGGGTCTACCGTTCCGCTGCTGGCGGCGCTGGGGGCCTGTGTACCTGCGTTGTCGGGATTTTGCACGGTGGCCAGGGACCCTGTCAATGCCAATAGATTATCCGGGGTCAGGATTTGTGGATGCTTGGGCAAAAAATGAAAGCGGCCGCGCACGAGATAATCCGCTAATAGCCCTCCTGCGACATATGGATTGATCATCGCGATCGGGACGGCATATGCGGTTGTCGAAAGCGATTCGGCAATGCTCTTGTTGGAGTTGCTGTGGCGGCGATAGCCGGGGACTTGCCGAATCTCAAAGATTGCCAGATGCATTTCATCATGCTTGCGGGCGTAGCGAACAAGCTTGTAGGCCACCTGTTTGGGGGTAGTCATGCCCGCGTCGGGGAAGAAGCTTCGCTTGACGATTCGCGGAAAGCATATGTTGAGAATGGCGCGTGAAAAATCGGCGCAGTTGTTGAATAGCAAGTGAAATTTGGTGCGATTCTCGGCATTATTCAAGCGCTCGATTAGGGTATCGTCCTGCTCCTCGGTAGTCTCAAAGCGAAACGCAAATATGCGCCGTTCATAGGCGACGCCAACCAGTTGTTTCCACCCGCCCCGGTAAATGCTGCCCTCGTGGAGATTTTCACCCAGGCTGAGCAAATTGGCTTCGTGACTTCGTTGGCGCAATTGTTCGACAAGCTTGTGATTCACCCGCGTCGGGATTTCGGTCGCTGTTTGAACCGAATAGAGGTAAGGAATAAGCGGGATTGCCACCCAGTCGTAGCCGGCAATCCCCTGGTACCGGGCGATCACGACGCCCATTTCGCTGGGCTCGCAACTGCGCAGCTTCACGGGCGTCTCGGCGCAAACCCGTGCCAGATAAATTGCGGTGTGTCCGGTGGGATTCAAAGCGCCAAAGAAGCCATACGGCTCCTCCAGCAGCAGGGCAGCTTGCGCTTGGCTATGGGCGCTACTAAAGGCCAAAACCGCTAAGGCCATGAGAGCAAATGCAGCTGCGCGCTTGCAGCGCAATGTAAGCATCGGTTCCCTCGTTCCGGTTTTTTGGCTTTCCTTATGTGTGCCATGAAGACGCGAAAATAACATCTAAAACTCTAGATGCAAAATGGTGCAAACGGGGGTACCGCCGGCCGACATGATGGGCCATGGACAAGAATCCACAAACGACAGCCCCTTATTTGAATGAGACACATACAGAATAATAATGTTGCGCCGGAGATCTGTGGAAAAGGGGTGGTCACCAACAAAGTTACCCCAGGGGAATCGTTTACCCTAGTGGAGATATCCGCCGCAAACATTTGGCCCAGGTTCAGTGGTGAGGGCCTAGCGGCCCGTCATTCTAGTGAGGCCCCTCTTGAAGATGCGATTTGCCTTCCTGCTTGCCCTGCTTCCCGGTACATTGGCCCCGGCCGAAGTGACTCTGCCCAAAATCATCGCCGATCATATGGTGGTTCAACGCGAAATGCCGGTACACGTGTGGGGAATGGCCGCGCCGGGTGAAGAAGTGAGCGTGAGCTTCAGGGGCGAGACCCGTTCCAGCAAGACAGGGCGGCTCGGTCGGTGGAGTGTTTACCTTCCGCCAGGCGAGGCTGGTGGACCGTTTCAGTTGACGGTTCGGGGCCCGGCCGCACAGAATATCATCCTCGACGATGTTCTGGTGGGCGATGTGTGGGTGGCCTCAGGCCAGTCGAATATGGAATTCGAAATGCACAAGGCGGCCACCGCGGCCGAGGATTTACCCCATGCGGCTAATCCCCATATCCGGTTACTGATGGTAAAGAGGAATGCCGCTGAATACGCGCAGGATGACATTGCAACTGATGGCTGGGCGGCCTCGAGTCCGGAGGTGGCAAAGGACTTTTCCGCCGTAGCCTGGTACTTTGCCCGGGAAATCGAACAGCGGGAACATGTACCGGTCGGAGTGATCGATTCCACGTGGGGTGGCACGCTGGGCGAATCCTGGACGCGGTTGACTGCCCTGGGCGAAGATGCGTCGTTGGCTCCGTTATTCGTCACAAGGGGCAAGATGACCGACCACGAGGCGGACTCTCAGTTCGAGGACAAAGACCGGAAGTTGCAGGTCGAAGAAGCCAAGGCACAGGGCAAGCCGGTGCCGCAATTTCCCTGGCATCCGCCGCTGGCAATTTGGGGTCCCGGCCTGCTTTGGAACGGCATGATCGCGCCACTAACACCGTTTCCTATTCGCGGAGTGATCTGGTATCAGGGCGAAAGCAACAGCGCCCTGGCGCGGGCGCCTCTTTACAACCGCCTGTTCCGCACCATGATTGAGGATTGGCGCCGGCAGTGGGGTGTGGGAGATTTTCCCTTCCTCTATGTACAGATTGCAAATTTCAAATCCACTTCGCTGGAAGATTGGGCCACGCTTCGCGAGCAGCAATTGAGGACCCTGGAACTGTGCAATACGGCAATGGCGGTGACCATCGACATCGGCAACCCGGTCGACGTACATCCCACCAACAAAGTGGACGTGGGTAACCGCCTGGCCCGCGCCGCTCGTGCTCTCAGTTACGGCGAAGCCATTGAATATTCGGGCCCTTTGTTCCGCCAGGCAACACCGGAGGGGAACGCGATCCGCGTGTGGTTCAACCACGCGAAAGAGTTGACGACTAAAACAGGAGAACTGACCGGATTTGAGGTTGCTGGCGCAGACGGGAAGTTTGTCGCGGCTACGGCCAGGATCGATGGGGTGACCTTGATGGTAAGCAGCGCCGAGGTTGCGGAGCCGGCTTTTGTGCGCTACGGCTGGGCAAATAGTCCCGACTGCAATTTTTTCAATGGTGAGGGGCTCCCGGCTTCGCCGTTCACGTCTGTGCCGTAACTCAGGGCGCTATTGCTGGCTCGCCACCTCGGCGGGAGCACGAGAATATCGGATGACTTCCACGGCTGAGGTGGCGACCAGACCCTCCTCGACCATTGCGTCGAGGAAGGGAATCAGCTTGCTGATCTTTTCTTCCCTGTCAACGATGCTCAACTGGATGGGAGCGTCTTTGGTCAGCGGCCAGTGGCTGGCATGGCGAATCCGGCTGGCCGACCCGTAGCCCTCGATCCCTCTGAATACGATGGCCTCGGCGATGCCCAGTTCCTTGCACTTGGCCAGGATCGCTTCGTGCAGGGGCTTGCCGAGCCAGCGGTCATCCTCGCCGAAATGGATGCGTACCATGCGGGCAGGAAATTGTTCCTTCATAGCCATGCCTCCATTCAGTCCGGGTGCTTCAGAGTGTCGCCGGAGCCGCGCTGGATTCATTATCGAGCGCTCGATAGGCGTACTTGATAATGTCCACGTCGGAAAATACCACCAGCCCTTCCTCGACCATCTGGTCGACAAGCGGAAGAAACGCGCGCAGCTTTTCAGCCGTATCAATGACCGAGAGCATAATCGAGCCATGGTGATTGGCGAGCGGCGGTTTGTCTTTGTGTACCCGCCCATGCGCTCCATAGCCAAGGATGCCGCGATACACCGTTACTCCCGCAATGTCGTTGGCGCGCATGGCCGCGACCAGGGTTTCGTAGAGTGGCTTGTCCTTCCAGCGGTCCTCCTCGCTTAGGAAGATGCGCATCATCTGCGCCTTGCCCTCGATCTTTAGATGGGCCGGCGGGACCGGTCTTTTGGGCTTCGAAACCTGGGCGGGCTTGGCCACCGTGGTCTCCTGTATCTCGATCAACCCGGAGCCGGCCAGTTCTTCCAGCTTGCCCAGTAAGGATTCAACCTTCTCATGCGCCTCGATAAACTCGATCTTTAGCGGCAGGTGGTCTGAAATCTCCACCATGCTCGAAGAATGCATGTGGTGGTCCGCGCCAAATCCGGCAATCCCTTTCATCACGGTCGCGCCGGCAACGCCGCGATAGAAAAGAAAGTCCAGAATGCTGGAGTAGACCGGCACACCGTGCCGAGTTGCTCCATCGCTCAGGTAAATGGAGACTTTGATCGCCTTGCCCGCATTGAGCATGATTCTTCCCTTCGCAGATACAAGCGGCGCCAGCAACAGCGGCGCGTTACCGAAGGATTGAAGCACTCTTGAGGGGCCCGTGGCAAGAGGCGGGCAGAAGTCCGGTGTTGACCGGTCAGGAAAGTGTCTCAGCCAGCACCGATCCGCCCCAAACCGCTGCCAGCCCCAGGATAAAACTGCCCGCGGCATACAGCGCCGCGAGAAGGAACGCCCCGGATCGCATGGTGGAAAGCGTCTCCCATTCATAGGTGGAAAACGTGCTGTAGGCGCCGATGAAACCGATGGGGATCAAGTATCGCCATGCGGGGCTCAGGTCCGCTCGCTTGCCCATGTAGGTGAGCGAAAAGCCGATGATGACGCACGCCGTGATATTCACAATCAGAGTGCCGTAAGGGAACCGGATGCCCATGCGGCCGGCAACCGTGGATCCGACCCAGTACCTGGCGATGGAACCAAGCGCGCCACCGGCGGCGATCAAAAGGTATTTAAGCAATGCCTTTCTCCCTTTCAATTAGGTTGAACCGAAAGCGAGTCTCGTTTCCTGACATCAACGCCGCAAAGCCGCGAGGAGCCCTGAAGCTTCCGGAATTCAAACTCAAATTTTTCACTCGGGGATCGCGCCGGGAAATGACTCCGCAACAGGAACCCCTGTCAGGAGTCATCATCTGTCCGGCCTGGTGGGTGGGACAGCGGTTAAGGGTGAACTCCTTCACCACAAGCAACAATTCCATTACACGACGGACTACTTTCCGCTGTCAATGAACTGAGGTTCCGATCTGCCCATGAAGCAAACCGGAACCACATCGCATGGCTGTGTCGCGCTATCTGTCTGTGCAGGAATAGCAGGGGTCAATGGAGGCCTGTATCAACGGTGTGTCCGCCAGCCGGGCGCCCTGCACCATAGAGCGGATCGCCGGCATGTTGACAAACGTTGGCGTGCGCACATGGACGCGGGCGGGTTTGTTGGACCCCTCTTTCCAGGAGACGCTGTACATCACTTCTCCGCGCGGAGCTTCCACGCGGCTGGTGGCCGTACCGGTAATGAACGCCAGCTTGCCTTCTCCAGCATTCAACTCGCCCGGAGGCAGCTTGGTCAGCGCCTGGCGAAGAATATTGCAGCTCTCCATGATTTCCAGTGCCCGCACCATCAAACGGGCGCGAACGTCGCCGGCCGACTCTACCGGCACTTGAAAATCCATTTCGGCGTACGCTGCGTAGGGCGCGGCGCGACGCAGATCCTGCGCCACACCTGAGGCTCGCGCCACTGGCCCTACAACGCCGAGGGAGATGGCTTTCGCGTTGGTCAGAACGCCAATATCGGCGCAGCGCGACCGGGCCGTAGAACTGGTGGTAAAGATGGGGATGACTTTGCGCACCATCTCTTTCTCAAGAACATCGATCATGATCAGTAACGCGGCCGGATCGTCGATGTCGCGATTCACTCCCCCGATGCGGTTCATTGAATAGTTGACGCGATTGCCGGAGATGGCCTGGAGAACATCCATCACCTTTTCGCGCAGTTCGAAGCAGGTCATGAACATGGTTTTGAAGCCCATGAGCTTGGCAGCAATGCCCGCCCAAAGCACATGCGAATGCAGCCGCTCCAACTCCGCCATGATGACGCGAATGTATTGAGCGCGCGGAGGCGGCACTTGGCCGGTCAGCTTCTCCATGGCCTGGCACAGCGTGAGCGTGTGGATGTTCGAGCAGATGCCGCAGACACGCTCCATGAGCGCGATCACTTGAATATAATTGCGGGTTTCAGCCAGGTGCTCGATGCCGCGAAAGTTGAAACCGATGTGCAGCTTGGCGTCGCGAACGGTCTCGCCTTCGCAAATCAAATCCAGCTTGTAGGGCTCTTCCAACGCAGGATGGTAAGGGCCCATGGGGATTTTGTAGCTCATTTCGCCTCCTCGCGTAGATTCACTCCGGTCGTGTCTCCCTGGCGCAGCAGCAGTGGCTCGTACTCGCGCCCCAGGAAGTCCAGGTCAAAGCCCTCGTGAATCTCGCGTTCAATCCAGTCCACGGCCTCGCACAGGTCGTAGATGCTTTCGATGGACTTACCGGAGAGCTGAAAGGGAAAGCCCAGCAACTTGCCATCGAGGTCCCAATGGTATTCCAAGCGAAATCCCTCATCGCCGGGCATTTCGTAGGCCGTAATGGTGATGAAGCGGGCCTTTAACGCGTTCATCGATTTGGCCACTTCGCGCACGTTCAACGGGGAAGCGGTGGACCAATGCACACCGCCCTTTTCTTCCCAGGGCTCGGTGGTCAACAGGGTTTCGGGAACAACTTCAAGTACAGTCATTGCGGGCCTCCTGCTACAGGTTTTGCGGCTTCCGCGCTGGCGGCTGCTTGAGCCGCTGGAGCGGGAAGGGGAACAGCCCTCGGAACGGGCGCCTTGCGGGCAACGGTGTAGGAGTTCTTTAACTCGCCAAGCGTGGTATAGACGGGCGGTGTATCTGAGTCCTGGCTCAGTGCATGAGCTTTACAGCCTTCCACGCAACGACCGCAGAAGGTGCATTGGCCGGGATCGTAGCTCCAATAGAATTCGCCTTTGCCGGCCTTGTAGGTAATAGCGCGGGAAGTGCACCGGAATTTGCAGATGGCGCAGCCGGTGCAAAGCTCCGGATCGAACCGCACCAGGCCCCGGAAGCGCGCGCTCACGTTGGGCCGTGCAGGAAAGCGCATCGTCCTCGACCCGCCCCACAGGTTCTTCCACAGCATGGTCAGAATATTCATAGCCTGAACCTCATGAAGAGCGCGGACGAAATGGCCAGAACCGCGAAGATAAGCGTGCATTGCCAATAGAAGCGCACGGTTGTATCGATTTGCAGCCGAGCCGTGGCCGCAGCAACCACCGACAACAACAGCACGACTCCGAAAGACAGCGCAGCAAAGAGCAGCACGCCCAGCCACCACACAGTGACATGAGGAGCGACAAGCGTGGCCACCAGACCGGTAGCCGCAACCCATTCCAACCCATGCGACAGTTCCCACATTGCCAATTCAGGGCCGGCGTATTCGGTCATGGGCCCTGAGTAGATCTCCTGTTCTGCATTCGGCAACGAGAAGGGATTGATATGCAGCTTGGCCGGCAGGCAAACCAGAATCGCCGCGATGCCCAGCAGGTGCAGCGGCGAGTACTGCAGAGCAGCAAGCCCCTCCAATCGGAAGGTATGCTGCGAGGCAGCGATGGAAACGATGGCCAGAAGAAAAACCACGTTGTAGGCAACGCTCAAAACTGCTTCGCGCGCGGAGCCGATTTCGCCGAAAATGGAGCGCGATGAGAATCCCGCCGCGATGATGCACATTGACGGAAGTTCCAGCAGCGCCAGCAGCAGAATGAGGTCGCCCTCGAAGCCCCCGGACAAAGGCAGCACGGGCAAAAGGCCTACCGCGCCTGCCGCGGACGACACTGCGATCAGCGGCCATGCCTTCATCAGCAAGCCGCCCAAACCGTTGCGCGGAGGAGTGGTTTTGCCCAGCAGCTTGATGAAGTCGAAAAACGGCTGCATGAAGGGAGGCCCTATGCGTCCTTGCATCAAGGCAACCGATTTGCGCTCTACCCACAAGAAAAACCATGCGGCAGGGATGGCGAAAAGTAGGCCGGGAAATACGAGCAGGCGCGCCAAGGCGGTAGTCAGGCTGTTCACTGTCGCACCTCCGCTGCCGGCAACTCGGCCTTTACCTCAACCACAGCCTTGTTCGCGGCCCTATCGGCCAGGATCTGCGCGGCACGGGCAACGCCTTGCACAATGGCGTCAGGACGCGGTGGGCAACCGGGGACATAGACATCGACTGGAATATGCTTGTCGAGCGGCCCATCCAGCGTTCGGCTGTCGATGAAAACATTGGTGGTTGCCGGACAAGACCCGATGGCGACCACGGCCTTGGGCCCGCAGACCTGCGAGTAGACGGTCTTGATGGCTCCAACCGCGTTGCGCGTGACAGGACCGGTGACGCACAGAATATCGGCGTGCCGCGGGCTGCCTTCCAGCCGCACTCCCAACTGCTCCGCATCGTACCGCGGCGTCAGGCTTGCCACAAGTTCAATGTCGCATCCGTTGCAACTGCCCGAGTTCATATGAAAGAGCCATGGACTGCGCCGGCGGCTGTAGCACATCAATTTGTTCCAGAGGTTCATGGTCTCCCCCATTGCAGCATCTGCAGTGCGTCCGGCCATACTCCGGCAACCAGCAACACCACCGCCAGCACAACGATCGTGGTTTGTAACAGAAATGGCTCCTTGTTAGATGACGCACTGGCGGTCTGCGGTGCATCTGAATTGCTTGCCGGTCCCCACCAGACGCGCGTCAACGCCACCACGTAGGCGATCAAAGCAAAGATCGAAGAAAGAATGAAGACCGTCAGCAACAGCGGGTTGATCTGCAACGCGGTCTCATACAATCTCCAGCGCCCAATGAATCCCAGCGTCGGCGGAATGCCCAGCATCGCCAGCATGCCGAAGAGGAACCCAAACGCACTGACCGGATAGCGAATCGCAAGCCCTTTCGGATCGCCTTCCAGAGCTCCGTCAGCCTCAGGGCCACTGAGGCAGGCGAAGAGCAATGCCTTGGCCAGGGCGTGGGTAGTTGTGGCAAACAAGATTCCTGAGGTTCCAAGGAAGCTGACGGAACCAAGTCCGAGGAACAGGAAGCCAACGTCCTCGACCGTAGAAAGGACAAGCAATCGCTTGAGGCTGATCTGTGTGAGCATCAAGACAGCAGCAAGGATTGAAGTGACAGCACCCAGCCCTAGCAGAAATCCTTGCGGAGCGACCAAACCTGGAATAGTCTGCGCAGAAATCCAAAATTCGCCGAACGCCGCCATGTCGACGACCGCAATAATCAAGCCTAAGGCCACGGCAGGTACTTCATCGGCGAGACTGAGCAACCAAAAGAAGAGCGGAACGGCGGCCAGCTTGATGCAGACGCTGGTGATGAAAAGTGCCCACGCCCATTCCTGTTGTCCGCGCTCCAGCAGCAAATCGCCTGAAACCAGCGACAATGCTGAGAGTAGGACAACAGCCAGATAGGTCAGCTTTACGGCCCGAGTTCGTGCGCTTTGCCAGACCAATGCAACGGTCACGAATGCGCCGAGTTCCAGCAGGCCAAGGCGAAGCCATGGATTGGCGGCCACCAGACCCGATGCCGTCGCCGCGCCGGCAAGAATCATCAGCGGAGCAAGCCGGCGGCTCTTCGAGTGACTGACAGCAGCCAGAACCAACGCAATAGCCGCGACGGCGCAAGCGGCAACCAGCAGCACCGGTGCTTGAGGCTCCGGTGAAAGGGGCAGGCGAGTCACGTTGGGGTCAACGCCATGCGCAAACCAGCGAACCACAGCCAGCAGCCCTGCCGCCAGCACAACGATCAATAGGGTCGCGTTGCGCTCCATCCACGAAACCGCAACACCAACCACCCGCGAAGCCGCCTGCAATCCGCTCCAGATGCCCAGATAAACCTTATCGACATTCGTCCAGCGGAAGAAGGAATGCCAGTTCTGCAGGAAGATGTCGGAAAAGTCGCCGGCGGTAAGCCTTCCCTGGTCGGATAGAGGCTCTCCCCCGGTGAAGATTCCGCCACCCGCCGCGACAAGCGTTCCGCCTCCGGAGACGGTTACAGCCGGAGTCTGACGAGCTACATAGGCAATGGCGTAAATCAGTCCGCCCAGAATCAGCGAGACCAGGGCCAGCACCAAACCGCCCGTCGTCGAGAAGCTTCCGGCATTAGCAAACATCCCAAACCAGGTGACTTGCACGCCGGTCCCAAGTCCAAAGACGGCCAGGATCGGATTGAGGAGATAATTCACAGCCAACTGCGGCGCGACGCCCAGAACGACGCTGCCCGCGGCCATCAGACCCATTCCCCACACCATGGTGGGCGGCGCTTCGTGCGCATCCTTCGTTGCCTCAGTCAGCGGCCCCAGGAACACTGCGCTGGTTGCCTTGGCGCACAGGAACACAGTGCCCAAACTCACTGCCCAGGCCACCATCGCGGGAACAGCCCATCCAGCCTGCAACGCGGCTGCATATAGCATCCACTTGCTGGCGAAGCCGCTCATCAACGGAACACCCATCATGCTCCCCACACCGATGAGCCAGGACAACGTAGTGCGCGGCATGCGCTGCGCCAGGCCGCCCAACTGGTTCATGTCGCGCGTTCCCGCCCCGTGCTGCACCGAGCCGGCCGTCAGGAACAGGCCGCCTTTAAAGAATCCGTGATTCAGGCAATGCAGCAGCCCCGCGGTAATTGCCAACGGCGTGCCGATGCCCAGCCCCATCATCATGTAGCCGATCTGGCTCACGGTCGAGAAGGCCAACATGCGCTTCAAATCCGTCTGCACCATGGCATACATCACGCCCACAGCCATGGTGATGGTGCCGACCCAAACCAGTGTTCCGCCCCAGGCCGCCGGCCACGTTCCAAAGCTGTGCATGCGCGCGGCCAGGT
>ODAK010002333.1_pt1 | contig 19997 bp, 14 predicted proteins | sample 1539591 | NCBI WGS metagenome assembly ODAK01 (sample SAMEA3539303, study PRJEB22396) | soil metagenome | biome: tundra; feature: field; material: soil | place: USA | collected 2010-05 | depth 0.15 m | reverse complement strand
GGGGACATCGAGGACTTCGATCCCGCGCTCTCTGCCCATCCGATGAAGCACGCGCGACGTATCCGGCGAGACTGTGCTCATCTCGATGACGACGGTTGCGGGGTTCGCGTAGGCTAGAATTCCCTCTGGACCTTGATAGACGTTCAGAACCGGGTCGTCAACGCTTTGCTCGGTTTGAACATGCAGGCGATCGCAGAAGCGGTAGCGTTCGGGGAAAAAGCGGGTCTCAATCGGGATCTCCTCTTGGAAGTACTCGCGAAGACGGCGGTAGTGTCGGCGGCGCATCAGAACAAGCTGATTCGTGCCGAGCACGATGACTACTCACCTCAGTTCCCGCTGCGCCTCATGAACAAGGACTTCAAATTAATTCTCGAGAAGGCGGGCGAGTTGGGCGCGCCGATGCCGGCGACTGCGGCCGCGCTTCAGATCAATGCAGCCCGGACGGCGGTCAATGGCGACGAGGATTTCTCCAGTGTGATCAGCGAGATGGAACGTCTGGCGCGGGTCCACGGGAGTTCTCAGCCAACGAGCCTGACTTCAAGACTGAAGGCTGTTGCCGCGCAATGAGCGATTGAGGCTTCCAGGGAGGTGTTCCAGCCATGATGTGGATCGTTCGATTGGCCCTGCGCCGTCCGCTCTCAGTGGCGGTCATGGCCTTGCTGATGCTGGTGATGGGCGTCCTGTCGTTCACCTTGATGAACGTGGACATTTTTCCAGCGATCAATCTGCCGGTCGTGATGGTGGTTTGGAGCTACCCCGGGCTCAACGCGGTCGACATGGAGCGCCGGCTAGTGATCATCAGCGAGCGGGCCTATTCCACGACCGTTGACGGAATCGAACATATTGAATCGCAGTCGATTCTCGGGATCGGTGTGCTCAAGGTTTATTTCCAGCCGGGCACCGACATCGGCGCCGCCATCGCGCAAATCGATTCGGTCTCGGAGACAATCCTACGCCAGGCACCGGTCGGCACCACGGCGCCGAATATCATTTCCTATAACGCCGCGAACGTTCCGGTCGCTCAGCTCAACATCTTCAGCGACACGCTCTCGGCACAACAGCTCTTTGACTACGGTCTGAATTTCATTCGCCTGCAATTATTTACCATACCCGGATTTTCGTCGCCCGCGCCGATCGGCGGCGTTCAGCGCGCGGTTGTCGTCAACCTCGATCCGAAGCAACTCTACGCCAACGGCCTGTCACCGGTGGACATCGGCAATGCTCTCTCGACGACCAACGTGGTCATCCCGTCGGGCACGGCTCGCATGGGCAACTACGAATACGACGTCGACTTGAACATGAATCCGACCAAGGTGTCCGAGTTCAACCGGCTGCCGGTCAAAGTAGTCAACGGGATCCCGATCTTTCTTGGCGATGTCGCGCCGGTCAGCGATACACATCAGCCGCAGAGCAACGTCGTGCGTATCGACGGGCGTCCTGCAACCTTTCTGCTGGTGATCAAGCACGCGGCCGCCTCGACCCTGTCAGTCGTCGATGCCGTCCGCGCGCGTATTCCGGACATTCTTTCGGTCGCGCCCAAAGGTCTGAAGATAGCGCTCACCTTCGACCAGTCCGCCTTCGTTCGCGCGTCGCTGTGGGAGGTCGTGCGCGAGGCGGTGATCGCGGCGGCGCTGGTGGCGTTGATGGTCCTGATATTCATCGGATCGCCGAGCAGCATGCTGATCGTGATCGCTTCGATCCCGCTCTCGATCCTTACATCGATCGCATGCCTGCATCTTGCCGGCCAGACGACCAACACGATGACACTGGGCGGGATCGCGCTTGCGGTCGGGATGCTGGTCGATGATGCGACGGTCGAGATCGAGAACATCCATCGCAATCATGCGATGAACAAGCCACTGCTGGTCGCAATTCTGGACGGCGCGCATCAGATCGCCACGCCGACTTTCATCGGCACGCTGTCCATCTGCATCGTGTTTTTTCCGGTTGTGCTCCTGACGGGAGTCGCTCGTTTTCTTTTTACTCCGCTCGCGCTCGCCGTCGTGTTCGCTATGCTTACCTCGTACCTGTTGTCGCGCACGCTGGTGCCGGCGATGGCCTCTTACCTGTTGCCGGATAAGTATCAGGAGGTCCACGGCACGGGACTCTGGGGAGGTTTCTTACGAGGATTCGAAGCCGGCTTCGAGCGCCTCCGCCAGCATTATGTGTCTGCGGTGAGTACTTTCATCGAACATCGAGGCCTCTCGCTGACGTGTGCCGCGCTGATGATTGTCGGGACGATCCCGCTGCTCTACGTCACGGGCGAGGATTTCTTTCCGACGGTTGACGCCGGGCTCATGAAATTTCACGTGCGCGCGCCGAGCGGAACGCGGATCGAACGAACCGAATTGATTGTCGACGATATCGAGCGCTCGATCCGGCAGATAATTCCTGCCGATGAGCTGCAGCAGATAAGCGACGACATCGATCTGCCGCAGCCGTATGCGATCGCATTTTTCCCGAGCGATAACATAGGCCCCCAGGACGGCGAAATCCTGATCCAGCTCAAGCCCAATCATCATCCGACCGCCGTCTACCAGCACCGCATCCGCGAAATGATGAGCACGAAGTTTCCGAATATCGAAGGCTACTTCATGGCCGCGGACATCGTGAACCAGGTGCTGAACTTCGGGTTGTCGGCGGCGATCGACGCGCAGATCTCGGGCAACGATCTAAATTCCGACTACGCCATTGCGTCACGCCTCGCCGCGAAGATGGCGGAGATTCCGGGCGTCACCGATATGCGGATTGCGGAACCGCTGGACTACCCGTCCTTCAAGGTCAGCGTCGATCGCGCCAAAGCGCTCGAGCTCGGCGTAACCGAGCAGCAGGTCGCGTCGGGGCTACTCTCGTCGCTGAGCGGCAACACGCTTATCTCACCGAACTACTGGCTCGATCCGGTCAACGGCGTCAACTACAACGTCGTGACTCAGGCGCCCATTCAGACCACTTCGTCTGTCGATAAGATCGCCAATATACCGCTCACCAACGGCACCAGTGGGCAGGCGGTGCAGTTTCTCGCCAACGTTGCGTCGATTCGTCACGGGATCGATCCTGCGGTGGTCGCGCACTACACGGTGCAGCGAGTTATCGACGTGAACTGCGGCGTCGATGGACGAGACCTCGGCAGCACAACCAGCGCGGTTCAAAAAGCGATAGACAGTCTCGGCCGACTGCCGGCCGGCACCAAGATCATCATTCGCGGGCAGAGCCAGGCGATGAACCAATCGTTCAAGACGATGGGCTTGGGACTGATTCTCGCGATCATCCTCGTCTATCTCCTGATGGTGGCGAATTTTCAGTCGTGGCTCGAGCCGTTCATCATCATAATGGCCGTTCCGGGCGCTTTGGCCGGCGTGCTCTGGATGCTGGTGCTTACGGGCACGACGATCAACGTCGAATCGCTGATGGGCACGATCATGGCGGTCGGCGTCGGCGTCGCCAACGGCAACCTGCTCATCACTTTTGCCAACGAGATGCGTGAGGAAGGGATGGGACCGGTCGAGGCGGCGATCGAGGCGGGTCACGTCCGTTTCCGCCCGATCCTTATGACGGCGCTAGCAATGATCTTGGGGATGCTGCCGATGGCGCTCGCGCTGGGCGAGGGCTCGGAGCAAAACGCTCCACTTGGGCGCGCGGTCATCGGCGGACTCTTCGCGGCAACCTTGATGACGCTGTTCGTGGTGCCCGCCGTCTATTCAATCTTCAGTCGCACACTCATCACCAAGCGTCAGCGCGACGCACGCGTCGAAGCCATTTCGGTGCCCGGAGCGTAGAGGCAAGGAGTTTCAACGTGACTTCATCAGAAGAGAACCGCAATCAACGAAGGTCAGGCCGGATGCTCACGATCGCCCTGTTCGCCGCGGTGTTTTGCACCATCAGCGTTTCGGGGGGATTCGTGCTCGCCCGGCAGGACCTCATTCAACGCCAGACGACGGAACTTGCTCATACCGCCGCGCTCGGACCGCATGTGCTGGTGACGCAAGTTTCGGGCAGCGGTGCGTCGCGGACGATCGAGCTTCCGGCCAGCATTCATGGCTACGTCGAAACTCCCGTCTACGCGAAGGTCGCCGGATACATGAAGACCATCAATGTGGACAAGGGCGACCACGTCACGGCCGGAGAGGTTATCGCTCTCATAGAATCGCCCGAGACGGACAAGCAGGTGGCGGATGCCCGTTCTTTTTATTGGCTGCAGAGCGTTACCGATGTACGCAATCAGGAACTCGTCCGCCAAGAGGTCATCCCGCAACAGACCGCCGACGACTCGCACTCCGCGATGCTGCAGGCAAGAGCGGCCTACCAGCTACAACTCGCGCTGCAACAGTACGAGGTAGTGCGGGCTCCTCTCGACGGCATCGTGACTGCGCGCTTCGTCGATCCCGGCACCTTGATTCCGCAATCGACGACGCAGTCAGCTACGCCCAATACGCCGATCGTCTCGCTTGCGACGCAGTCTCCGCTGAGGGTCTACGCTTTCGTACCGCAGAGCGTCTCGTCATTCATCAAGGATGGCGATCCCGCGACGGTAACCGTTATCGACTTTCCGGGCCGCAACTTCAACGGCACGGTAACGCGCCATCCCGAGGCTCTCGATCAAGTTACACGCACCATGCAGGTCGAAGTCGATCTTCCAAATCAGGATCGGTCGCTGTTTCCCGGGATGTACGCGAACATGAAGATGACCGCGCGAGTGACGTCCGCGAGTTTGACGGCGCCCGACGACGCACTCGTCTTCCGCGACGACAAAATCTATCTGCCGGTCGTACGTAACGACCGCCTCAAACTGGTCGAGGTGACGCTTGGCCATGATGACGGTTACACGGTCGAGGTCAGCGGCGACCTTCGCGCGGGCGAGCTGATCGCAGTGAACGTAGGAGAGGCGGCGCGCGACGGCGAACCGGTTCAACCGGTCAAGAACAACCCGAGCAACTCGTGAAAGGAGAAAAAATATGGAAACCTCTAAAGTACTGGGTGATGATCTTGAGTTTTCGCGCATAGGTCTGGGCACATGGGCGATGGGTGGATGGATGTGGGGCGGCACCGATGAACAGGAGTCGATCCGCACGATCCACTCAGCAATCGACCGCGGAATCTCGCTGGTCGACACCGCGCCCGTGTACGGCTTTGGCAGGTCTGAAGAGATTGTCGGAAAAGCGCTAGCATCAGGCGGTCTGAGACGGCGAGTAGTGATCGCTACCAAGGTCGGGCTCGACTGGAGCAACGGCGAGCCGTTTCGCCACGCGACCCGCGCGCGCATCCTCGCCGAAGTCGAGGCGTCGCTGAAGAGGCTCCGGACCGACGAGATCGATATCTACCAGGTGCACTGGCCGGATCCGCTGACACCGATTGACGAGACCGCCGACGCGATGGCCACTCTTTTCAAGCAAGGCAAGATTCGCGCGATTGGCGTTAGCAACTTTTCGCCGGCGCAGATGAATGAATTCGGCCTGGTCGCTCCTATTCATACCGCGCAGCCTCCCTACAATCTTTTCGAGCGCGAGATAGAAAAAGATGTCCTGCCGTACTGCGAGCGCGACGGCATAGCGGTATTGGCATACGGCGCGATCTGCCGTGGATTGCTCAGCGGGCGGATGAATCGCGATACCAAGTTTGAAGGCGACGACCTGCGCAGGACTGATCCCAAATTCCAACCGCCGCGATTCGAACAGTACCTGGAAGCTATCAGGCTGCTGGATCAATTCGCCCGGAAAAATTACGGGAAACGAGTCATACACCTCGCACTCAGATGGGTGCTCGATCAGCCTGGCGTCTCGAGCGCGCTATGGGGCGCACGACATCCAGGGCAGCTCGACCCGGTTGGCGACGTGATGGGATGGAAGCTCGACGGGGGCGCCCTCCGCGAGATCGATCGGATCATTCGCGACACCGTCAAGGATCCAGTAGGACCGGAATTTATGGCGCCGCCCGCCCGCAATCAGTCGACTCTTCAAGGTCACAGCACGTCTGGCACTCGCGATCAGTCGGCGAGATCCTTGGCGAGAGCCTGAGTCATCTCGATATGGCGCGGCATCCCGATTTGCGTGTAGGTCTCCAGCGCCTCACCAAGTAGCGTTTGCGCTGTTTTGCGATCACCTGGGGCGGCCCGGTCCCTAAGCATCATAGACTGGAAGCGGCGTATCTCAGCTTGTTCGAGCCGGTCAGGAAAGGACTCGGCTTGATCCATCGCGATCTGAAAATGCTCTTCAGCGGCTTTCCACTGATGTGCCCCGGCCGCGGCGAGACCCGCGATCGTTTGGGCGAAGCGTGAGATCGGCCAAAGCACTACTGCTCCAGTGTCGATCAACTCACGAACAATCGGGTAAAGCAGTCCGGCTTGCGCTTGCTCGCCGAGCATGACTAACCCCTCGACCACCAGCGCGAGCATCCACCACGAGCCTCTGAAGTTCTCCTGGCCGCTAACAGGTAACAACGCGCGGTTCTTTTCGAGAATTGCCAATGCGCCGGCGCGATCGCCTGCATACGCCATCTGTCGGAAGAGCGTTCCCTCGCCAAATCCACGGATTGAGCTCATTCCCGGGTCGCGGCGGCATGAGGCTTGGGCATGCGCTAAAGCGGCTGCCCAGTTTCCGCAAATGAAATCCACCAAACTTAGTTGTACCTCGGAGAGAACTTCCCAGAATGCAAACCGCACCTTTGCGTCATACTCCGACACTTCCTGGAAGGCAGCTTCGAGTTTGGCGAGATCAGGCTCTTTACCGAATTCCGCCCAAGCTCGCGTGCCCAGGCAGAGCGCGACCGAGTAAACCTGTCCTATCTTCAGCGCCAGGGGTTCCAACACGTCCGCGATTCTAAACGCCTCTTCCAGTTGGCCAAGAATTATCAACGTCTGATGCAGAACCCGGAGTTGTAGGGCGCGCTGCCAGGGAGGCGCTTCTAATCCGCCGAGCTGTTCACTGCGAAAGCCATCTGCGGCAGCCTCTCTCAGCCGAAAGAAGTGCATGTTTACTATCAACCTTGCCCCAAGCACTCTGGCCTCAAGCTTTGGGTCGGAGAGCTTGGATGCGATATCCAGCGCTTCCCGTAGTGCCTCAAAAGCCGGCTCTCGGCCCGCGGAAGCCGCGCTGGCCTGCCCGAGGACGGCGAGGAGGCGCAGCCGGTCGGCACTGACGTCGGCCCCAAGGTAGGCGAGCCCGCGACGAGCGGTTTCGGTTGCTTCCTTAAAGCGTCCAACCCAGATGAAGGCATCGGCCAACTCGGCGAAGCTATTGCCGATCATCTCTCGGTCGCCGAGATTGGTGTAAATTTCGAGCACCTCGCCGAGATTCGCAAGAGCCACGTCCCATCGTGCAAGACCTAGCTCGGCCATCGCAAGGCTAGTCAACAAGTGCGCCCTTTCTCCTAAGTCTTCGGCACTTAGATGCGACAATGCGGATCTGAGACTGCGCCCCGCTTCTTCAAATGCCGCAGAATCGAGTGCGCCTTTGCCCGCGAGCGTCAGATAACGAACCAGTCTGCGGGTATCAGCGAACGATCCCGCCTTGACGAGATGGTCAGAAATCTCGCCGGCTGATTCGTTGACGGCACCGGAAGAGAGCTTCTCGATTTCCTCGGCGACTCGAGAGTGCAAGTGCTGTCGACGCGGAGACGAAATGCCTGCAAGCAGAGTCTGGCGCACGAGTTCGTGGGCGAAAGTGAAAGGCCGCTCGGGTCCCTCGGAGCTCGGGATAATTATTCCCATCTCCTGGGCCTTCTCGATGACGGTGAAAAGTTCGTCAACGTCAGTCTGGCTGATGCCGGTCAGGAGTTGAAAGCTGAAACTGCGTCCGATCACTGCGGCGGCAGCCAGCACCTGCTTTTCTTTCTCGTCGAGCCGCTCCAGACGGCGCCCGATGATCAACCGCACATTTTCCGGAACATCGCTCTCGTCGATCTCGAGATCAGTGCGGAACTGTCCGGCCGCATCGAAGACTTTTCCCTCTTCGATCAAATGCCGGTACACCTCCTCGACGAAGAACGGATTTCCCTGACTTTCCTCGAAGATGGCGTTCACCAGTTTTTCCGGAGCGAGAAGCTCGCCCGGCCCTTTCAACATTTGCCCGACGGCATCCTTGGACAGGCCACCCAACTTCAAGGGCCGGATGCCCAGCCGAATCAGCTCCTCCATACTTCTGGTTAGCGCCGGATTCTTTTGCGAGTACCCTTCGCGATAGGTCCCGATGATTACGATTGGAAGCTGGGCGACGCGATTGGCCAGATGAATCAGAAGCGCCCAAGTCGATTCATCGGCCCAGTGAAGATCCTCGACTACATAGATGTACGAACGGGTTCGAGCCGCGCGCCCCAGCCCCTCCGAGACGCTCTGGAAAAGATAGCGGCGCTTCTGCGCGGGCGGCAGTTCCAATGGTTGCGGAATATCCGGAAAGACTCGCCGAAGGCTTGGTGCGATCTGGGCCAGTTCGGGCGCGTTGTCTCCCATCCGACGACGGAAATCATCGAGGCTAGCCGCCTGAGCCAAACCGCTTTCGATAATCTCGACGAACGGGAGATAGGGAAATGGCTCGTCTCTTTCGTAGCAGTGGCCGACGAGGTACCTGAATCCGACGCGCGACGCGTACTCGGCCATCTGCATCGCCAGCCGGGTCTTGCCGGCGCCGGGTCCGCCCCCGAGCATCACGAGCGAGCCGTGGCCGCTGAGTGCGCGATCGATCGCAGCGCGAATCGCGCTGCGTTCCGTTTCCCGTCCCACAAAGGCGGTCCGTTCCGCGAGCGAAAACGGCGAAACTTCCAGCACCGCCGCCGAGCTCCGCGGACGCTCGAAACGTATCGGCTCGGTATCGCCACTTGAATGCGGCTGCTCGGTTGGCTCGATAGTCGATGCACCAAATTCCCATGCAATCGGGAAATGGGGCTCCGGCTGGTAGGAGCAGAAGGTGCCGGTCTTGATGCATCGCGACAGCACGTCTCCCAGCCCATCATCGCTCTGCGCGATTCTGTCGAGCACCGCCTTGATCGTTTTGGTGACGCTCTGCCGGGCTCGTTCCGAAGCTGACGCCGCACGGCGATTACGTCCGCCGAGACCCACGGCGCGCGACAGTTCCTTTGTCAGCGTGTCGATCTCCTGCTCCGCGCGCTCGGCACGCTCGACGTTTCCGAGGTCTTTGGCTTCCTCCAGTTCTTCGCGCAACTCGGAGAGCCGGCGTCGGTAGGCGGCCTTGGCTTGATCGTCGAGCATCTCGCCGGCGTCGCCCAGGCTGCCGACATGGATGCCTGCCTTTTCGAGGTCGTCGTCTCCGTGAGGCAGGCCGCGCGCCAACTGAGTGATTTCGTCTTCTTCGTGCTGGCCTGCAATTCCGCCGACCAGATCGAGCACGTGGAACTCAACTGCGGGATAACGCAGAAGATGGGCGAGGTACCCGAGTCCCTTGGTGTCCTTCAGACGAAAGGATTTCCCGCCGTAGCCGACGGTCCAGTACTCGCCTTCTTTGCGGAAGATCCCTTTTTGCGCGGAACGGACGCTGCCCACCGGCTCGCCGGTTCGAGCCGAGCCCGGTCGCGCGCTCCGAGAGTCAGGTGCCATCTGAATTTCTCTAGGCAGTTCGTGCCCAATTTCTGCTGAACAGCAATTCCACAATTAACACCGCGCCAAGCCAAGCACCAACTCCGGTTGTGCGGTCATTTTTCACGCCTCATGCATTGAAGCCAATCAAGTGGAGAAAAAGTTCATCGAAAATTGGAATCGACCAGACTGAGCGGTGCACATGGTTCCTGGCGGAAGTAACTCGCGAGCTTTGATTCGCACAACAACACAGCAAGGGAGAAGATCTCATGGCTTCCAATCACGCAGTGGTTTATCTCGGGCCTGGCAAAGTCGAGGTACAGAGCATCGACTACCCCGAATTGAAGACACCGCAGGGAAAGAAAATCGACCACGGCGTCATTATCAAGCCGATCACGACCAACATCTGTGGCAGCGACCAGCACATGGTCCGCGGGCGCACCACGGCGCCGCCCGGACTGGTCCTGGGGCATGAGATTACCGGCGAAGTCATCGAATGCGGCAGCGGCGTTGAATTCATCAGCAAGGGCGACCTGGTTTCAGTGCCGTTCAACGTCGCGTGCGGACGTTGCCGCAACTGCAAGGAGCGGCGTACCGACGTCTGCCTCAATGTGAACCCGAGCCGGGCGGGTGGCGCCTACGGCTACGTCGATCTTGGCGGTTGGGTCGGGGGACAAGCCGAATACGTGATGGTGCCATACGCCGATTGGAACCTGCTCAGGTTCCCGGACAAGGATCAGGCGCTCGCCAAAATAAGAGACCTTACCTGCCTTAGCGATATTCTGCCGACCGGTTATCACGGATGCGTCAGCGCGGGTGTAACAACCGGCTCGACCGTGCTCATCTCTGGCGCAGGCCCGGTTGGACTTGCGGCCGCATCCGCGGCATTCCTGCTCGGCGCGGCGGTGGTGATCGTCGCGGATTTCAATCGGGCGCGGCTTGAACACGCCCACTCGTTCGGCTGCGAAACAATCGACCTCTCCAAAGGCGACCCAATCACCGAACAGCTGGAGAAAATCCTGCGGGTTCCGGAAGTGGATTGTGCGGTCGACTGCGTAGGCTTCGAGGCTAAGGGACACGGCGGCAAGGACGAGCCCGCGGTCGTACTCAACCAGCTGATGGAAGCGACACGCGCCGCCGGAGCGATCGGCATTCCCGGCCTCTACGTAACCGAAGATCCCGGCGCCAGGGACGAAGCCGCCAAGAGCGGGAACCTCTCTATGCGGCTGGGACTCGGATGGGCAAAATCCCATTCTTTTACGACGGGTCAGACGCCCGTGATGAAGTACAACCGCGCCCTGATGATGGGGATCCTTCACGATCGCATCAAGATTGCGAAGGCGGTCAATGTCGAGCTGATTCCGCTCGAGAAGGCGCCCGAGGCGTACCAGTCGTTCGACTCGGGCGTTCCGAAGAAATTTGTCATCGACCCGCATCACATCGTGCAAACTGAAACCCGCCCGACCTGCGCCGATCCTGATGATCATCTCGTGAATGGCGAGATCCTGGCGGGTGTTTAGCACTCATGGCTGTGCGGCCAGTTTTTACGCCTTATGAGTTGTCGCCGATCAGCGGAGAGTACTGATGGAATCCAGGAAGACCTTGACCACCGATAGCGGTGCCCCAGTCACCGACAATCAGAACTCGCGGACCGCGGGCCCGGCGGGACCAGTCCTGCTCGATGACCATCACCTGATCGAGAAACTCGCTCACTTCGACCGCGAGCGTATTCCCGAGCGTGTCGTGCACGCCAAAGGCTCGGGGGCGTTCGGCTATTTCGAGGTGCTGGCCAATGTGACGCAGTGGACCAAGGCCAAATTTCTTGCCCCGGTCGGAAAGCGAACCGAGATTTTCATCCGCTTCTCGACGGTGGCCGGCGAGAAAGGCTCGTCCGACACGGTGCGCGACCCGCGCGGATTTGCGATCAAGTTCTACACTGAGGACGGCAACTACGACCTGATCGGCAACAATACTCCCGTCTTCTTCATCCGCGACCCGCTCAAATTTCCCGACTTCATCCACTCGCAGAAGCGCGACCCGTATACCAACATCCAGGAGCCCGACAACATCTGGGATTTTTTCTCGCTGAGTCCAGAGGCGACACATCAGTTCACGATTCTGTTCAGCGATCGTGGCATCCCTGCCAGCTTTCGCACCATGGACGGGTTCGGCTCGCACACTTTTCAGTGGGTCAATGCACGCGGCGAAGTCTTCTGGGTGAAGTATCACTTCAAGACCGACCAGGGGATCAGGAATCTCATCGCCGAGGATGCCGCGCGCATCGCTGGTCACGACGCGGACTATCATCAGCGCGATCTTCTGCGCGCGATCGACCGCGCTGAGTACCCGTCGTGGACGCTGAAAATGCAGATCATGCCGGCGGCCGAGGCGGCGAAGTACCGCTTCAATCCATTCGATGTAACCAAGGTCTGGTCACATCGCGACTACCCGCTGACGACGGTCGGCAGAATCGTGTTGAATCGCAATCCCGAAAACTATTTCGCCGAAGTTGAACAGGCGGCCTTCAATCCGGCCCACTGCGTGCCGGGCATCGGTCCCTCCCCCGACAAGATGTTGCAAGGCCGCCTGTTCTCCTACGGCGATACGCATCGATACCGGCTCGGCGCAAATCACATGCAGTTGGCGACCAATCGTCCGCGTGCCGCTGAAGCTGGTAACTACAGCCGCGACGGCTCAATGCGCGTGGATGGCAACCATGGCCGCGAGAAAAACTACGAGCCCAACAGCTTTGGAGGTCCGCGGCAAACAGGCGAGCCGCTATCGGCGCCAATCGAAGTCGCCGGGCTCACCGGAAATCACGCGCCGGTGCATCATCGCGACGACAACGACTTCATTCAGGCCGGAGACCTCTACCGGCTGATGAGCGACGAGGAGAAGCAACGATTGATCGCGAACATCGCGGCAAGCCTCGCGCAAGTCAGCCGCGAAAACATCATCGAACGATCGGTCGCGAACTTCCGCGAGGCCGATCCTCAGTATGGCGATCAGGTCGCGGCAGCAGTACCAAAACGCCGGACGTTGCGCTGAGCACTCTTCGGGGAAATTAACCAAAGGAGAACAGAACGATGAAAAGCGGTACCGCAACTCGAACAAAGAACCTTTGGGACGCGCCAACTGATCTCGGCGGCGACGCGGTGGTGGAGATATCGGGCGCGCTTCGCAAACTACTTGCCGACGTGTTCACGCTCTACGTGAAAACGAAGAACTTCCACTGGCACATGCGCGGGAAACATTTCCGCGACTACCACCTTCTCCTCGACGAACAATCTACTCAGATCTTCGCCATGACCGACGATATCGCCGAGCGTGCGCGCAAGATCGGCGGAACGACTCTGCGCTCAATCAGCGATGTCAGCAAGCATCAGCGCCTGAAGGACAACAACGCCGAATTCGTCGAGCCGTTGGACATGCTGAGCGAGCTTTGCGCTGACAACCTGGACCTGACACGCAACTTGCGCGCGACGCATGTGCTGTGCGAGCAGCACAACGACGTCGCTACCGCGAGCCTGATCGAGAACTGGATAGACGAGACCGAGCGCCGGACCTGGTTCTTGTCGGAGATTGTCGCGGAACGTTAAGCGCGACCTTCTGTCGGAGCTTGATCCGGCCGAACCGCACGCTTAAAGGTGTGAGGGGGCGGAGCCCGCACTCTGTGGCGCTGCTTCTCCCGCCTTTCCCGGTGAGACTCCGCTGGATGCGGACCTTCCTCCACACCGCAGGAGGTACCTGTCGGATGAGCGACATCGCAGACCCAAAAGCGATAGGAAGCACGCCAGGGGTGATCTCAAGGCGCGACTTCATCAAAGGGGTGATCGTCGGCGGCGCGGCCGTCTCTTCAGCGGGGTATCTATTCCGTGCCTCGACGCTGCTCGCGCAGTCTGGTTCCGTTGTCGGACGACTGATTACGATCAACGTCAACGGGCAGCAGCGTCGTGCCGACGTTATGAAGCAGGAGACGCTCGCCTGGACGCTGCGCCATAAGCTCGGACTGACGGGCACGAAACTGGGCTGCGACCGGGCCGAATGCGGCTCGTGCACCGTGCTGATCGATGACGTGCCCCACTACGCTTGCTCTGTACTCACGCACACGGTGCGCAATCGAAAAATCCTGACGATCGAAGGGCTGGCGAACGCTGACGGAACTCTGCATCCGGTGCAGCAGGGTGTCGTCGACGAGCAAGGGTTTCAGTGCGCATTCTGCATGCCCGGTTTCATCATGTCGTCGGTGGCGTTTCTGAAGTCGAACGCCAATCCCACCCGAGCCGAGTTGGCCAATGGCGTCTCGGGCAATCTGTGCCGATGCCAGGACTACGACAAGATCCTCACCGCGCTGATGCGCGGGGCGGACAACATGAGGAAGGTCAGTCATGCCTGATACCAAAGATGCGAATCCCGCCACAGCGCCCGCGCGCGTATACGGCGTCGGCCGCAAGCTGATCGGCAAAGATTACGAAACTCCAGACCTGTACGCGAAGGTGACGGGACAGGCCAAGTACGCCGAGGACTATCACGCCGACGGCATGCTGTTCTGCAAGCTTCTACTCAGCCCGATGCCGCACGCGCGCGTAAGGCACATCGATGCGCGCGAGGCGCTTGCGATGCCCGGTGTAAGAGCGATTCTCACCGCCGATGACCTTCCACCGCCGGCCGACAGCGTCACCGACAACGGCACGGTGATCAAAGCCAACCCGAAGAGCGAACGCGCGCTCACGATGGAGCCGGTTTACCAGGGCGAGCCGATCCTCGCTGTCGCCGCGGTTGACGAACTCACGGCAGCCGATGCGATCGAGAAGATTCAGGTTGATCTCGAGCCGCTGCCGTTCGTGATCGATCCGCTCGATACCCTGCGGCCGGGCGGGCCGAATCCCAGAACGGACGGGAACATTTGGGTCATGCCTCCAGGGTCCACGCCCGGAGTGCCACCAAGTCAGCCGCCAACTATCGGCGAGCTCAAGTGGACAGAAGAGGATTTCGCGAACGCGAAAGACGGTCAACTGCCGATGGGCAAGACGCCCGACGATTGGTCGTACGGCGACCCCGACGCGGGCTTCAAAAGCGCCGCACTCGTGCTTGACGAAACGTTCGTGACGCCGGACACGAGCCATCAGACGCTAGAGACGCGCAGCGCGATGGCCTACTGGCAGAACGGGAAAGTTTACGTTTACACGGGCACGCAAAGCACCGCTCAGACAGTGCCTGCCATCGCAAGATGGCTGAATATCGACCGCGGCAAAGTCGTGCTGATCAGCGAATACACCGGCGGCGGTTTCGGCAGCAAAGTGACGGCCGGCGTGTCGCTGGTCATCCCTGCGCTTTTGTCGAAGAAGGCGAACGCGCCGGTGATGATGCGCATCAGCCGCGAGGAAGAGACTTTCATCGGGCGCGCTAGGCCGAGCCTGGTGGGCCGGATGAAGGCCGGCTTCTCGCGCGATGGACAAATCACCGCGCTCGACATGTTCGTTATTTCGAACAACGGCCCGTACGACGCACAAGGCGATGTCCCAACTTCAGGCCGCATCGTTTCATTGTTGTATCAGCCGCAAGCGATGCGCTGGCGCGGAGCCACGATCCTGACGAATACACCGCCCCGCAGTGCGCAGAGTTCACCGGGAGGCTTGCAGGGCATCACGATTATTGAGCCGATCCTCGCCAAAGCCGCGCGCAAGCTCGGGCTGGACCAGGTAGCCATCCGGAGGATCAACTGTCCCGAAGGCAAGGCGCTATTCGGTGGGCCGGTGAAGGGCGAACGTCTGCACGCGACGAGCGCGTTTATCAAGGAGGCTCTCGATCGCGGCGCGGAGCAATTCAAATGGCAGGAGAGAGTGGCGCGCACTCCGAAACGGATCGGCTCGAAGGTGCGTGGCGTCGGCGTCGCGCTCAGTTGTTTCGTCGGCGGCACGATCGGCTTCGACGGCCTTCTCATTATAAAGCCGGACGGCCGCGTCACCTTTCAATCCGGGATCGGCAACCTGGGAACCGAGTCGGTCATCGACGTGCACCGCGCGGGTGCGGAAATTCTTGGTGTGCCCTGGGAAAAGTGCGACGTCGTATGGGGCAACACCGCGAACAATCTTCCGTTCACCTGCGTGTCCGGCGGCAGCCAGACGACCCACGCGATGACGCGCGCCGCGTACGCCCCTGCGATGGATGCCAGGAAGAAGCTGCAAGAGATCGCGGCTAAGAGTTTCGGCGGCGGACCGGAAGACTATGAGGTCGCCAACGAGCGCGTCTTCCGCAAGGGCGACGGCCGCGGCATGTCGCTGGCGCAGGCGGCTCAACGCGCGATTCAACTGGGCGGCATCTACGACGGCCACGAAGCAGCGCCTGACCTGCACAAATTGACTAAGGCGTCTGTGGCTGCTCTGGCGGGCCAGGGTCTGGTCGCGGCTGCGAAAGATAACTATCCGCGCGACGGGCAGACGTTCTCCTACGTCGCGAGCTTCGCCGAAGTCGAAGTCGACGTCGAGACCGGCAAGTACGACATCGTGGATTTCCTCGCATACGCCGACGTCGGATCGGTGATTCATCCGCGCGCGCTCGGCGGCCAGGTGCTCGGCCGCTCGACTCTTGGGATGGGCCATGCCATCGGTCAGAAATGGGTGTTCGATCCCCATTACGGCGCGATGCTTTCGACGCGCTTCTACCAAAACAAGCCGCCAACGATTCTCGACGTGCCGGTGAGCATGCAATGGGCAGCGCTGGACATTCCTGATCCCGAAACGCCCGTGGGCGCTCGCGGCGTGGGCGAGCCTCCCGTTGGCGGAGGATGCGCGTCCGTGTTGAACGCTTTGTCGGATGCGCTCGGAGACGAAATCTTTAGGCGTGCACCGGTCAACCTTGACACCATCCTGACGTCTCTCGAAGCGGGGCGGCCGATGCAACATCCTCTGATGGCGCACATTTAGCGAAGAGTAAGAGGACACCGTTATGGCTGTAATTCGAGATGTCATGCCAGCATTCGAGCTGCTTCAGCCAAACTCGATAGCCGAGGCGCAGAGCCTGCTCGAACAGAACGGAAGCGACGGCTGGGTGCTGGCCGGAGGCCTCGACAGCTTCGACTGGCTCAAGGACCGCATCAAGCGACCGAAGACGGTGATCGACTTAAGCGGCGTCGAAGAGCTCAGGGGAATTCGCACCACCGGCGACGGAATCGAGATCGGCGCAATGACCACGCTCACCGAGGTCGCGCAGCATCCGGTTATCCGAGAGAAGTACGCGCTGCTGGCGCAGTCTGCGGAACTGGTCGCCTCGCCGCAAATTCGCAACCAGGCCACCATCGGCGGCAACGTGTCGCAGGATGCGCGATGCTGGTATTACCGCGCCGGATGGCCCTGCTATCGCGCGGGCGGAAACATCTGTTATGCGGACACGCCTGAGGGCCGCAATCGCGAGCACGCGATTCTGCACGCGGACCGATGCGTCGCGGTGAATCCATCCGACACCGCGCCAGCTCTGATCGCGCTCGACGCGAAATTCGTAATCAACACGCACAAAGGCGAACGCGTCGTGGATGCGGAAGACTATTTCATCGGTCCCGATATCGACATCACGCGACTGCACATCCTACAGCCCGGCGATTTGATGACGGCTATTCGAATTCCGTCCATGTGGGGCGGCGCACGATTCTATTTTGAAAAAGTGCGCGACCGAAACGTGTGGGACTTTCCGCTGCTGAACGTCGCATCGGCCATGACGCTTTCCGGCGGCAGGATCCAGCAAATCCGAATCGCGGTGAACGCTGCCGCCGCTCGTCCGCTGCGTTTGAAGGATGTCGAAAGCGCAGTGCGTGGCATGCCGCCGAACGCTGATACCGGGAGGATAGCAGGGAAGCTGGCGGTCGAAGGCGCCGTCCCGCTGCAATTCAACGCCTACAAGATTCCGCTGATGAGAAACCTCGTGAAGCGCGCAATTGGCGGAGTGGAGCAAGCGACATGGGTTTCCTAGAATGGGCTATCGACCCGTGGGGACTAAGAGTTCCCATTCACATCGCGTGGTTCTTGATATGGGTGTCGATCATTGCAGGGCTGGCCTTCTTCATGGTTCATGCCACGTATGTGCGGTACTTCGCCAAGCCTCGGCGGTTCGCGCCCGAGAATCCCCAAGTTGTCCCATCGGAGATACCTGCCCGCGTACCACGCCATTCGCGAGTCGCACGCATGTTCCACTGGATCATGGCAGCCTCGATGTTGACGCTGCTGTTCACGGCCTTCCTTCCGAGGGTTGGCGTGCAGTTTAACTGGGTGACCTATCACTGGATCGCGGGCACCGTGCTGACCGTGTCGATCCTCTTCCATATCTTTCACGCGTCCTTCTGGCTGGACTTCTGGTCGATCTGGCCCGACAGGATCGACATTGCCGACGCCTACCATCGCGTTCTGCGATTCCTGGGACGTCCTGCTCCCCTGCCGCGCAAGTTCGCCAAGTATCCGCTCGAGAACAAGCTCTACCATGGCGCCATCATGGTGGCGGGCCTCGCTGCGATCGCGACTGGCGTGTTCATGATGTTTCGCGTGCGCACGATCTTCTTCCCCCGCAACCCATACCTATTCAGCGACATGACCTGGGGAATGATCTACGTCCTGCACGGACTGGCAGGCGTCGGACTGATCGCGTTGATTATGGTGCACGTCTACTTCGGCATCCGCCCGGAGAAGCAGCCGATCACCAAGTCGATGATCTTCGGCTGGATGAGCCGCGAGTTCTATCTCGAAGAGCACGATCCCAAGCGATGGGTTGTTAGTCCTTCGGATGCAGCGCCGGGGTTCGAAGGATCGGAGAGCGAGGGCTAAGTGATGCCAGCCGCAATTTTTGAGCACTGCAACGCCGTCGAAGAGTGCTACGAATTCATGTTGGCCTACGCCGCGCAAGGACGTTCGAGCGATCAGGGTAGCAAGCCGGGCGCACAGATTCGCGACTTTCTACAGCGCGCCGCGACAGCCATAGCGGCGCTGGCCGAAGAATGTTCGAAGCTTGTAAAAGAAAAAAGCCTCGAGCCGGCCGAAAAATATCTCGCCTTCTTCGCGGTACTCGATCGCGACGCGCACGACTCGCTGGCAGCAATCGATCTGGTGCTGGCTCAGCCCTCCATCAGTTCCCAACTAGTCGACAATCTCAACGCGTCCACCCATCTCCGTGCCTTGCTAACGGATCTGTTCCTGATGAATGACATCCTCAGGTCGCAACTCACACTCTTGCCAATCCGCTAGGTGTCAGCGATGAGTCAGTACGGGCCTGTCCCTATCGGAAATACCGTCTGAACCGGAATTGCGGCTGCGAGACTCGTTATCGAATTGGTGCGCTTAAGCGAGATGCCTACAATCAGAAATGTCTTAACATTTGCTTCATTGCTCGCGGGTGGTTGAGCAAATTGGGTTGGCCGGACTCGCTGATCTCGTGAAAGCGGGAACACGCACTGCGTGATCAAACCGCTGAGACCTGTGACCACGCCTAGCTTATGGCATTCAGGAGGTCGCGCGTTCGATCTGCTGGGCGAAACTTGCGGCAGGAAAGCATGTGACCGGGGCTCCGCTACCGACCGCAAGATTTGACGTCCCTTCAGAAATGTTGATTCAGCCTTTGCCAGAGGGCACGGCAGCTGCGTTGCCGGACCAGGTTCGAGCCGAGGTCACCGCCGTCCTCGAGAATCGCGATCAAATCCAAGTTCCCGAAACGCTCCGCAGCCGGCACCCGATTGTCAAACGCTGGCTCGAGAAGAAGCGAGAGCGCCGGAAAGTCGACCAGCTATCTGGCCGGAGAAGTGAACCTCCTGTGTGTGGCGAATTACTGATTTCCCCAGAATCAGCAATTCGCCACACACACGTGGGACACGGCTCCGCGTTACCTGCTGCGCGACCGTGACGCATCGTATGGCTCGGACTTCCGCGGCCGGGTCGAAGCGATGGGCATCACGGAAGTCATCACGGCCCCACGCTCACCTTGGCAGAACGCGTACGTCGAGCGGGTAATAGGATCGATTCGCCGCGAATGTCTCGATCACATCGTGATCTTCAACGAGCGCCATCTGCGCCGAGTTCTCTCCTCGTACGTCGACTATTACCAACGCACTCGCACGCATCTATCGCTCGACAAGGATCGTCCGGACCCGCGCCCGATCCAGCCACGCGGGGTAGGAAGAGCCGTCGCGCTCCCGCAGGTCGGCGGCCTGCATCATCGCTACGAACGCCTCGCCGCCTGATTCGTCCCGGATTCCTGCTCACCAATGGTTGCGCGGCGGCCGGTACGCCGTCGCCTGAAGACTCGGTGTCGGAGTGTTTTTCGATCTCGATCAGGGGTCGGCTGCTTGTGGTTCAGATCGCATCCCTCTCACTTAAGCGCATCAATTCGATACCGATTCTCGCCGCCGCTCAAATTCCGGTTCAGATGGAATTTTTGGTAAGGACAACCAGCTCAACCGCGCTCGTGAACTCAAGTCGCTGCGAAAACGCGCCAAGCTCCT
>ODAK010002332.1_pt1 | contig 20001 bp, 17 predicted proteins | sample 1539591 | NCBI WGS metagenome assembly ODAK01 (sample SAMEA3539303, study PRJEB22396) | soil metagenome | biome: tundra; feature: field; material: soil | place: USA | collected 2010-05 | depth 0.15 m | reverse complement strand
CATCCGCCTCAAAATGGCATCCGACCGGCCGTCTTGGGAGGGGGTAGGTGAGCAATTGCGCCGACAGTGTCGACACTGATTGGCGGTGTGGTGATTCGCGGCGCGACGATCTGGGTCGCGCGGCGTGAGGCAACGAGACGCCGGGTAAATATCGCGCGCTTGAATGCTGACTCTCGCCCCCCAGGTCATACCCGGACCTGGCCCTGTCGCATGCACACATCTTGAGCGAGACATGCGCGGGTTGCCTGCGCGTCACGCTCGAAACTCCGTAAGCAAGTCAGTCAGGCTTGACCACGAAGGCCACTGGAGCACACGAAGCAGGCAAGCCTGGCGCTTCGCGCGGTGTTGGGACAAACGCTCGCGCGAAGCGCCGAAAAATCTTTCTTCTTCGTGTGCTCCGGTGGCCTTCGCGTGCTCCATGTTACAGCCTTGCTGACTTACGTGCGGAGCCTCGAGCCCGGCATCCAGGGCCTGTCTCGTTCAAGATGTGTGCATGCGACAGGGCTCGACCCGAGGATCAGCCGCCCCAGAATTCGTACCAGGATTGGCGAGCAACGTCGTCGCGGCAACTGGCGCTCCGTTCACGCCCGAGCATGGCGAATTCGCGCTTTCGTTTCACATCAGGAACGCACTGGCATCGAAACCATCCGGCAGCCGGCTGGTTGGCCTGATCATCTCGTACGGTACCCAGATCAGCCGGTACCTTGCCGTCCCGCATGACGATCTCGCCACGGCGAATGGTGGCGACTGGCCAGCCAGTCACCTCCAACCCCTCGTATGGCGTGTAATCGATAACGTGTTGTAACAACGTGTTGGTGATGGTGACCCGCTTCGTCGCGTCCCACATCACCAGGTCCGCGTCCGCGCCCGGCGCGATCGTGCCCTTGCGAGGATACAGGCCAAACAACCTGGCCGGATTGCTCGCGGTCAGGCGCACGAATTCGCACGGATCGATGCGCCCCTTCGCGACGCCTTCTGATGCCGCGGACCTTGAACTGGTCGCGAACGTAATGACGCTGGTGGTGCCTCCCGCCAGCGCGGAGGTGCTGCCGGTGACGAAGGTTTCCTCATCCGTGCCGCCATCCTCGCGCAACTGCTCGATATGGCAGTGCGTGTCCACACCGCCGGGCATCACCAGCATTCCGTCGGCGTCCAGCGTGCGCGCGCCCTTCAGTCCGAGCCCGATCGCCTGGATCCGGCCCTCCGCGATCCTGATGTCCGAGCGAAACATATCGGCCGGCGTCACCACCGTGCCGCGCCCGATCACCAGGTCGTAATCGGACATCTCAGACCCCGACCGGTTCGCCGAACGGCACCCAGGCCTTACCGTCGAACCGCTGCAGCCGCATCTTCTTCATGCCGTAATAATCCGTCGAGGTCGTGTGAAAACGTATGCCTCGGTGCAACATCGGCAGTTCGATATCCAAATTCGCCGCCTGACGGATGATGTTTTCCCGCGACAGATCCTCCCCACATTGCTTCAGCGTGATGGCGAGCGTCTGAGTCACGCTGTAACCATACACATTGCTGGCATCGGACAGATCGCCGTTGGGCTGGTATTGCTTCATGAACGCGAGCCAGTCCTTGAAGCCTGGATCATCCGCCCATTGTGGGTCCGACGGATCCTTCAGATAAGCGCCGGTGATCAGACCGATCGCCTTGTCCAGACCGGCGGGCGCCAGGCCGGACGAGACCGAGGCACCCACGCTCGCGATGATATAGAGCGGGTTCCAGGTCAGATCGCGCACTTTCCGCAAAGCCATCGCCGTGACCTTTGGAATGCTGGCGACGAACAACGTATCGGCACCGGAACTTTGCAATTGCACGACCTGAGAATCGACCGTTGGATCGGTGGGCTCGTAACTGACCGTGGCAACGAGCATGCTGGCCTTGTCACCCAGTCCGTCTTTGAAGCCTTTGAGGAAATCTTTGCCGGAGTCGTCGTTTTGATAAAGGATGGCGATCTTCGTGTCCGGCCTTTCGTTCAACACGTAACGTGCGTAGACGCGCCCCTCGATCTGGTAGCTGATCTGCCAGCCCATGGTCCACGGGAAGTTATCCCGGTCGCCGAACTGCGTGGCGCCGGAGGCGACGAACAGCTGCGGTACCTGCTTCTGGTTCAGATAGCGCCGCGTCGCCATCGAGGTCGGAGTGCCGAGTTGCTGATAGATGCAGGTCACATTCTCCTCTTCGACCAATCTGCGGGTTTGCTCCAGCGTCTTCGGCGGGCTGTAGCCGTCATCGAGCGACAACAGCTTGATCTTGCGGCCGTTGATACCACCCTGATCGTTGATGAAGTTGGTATAGGCGACCTCGACATGTCCGATCGGCGCGTAACCGGAGGCTGGTCCGCTGTAGGGCATCGTCTGGCCAAGCAGGATTTCGGTCGCGGTCACGCCGGGTGCCTGTTTCGACTGTGCGATGGCCGGCGTGGCGAGCGTGGCGGATCCCGTCAGAACCAAGGCCTGACGACGGGAAATCTTGCGCATAGGTCAACCTTTCCGGACGTACTTCTTGCAGCGCAGGACCAGGGGCTCGCGGAAATGGGGACGCATTTTCTCGGTCCACGGCGTGTTGGCGGCCTTGGCCCATGGGTCGGAACGCGACACATCTGGCGAGGTCAGGTGATACAGCGCGAGATACTTTTTCTCGACCCCGGCGCCGGCCGCCTGGAACCGCCGCGCCGTCAGCACACCCGGCACGGCGGCGAGTTGCGGCAGATGTTCCTTGTTGTACCACTCGTTGAACTCGGCCTCGGCGGCGGGATCGACGTTCATCGACGCGACCAGCAGGCCGTTCGCCTCCGCCGGTCCGGTAACGTCGCCTGGCACGATCTGGGTGCCCTCGAACCGCAGGATGCGTTTGGCGATCGCGGTGATGCGCTTCGTCCAGACCGAGCCGTTGGCGCCGCCGATCGCCTGATACGGCGGACTGTCCATCACCGCATGCGTTTCGAGGTCATAGGTGGCGACAGCGATCTTCGGGTTCTCGTCGCCGATCCACCGCTGCGCGTTGATAAAGCCGGGCACCCGCATCCGCTCCGGCACATGCTCCGTATCGTACCAATCGTTGAACTCGTCCTCCTGGGCTGGCGAGGTATCGAACGACGCGAATAACAGGCCTTTGGCCATGGGTGCCTCCCTCGTTGAAAGATTGGCGCGATCCTGCCACGAGGCGGCCTCGGTTGCCAGCCGTGCTGCTTTGCGGCATGACCGTTGCCAACAAAACCGAGGACTTCTCATGGCCTTCCTGACCGAACCCGAACCCGAACGCGGGGCGAACCTTCCGATCATGTCCGGGATCAGCCGCATCGTGGCGAACAATCCGGGTCCGATGACCTACCACGGCACCAACACATACCTGATCGAAACCGGGCAGGGCCTCGTCATTCTCGACCCCGGACCGGAAGGTCATCCGGAACATGTCGAGGCGATCATGCGGCATACCGGCGGTCAGATCTCGTTGATCCTGATCAGCCATACGCATCACGATCACGTGGGCGCGGCCGCTGAGCTGAAAAGCAAGACCGGCGCTCCCACTGTTGGCTTCAAGGTGTCCGGCCTCGATACGTTCGATGCCGATATCAAACTAAGCAATGGCGATGTGGTCGCCGGCATGACGGCGGTCCACACGCCCGGCCACGCGCTGGACCATTTGTGCTTCTCGGTGCCGGCGCGCAACAGCGACAAGGTGCTGTTCAGCGCCGATCACGTGATGTCCTGGTCGACCAGCATCGTCAGTCCGCCCGGCGGCGACATGAAGGATTATTTCAACAGCCTCGACGTGCTGTTGAAGCGCGACGACGATGTTTATCTGCCCGGTCATGGTCCGGCCCTGCGTGAGCCGCGCGACCTGGTCCGCGCGATGCTGGCGCATCGGGTGATGCGCGAACACGCCATCGCCGAGAAACTGAAGGAAGGTCCCGCCAGCACCTACACGTTGATGGACACGCTGTATTCGCAGGTGAACCCCAGACTGCGCCGCGCCGCCGAGCGCAACGTTCTCGCGCATCTGCTGAAAATGGAAATCGAAGGGAAGGTGGCCCGCGACGGAGAGAACTGGCGGGCGGCACAGGCGCGCTAATACAACCAGGGGATCAGGCGTGCGGTGCGAGCGCGGTAGGCCTCATACTCGTCGCCAAACCACGCCTTCAGCAATGCCTCCTCCGCGTCCATTCGCGCGATGAGCGGCGGGATCAGCAGCATCGTGAGCACGACGCCGACCCCGGAACGAAACGCCAGCCCCCAGCCAAGGGTCGTCACGATCATCCCCAGGTAGCTCGGATTGCGGATGAAACGATAAACGCCGCTGGTAACCAGGGTGTGATCGGGCTGGATGGCGACCAGTCCGCTGAAGCGCTGTCCGAGGACATGGACCGGCCACAGCCGCGGCGCGCCATCGGCGGCAAACAGTACGACGCCGACCCAGCGAATGGTCTCCCCGTCGATGATCCAGAAATCGTTACGGTCGGCCCAGGCCGGGAAGTAGGCGTCGAGCAGGCCGACCAGCGCGAAGGCCGCGAGGACCCCGCGGTTGCCGCAGTCTTCTCGCACCCCTGAACTCAGATTTCCACCGGCGAACAGTGACGCGACCACCATGACGCAGAGCACGCCGGTCAGCGCGATGAGTGCGCCGTGCGAGAAGAAAGCCGCCAGGCCGCCCTGGCCGAAAATGGCCACGCCCAAATACGCACCGGTGCCGACAAAGATAAGCGCCAATCGGACGGTCAGCGTGATCATCTGAGTCTCCTGCTCGGTTCTCCCCCGGTCACTCCATGCGCCAGCCGCGATCCTTCAGCACCGGGACATGCGTGCGCGCGTCGCGTTCCTGTTCGCTCAAGCTGAGCCACGTGCGTAATTGATCCAGCATCCGTCGCGTGGGCGCGGCGAGGTCGAGCGCCAGCGCTTCCGTCATGTCGTGGAAACGCGGCGTGTCCAACTCACCGTCACCACCCAGAGTGCCGGTTACGCGCGACGCGTGGATGCAGAAGAAACGGGCGTTGAAACGAATTGGACTGTCGGTTGGGGTGACGGCGCGCGCCAGATACTCCAGCCCGTCCAGCGCCGGGGGGGAGCCGAGCGAAAGTCCGGTTTCCTCAAGCAGTTCGCGCGCGGCGGCAAAGCCCAGACCACGCGCCAGTTTCGCGCTGGCGTTCCGGTGCAGCGCCGCTTCGGTGCGATGTGACAACCCTGTCGCGCACGGCGCGGACAGGTCGGCCCGATCCACCGCACCGCCAGGAAACACCAACCGGTTGGGCATGAAACGATGGCGGGAGCCGCGCATGCCCATCAGGATTTCCGTGGTGGTTCCGGCTTCGCGCCAGACCAGCAGGCTGGCGGCGTGGCGAGCGCGCACCGTCTTTGGCCGAGGTGACTCGTGCTCATCCACCAACGTGGCATGGCGGTGGAGGTCTTCAGGCAAGATCGAATCCTTTCGTTCGCAGATATGCGGCGAAGCCGAAGCGTTCCGGCACCGACAACTGGCGGGCGACGTTCTCGCTCCAGCCGACGCCCTCGCGGGGTGGGTAGACATCGTTGTTCTTCAGGCTGCCCGGTGCTGTGGGCTCGCGTTCGCGGCGGCGGCCATCGTACGCGGCGACGTCGCGTTCCAGCGCGTTGTCGTTGTATCGTTCCCGATGCACGACGACCGACGGCGGCAGGCGCATCGACACCGGGCGGCGGAATACCGGCCAGCCAACCGTCAGTCCCGCCATCGGATAGACGCCGGAGGGCAAGCCAAGCAGCGGCGAGACCCGTTCGATATGGCCGCGGACATAGGAGATCGGGCAGGTGCCCAGGCCGACCGCCTCGGCCGCCGCCATGAACTGCGCCATCGCCAGCGAGCAATCGACCGCCGTGTTCAGGAACGTATCGAGGTTGTTGTTGGCGTGCGGCATGTCGTGCAATTCGCACAGTCTCTGACCGCGCCGCATGTCGCCACACCAGACCAGGAACACCGGTGCGGTGGCGATCCAGTCCATGGTGCCGATCCAGTCGGCGATCTGCTTGATGCGCGGTGCGTCGCGCATCACCACCACGGAATATTGTTGCAGGTCCGACTTCGCGGGCGCCGATTGCGCCGCCGCCAGCAATGCGTCCAGCAACGAATCGGGTACCGCCTGCTCCGTGTAGCGCCGCACCACCCGGCGATCGAGCAACGGGGCGATGACGTCCGGCACCTCAACACCCGGTTGCTCGATGCCAAAGCGGGCTTTCAACAACGCTGGTCCGTCGACCATGTCCCGTATCCTCCTCTCGCGGCGTCGGGTCACCCTTGCCGGAACCCTCGGATCGCGCAAGGTTGCGCCCATACGGAGGGAACCCATGCCTGCATCCTATGAAAAGCACCGCGCCCAGTTGAAAGCCATTTTGCTGTCCTGGGGCATGCCCGAAGACAACGCCGAAACCACATCCGACATTCTCTCCTGGGCCGACCTGCACGGGGTGGACAGCCACGGGATGTCGATGATCCCGGGTTACGACGGGCTCCGCCGTTCGGGACGTGCCAAGATGGACGCGCGGCCAAAGATCGTGAAGGAGACACCGGTTTCCGCGCTGGTCGATGGCGGCGGCGGATTGGGCCACGTGCCGGCGCATTTCGCCATGGGCGTGGCGATCGACAAGGCGAAGAAGGTCGGGATGGCGATCGCCGCCGTCAACAACTCGGCGCATTTCGGCGCGACCGGATACTACACGTTGATGGCGGCGAAGGCGGGTCTGATCGGGATGGCCTGCACCTCGGCGTCCAGCATTCAGGTGGCTCCGACGTTCGGCAAGCAGGCGCGGCTCGGCACCGATCCGTGGTCGTTCGCCGCGCCGAGCGCCGATGGTGTGCCGTTCCTGCTGGACATGGCGACCACTACCGTCGCGGCCGGCCGAATTCGCAACAAAGCCAATGAGGGTTTGCCAACTCCGGATGGCTGGGTGCTCGACAGTGAGGGCCGGCCGAGCAACGACCCCCTCGTGGCCCGCCAGAAAGGTGGCTTTCTGACGTCACTGGGCGGCTCACCGGAGAATTCCAGCTACAAGGGTTACGGACTGTCGGCGATGGTGAACATTCTGGGATCGTGCCTGTCCGGCGCAACGCTGATCACCGATCCGATGCATACGAAGAAGCCCCAGGGAATGGGCATTGGGCACTTCTTCATGGCGATCGATCCGGGTCTGTTCCGGGATGGCGACGACTTCGAAAAGGATGTGGCGCAATTCTGCGGCGATCTGCGGGCAACCACGCCGATAGATCCCGCGCGGCCGGTGATGGTCGCGGGCGATCCGCAGTGGAACCACGCGAAGCAGCGGATGGCCGAGGGCATCCCTGTCGGACCTGGCTTGTTGAGCCAGGTGCGGCAGATCGCGCAGGCGTCAGCGGCGCAATGGGTGCTGGACTGACCCGGATCGTTAAGCCGCCGCGTGGGCGCGATGTGCTTTGGCCAGCGCCTCCAGGCGGCTCGACGCGCCCAGTGTACGGTAAATCGCCGCGAGGTGAACCTTGACCGTGCCGACCGCGAGGTCCAGACGGCGCGCGATGGTCTTCGTGGCGCAGCCTTCCGCCAGCAGGTCGAACACGTGACGTTGGCGTTCCGTGAGATGCGACAGGACTGGCAGATGCAACAGGGCCGGGCTCATTTTGAACTCGGACGTCTGGGCTGCCACCGGAGGGTGGATCGGCATGCCACTCAATGAGGCCGGCGCGAACAGTCCGCCGGTCAGGATGGTTTCAAGCGCGCGAATGAACTGATCAGGACTGGTGGATTTGAGGATATAACCCTGCGCGCCCGCCTCCAGGCAGGCCAGGATCGCGGTCCGGTCGTCCTGATCCGACAGCACGACGAACGTCGTGTGCGGAAACGCCAGGCGCAACTGGCGCAATCCATCGACCCCGCAAAGCCGTAAATCGATCAGCACGAGGGTTGGCGACGAGGCACTGATTCTGTCGCGCAGTTCATCGATTCCCTCTACGTCTTCGCAATTCCAGCCAGGCCGCGCTTCACGCAGCAATGCCACGAGGGCACGCCGCATCAGCGTGTGCGACCCAGCGATGACGGTTGAGGTCTTCGGCATGTCCGCTACCTTGATCCTGATTACCTCGTTCACGATCGGAGCCTCACTGGGTGTCACATGAATGGGAAATGAACGTACCGTCAGATAACTGAAGGGGTCGTCTCAACTAATTTTCAGTTTTCTTCCGGAACGGGCGTTTTGAGGGAACGTTATCGTAAGAAAGTTGCAATCAACGATACAGTCCGGGGGGCCAGACCCTTTTAAGGAGACCCGCCAACGATCGCTTCGATGAGCAATTGGTAAGCTTTGGTGCAAACCTTTTCGCAAGGAGTGTTACGATGCGGAAAGTCGCCGCGAATGATACATCTGTAACCAATGATACAAAAAGCACCGAGTAATTTTTGTCGGCTCACCGCGTGGTCCGCGCCAAACGCCGGAATCGCCGGGTCCGGGGGGCGCACCGTCCGGGCGTCAGTTGGAGAACCAGACATTGGACCACCGGGGGATGCGGAAGGGGGCAAAGCCCAGGACGGTGGTTCGGACGCCCTGCACCTTGGTGAACGTGCCGAATGGTATCGCGTACACGTTGTCCAGGATGATCCGCTGCATGCGAGCGAACGCAGCCTGGCGATCGTTCGCGTCCGGCAACCGGTTCATGTCGTTCCACGCGGCCAGCAGATCTGGGTCGCCCTTGTCGTCTTTCGGGCGATAGACCGCGTTCGGATCGGCGAAGAGCTGCATGGTCGCGAGGGCACCCAGCGCGGGCGGCGTGCCCCAGCCGGTGAAGAAGAAGTTCCAACCGCTGTCGGCGTCCCGCGCCATCCGCACCGACGTCGGCCAATCGACGACGTTCATCTGCGCGTTGATGCCCACCGCCTGCATTTGCTGCTGCATCACCAGGGCGGAATTGTACATTGGCGGGTAATCCTTGTTGGTCAACAGGATCACCGGTTCACCCTTATACCCGGACTCCCCCAACAGCTGCTTCGCCAGAGCGGCGTCCTTGATGTTGTAGGTCTCCTTGCCGGCATCCGTGTAGTCCGGCTGATTGGGATACTGGAAGCCGACATTCAGATGGTAATCGCCGTCCGAGGCGGCGTCCATGATTTCGTCCATGTCCAGCGCCGCCTGCACGGCACGGCGGAACGTGAGATTGTCGGTCGGCGGCGTCGAGGCGTTCGGTGTCGCGATCTGGATCCACCAGTCGCGCACGGGCAGGATGGCGATATTGGGATCCTTCCTCAGGTCGGGCAGAGATTTCGTCGGCAGGTCCTCGACCGCCTGCAGCTCCCCGGTTTTCAGACCGGCGACGCGGGCGCCTTGGTCGATGACGAAGCGGAACGTGACAGTGTCGAGGCAGGCCTGCTTGTAGCCACCCAGACCGGTCCTGTCCTCGAAAGCGGTGTTTGGCTGGTAGCCGTCGTGGCGCTTCAGTTTCACGTGGTCGCCGGGCACAAACTCGATAAGCTGGAATGGTCCGGTGCCGATCGGGGCGGTCAGTTGCCGCGCCGGCACGTCACGGCTCTCCGCCGGGATGATGACAATGGGCGTACTGAAGGAGGACAGCGCCTCGATGAATGTCGGTTGCGCGACCTTCATTCGGATGACGAACGTCTCCGGATCGGGGGCGTCCCACCCTTTGACGTTGTCGAGGATCGCGCGCTCGCCGCCGATCTTCGCGTAACGGTCGAATGAGGCGGCGACATCGGCCGAGGTCATCTTCTTGTTGTTATGAAAGACAACGCCCGGACGGAGCTTGAACGTATAGGTCAGGCGATCGGGCGTCTCGGTCATCGTGGAGGCGAGTTCCAGGATGGGATGGTTGTTCTCGTCCCGCGTCATCAGGGATTCGTAAATGTTCATGGCGATGTTACGGGTGGAGATCGTCGACGATGACATTTGATCGAGCGTGTCGGTGTTGGCCTCCTGGCCGAACACCAGATCGCCGCCAACGTGGGGGCACACGAACGGTTTCGCGCCGGCCGGGGCAATCAGGGCGAACATAAGGATCGACGACAGGAACGCGCGTTTCATGTGGTACGCCCTCAGACTCACTTATCGCAGATCAAATGAGCTCATTTGTTCGTCCAAGGTCCTCGGGCCGCGACCTCGGAACCCTGAGCGCCAACCTACGGGCAGTCAAGCTGTTGACATCGGCGAAACCACGGGAACAACGTTCACATATGGCAACTCCTGAACTGCCGATCACCGGCTATCTCGACCGGTTCTCGCACCGGCCTGGCGAGACGTTTTCCTGCTTCGTCAGCGTTCCGTCCGGCGGCACGTACCGGGCGCGCCTGATCCGGGTGGTCAGCGGCGATCCCAATCCCGCTGGTCCCGGACTGCGCTTCGTCGATTGTTCGGAGCGGTTCGACCGGAGCTTTCCCGGCCGGCATCAGCCCATTTCCCTTGGCTCGTACGGGATCGTGGATCAGGGGCCGCCGTGCGATGCCGCGGCGGCGCGCACCTGGACCGCGCTGATTTGTCCGGGAATCGTGGATCAGGCGCAGGCGGTGTTGAGCGAGGGACCGGTCGTATTGGGCATCGGGCCTGATGGGGCCTGCCACGGCGCGCTCGCCACGGATGCGACGATGCGGAAGGGCGAGTGGTACCGGATATGGTTGAGCATGCGGCCCGCGACCGGGGACGTTGTCGTTGGACAACAACGTCTCGACGGCGGTGCTCCGGTCATCGCGCGTGGCCGGATGGCGGTGTCGCCGGCGGCGGGACCCGTGCTGATCGGCGCGGAGAACGCGGCGGCGCCCACCGGGCATTTCACCGGTAAGATCGAGGCGCCGGCGATTCTGTCGGGGTTCGTGGAAACCTGGCCCGATGTGGGCACGCTCGTGGTGGCGGCATGGGATTTTTCCCGCGGCATTGCCTCGCAGAGCTTCACCGATTCCGGGCCGTATTCGTGTCATGGGCGGTTGATCAACCTGCCGACGAGGGCCGTGGTGGGTGCGTCCTGGACGGGAGCGGAACATTGTTGGCGGCATGCACCGGGCGAGTACGCGGCGATTCATTTCCATGCCGACGAACTGGGGGATTGCGGTTGGGAGCCTGATTTTACCTGGACCGTGCCTGAGGATACGCCCAGTGGAGGGTATGCGTTTCATTTGAGGTCGGCGGAGGGGGAGGATTGGATTCCATTTTACATTTTGCCAAAACGCAACGGTCCGTTCGCGCCGATCGCGTTTCTGGCTTCGACGTTCACTTATCAGGCGTATGCCAACCATGCGCGGGCGGAAACCGATCAGGCGTATTTCGATCGCGTCGCGGCATGGGGTGCGGCGCCCGGCAATCCGGTCAATTATCCGATTTACGGACGCTCCCTTTACAATATGCATCTCGACGGCAGCGGCATTGCGTTTTCCTCGCGCCACCGGCCGATTCTGACAATGCGGCCTGGGTTCTTGACGTTCAACGACGCGCGTGGGTCGGGATTGCGGCATTACCCCGCCGACACCCATCTGCTGGCCTGGCTGGAAGATCAGGGTTTCGATTACGACATTATTACCGATGAGGATCTGGACGAGGAAGGCCTCGCGCTGCTTCGCTCATATCACACCGTGCTGACCGGCTCGCATCCGGAGTATCACACGTCGCGAACCCTCGACGCGCTGATGGATTACACGAAAACCGGCGGCAAGATGGTTTACCTGGGAGGCAACGGGTTCTACTGGCGCGTCGCCCGCGATCCCGCGATCCCCTGGGCCATCGAACTCCGCCGAGCCGAAGGCGGCATCCGCACCTGGGCCGCCGAGCCCGGCGAATATTACCATCAGACCGATGGCCAGATGGGCGGCCTGTGGCGGCGCAACCGTCGCCCTCCGCAACAAATCTGCGGCGTTGGCTTTTCCTCGCAAGGCCGTTTCGAGGGCACGCATTACCGGCTACTGCCAACCGCGCGCGATCCGCGTTACGCCTGGATCTTCGATGGCATCGACGACGACATCATCGGCGATTATGGCCTGTCCGGAGGCGGCGCCGCCGGGTTCGAACTGGATCGCGCGGATGATGCCCTGGGCACGCCCGACGGCACCGTGATTCTGGCCCGGTCCGAAAATCCGCCGCCATCGCATTTCACCGTGTCCGAGGAAGTGCTCGCGGGGCACCTGACCATCAGCGGGGAGCCATTGCAGGACCTGATCCGTGCGGAAATCGTGTATTTTGAGCGGCCGGGCGGCGGCGCGGTGTTCTCGGTCGGATCGATCACGTTCTGCGGCAGCCTGTGGCGGAACGGGTTCGAGGGGCCGATATCGCGACTGCTGCACAATGTCGTGCGGCGGTTCAGCGGGTAATCACGCCCGCACCAGCGACTGCGATCGTTTCGCCAGCCACCAGCCGTATTCGTCCGGCCACATGCCGAAACCGGGGTCGCATCCCAGAGCCTCCGCCGCGTGCAAGGCCCAGAACGGATCGTACAACGCCTGACGCCCGATCGCGATCAGGTCGGCGTCGCCGTCGCGCAGGATTTTCTCCGCCTGCGGCCCATCCAGGATGAGCCCAACCGCCATGGACGGCACACCGGCTTTACGCACCGTCGCCGCGAACGGCACCTGGAAGCCGGGGTGGCGCGGGATCGGCGCCGCCGTCGCCGTACCGGTCAGTCCGCCTGACGAACAATCCACGACATCGACCCCGAGCGCCTTTAACTCCAGTGCCAGCGCCACCGTGTCGTCGAGGTTCCAACCATCCGCGCCATCCAGCGCCGACACCCGAAAGAACAACGGCTTGTGCATGGGCCAAACCGAGCGGACCGCGCGTGTGACCTCCAGCGGAAAGCGCATCCGGCCGGCGCGATCGCCACCGTATTGATCGTTGCGGGTATTGCAGATGGGCGAGAGGAAGCTCGCCAGCAGGTAACCGTGCGCGCTGTGGATTTCAATGGCGTCGAAGCCCGCGGCCTCGGCGCGGCGCGCCGCGTCGGCGAAGGCCCGAACGATATCCGCGATCTCCGGTGCCGTCAGCGCGTGCGGAATGTGGTGACCGGCGCTGGTGGGTTCCGTGGTTGGACCAACCACCGGCCACGCGTCCTTCGCGTCGTACGGCCGGGTGTTTTCCTGCGCGCGGTGGGTCGCGCCCTTGCGGCCGGCATGGGCCAGTTGCATCGCCGGCACGCTGCCCTCGGCGCGGATGTAGTCGGTGATGCGGCGCCAGGCGGGAATGTGTTCATCGCTCCAAATTCCCGGGCAGCCGTGGGTGACGCGACCGCGGGCCTCGACGGCGGTCGCCTCGGTCATGACGATGCCGAAGCGGCCGAGCGCGAACTTGCCCAGATGAACGAAGTGGAAATCGCCGGGATGGCCGTCTCGGGCGCGGTATTGCACCATCGGTGCGACAACGGTGCGGTTTGGCAATGTGATGCCGCGGATCGTCATGGGCGTGAACAGCAGCGGCCGAGCGGGAAGACTGGCGTCGTTCATTGGCGATGGTCCGGTAAGACGTTGCGGCCGGATCATCGCCGATTCACGCGGCGGTTCCAAGACCGCGAGGGGGGACCGCCGGGACATTTGCGCTCTCGTCCAGGATGTGCCTACCTACGGGTAGCAAAACAAACTCGTCAGAATAAAATCCAGGGAAGGAATGCCAATGTCAGCCACACAGGCCCTGTCAGGTGACGCGATCGCCGATGATGCCGAAGCGGGGATGGGCCCTCTGGAGCAACAGCATCGACAATCAGCGGCGTTTCGCGCCGCCTCCGATACCACGCGGATCACGCCGACCCACTGGCACATCGCGATCGCGAACGGTCTGGGCTGGGGTTTCGACGGCATGGACGGCGTAATCTTCGCCATCGTCACGCCGTTCGTTATCAAGGAATGGTCGGTCGATCTCAGCTCCTACCGCTCGGGCGTGCAGATCGCGATGTTTCTGGGCATCTTCGGGCTGTATTTCTGGCCCTGGCTGGCGGACAAATTCGGCCGGCGCAATCTGCTGGCGATCAACATCGCCTTGTTCTCGGTGTCGATGCCGCTGGTGGCGATCTCGCCGAGTTTCACGTGGTTTGTCATGGCTTATGCCCTGGTGCGGTTCTCACTGAACGGGGAGTGGGCGATCGGCTCCATGCTGGTGGCCGAGACCTGGCCGGCACGGTTGCGCGGTCTGGTGATCAGTTGCGATCGCTCGACCTGGGGCGTTGGCGCGGCGCTGGCGGGCGGCATCGCGATGTTCGTCGTCGAGCGCTGGGGCTGGCGCATGGCGTTCATTCCGCCGGCGATCATCGCGTTGATCGCGATTTATGTGCGGATGATGTGTCCGGAATCGCCGTACTGGGTGCGCACCATGGATCGCAAGAACCGCTTGCGGGCACGCACCGTGGGCGGCCAGCCCCTTAACCCCGAGGATCAGGCCTGGTTCACCAAAGCCGACAAGGTCGGCATCCGGCAATTGTTCATGCCCGACCTGATCCTGAACACGTTGCTGTCGACGTTCGTCGCTTCGACGGCGGTGATCGCGTTCAGCACGGTTGGCCTGTGGATGCCGCTGTTCCTGAAGGAAGCGCACAACTTCTCCGCGGCCGAGTACGGCAACTTCTATATCTGGTGGGGTTTGGTCGGCGTGACCGGAATTTGTTTCGCCGGCTGGGTGATCGATAAACTCGGCCGCCGGCTTGGGTTTGCCTTGATGCTGTTGCAGGCTTCGGTGTTCATGACATGGTGGATCTTCGCCACGGACAAAACCACGCTGCTGATCCTCGGGCTGGTGTGGGGTTGGGGCTTTCTTGGCGTGTGGGGTCCGATCACGGCCTATACCGCGGAGATGTATCCGACGCGGATCCGGGGTGTTGGGAACGGCTTCTCCTGGACCGTTGGGATGTTCTGCGGCTATGTGCTGTGGCCGTTCGTTTCGGTTTATTTGCGGCAAACCACGGGGTCGTTTCAGGCCGCGTTCCTGTTGATCCCGGTGATCATGGTTATCCAGACGCTGATCATCTGGTTCTATAGTCCGGAACATGCCGGGAAGGAGCTCGATCAGATCGCTGTCTGAGTTCGCAACGGTAGGTTTCGCGAGCTTCGCCGTCCATTCACGGCGGTTGGTTGCCTCTCAGGTCATGCGCGGGCTCGACCCTGCAAGGTTCACACATCGCGAATTCAGATGTGGGTCTTTGGTGTTCATCGGTTGGTTCGCCGGCCGAAAGAAAGCAAGGCTTTAACACGGAGAAGACAGGGAAAAGGCAGGGATTTTCACGGAGAAGAAAGTGTGGCGCTGCGTGCGGACGTTCGATCATACATCGCTCGAAGCATTCAGAATTCTTGCCTCTCCGTGAAAATCCCTGCCTTTTGCCTGTCTTCTCCGTGTTAAAGTACTTACTTGCCGAGGTTCTGGCGCCCCCGTCCCAACACCGGAGTATAATGATGGTTCAGCCCAACGATGTGTGCATGCCACAGGGCTCGACCCGAGCATCGGCGACAGCGGGCACGACCTGAACTCGGCTCAAAGGCAGCCAATACGCGCTGAGAGTGATCCTCGGGTCGAGCCCCGCCGCATGCACACATATTGGGTGTGATGGGCGTCGGATGCCGGGGCGTTACGCTCGAAGGGCAGCAAGCAAGTCAGGCAGGCTTTACCACGAAGAACACGGAGGGCCACGGAGCAGTAAGGATTTTGGGCGCTTCGCGCGGGCGTGCATCGAACACCGCGCGAAGCGCCATTATTCACTTCTCCGTGGCCCTCCGTGTTGAAAACCTGGTTACCTGCTCGTGGGCCGAGGCGGACAACATGGTCACGACTCTCAGGTCGGCGGCGCCAGGATCTGGGCGGAACCAGGATGTGTGACTCTTGCGGGGTCGAGCCCGACGATGACGGCGGAGTCCTCCACCCCTGGCCATCCACCCCCGCCCGGCGCAAAATCCCCGTCCGTCGCCGCCGGAGCCTCCCCATTGCCCGATCGCCGCATGATGAAACTCGGTGCCTTCGTCCACGAAACCGGCCAGCACGTCGCCGCCTGGCGGCATCCCGACGCGTACGCCAATTCCGGCACCAGCTTCGCCGAGGCGGCCGACGTCGCGCGCACCGCCGAACGCGGCAAATTCGATTTGCTGTTCCTCGCCGACAGCGCCGCGGTCAGCGTGTTTGGCTCGCCCGAGTCGCGCGGCCGCATGGGTAAAATGGTAAAATTCGAGCCGATGACCCTGCTGTCCGCGCTGACCGCGGTGACCACCCATCTCGGCCTGGTCGCGACCTCGACCACCACCTACGCCGAGCCGTACACGCTGGCGCGGCAGTTCGCCTCGCTGGATCAGATCAGCGGCGGGCGCGCGGGCTGGAACCTTGTCACCTCCAATAACGAGGCCGAGGCCTTCAATCACGGCCGCGACCAACACGTCGCGCATGCGGATCGTTACGACCGCGCGGCCGAGTTCGCCGAGGTGGTGACCGGCCTGTGGGACAGTTGGGACGACGACGCGTTCATTCGCGACAAGGCATCTGGCATCTATTTCGATCCCGCGAAGATGCATGTGCTCAACCATCGCGGCAAGCATTTCGCCGTGCGCGGGCCGTTGAACGTCGCGCGCTCGCCGCAGGGCCGCCCGGTCGTGGTGCAGGCCGGCGCCTCCGACACCGGCCGCGACCTCGCCGCGCGAGTGGCGGAACTGGTCTTCACCGCGCAGGACCAGTTCGACCGCGCGCGCGAGTTTTACGGCGACGTCATGGCGCGGCTGGCGCGGCATGGCCGCACCCAGGCGGAGGTGAAAGTTCTGCCCGGCATCTATCCCGTCGTCGGCCGCACCGAGGCCGAGGCGCGGGAAAAATACGACTATCTGCAATCGCTCATTCACCCCAGCGTCGGCATCGCCGTGCTGGAGCACACGATCGGTGTCGGCGGCCTGGACAAATACCCGCTGCACGGTCCGGTGCCCGAAATGGGTGACACCAACGGCCCGCTGAGCCGGCAGCGGCTGCTGCTGGAGGCTGCGCGGCGGGACAACATGACCCTGTGGGAACTGTGCCTGCACAACGCCGGCCCACGCGGCCATCTGCTGACCATCGGCACCCCCGCGCAGATCGTCGATGTGATGGAGCACTGGTTCCGCGACGGCGCGGCCGATGGCTTCAACGTGATGCCCGCCTGGCTGCCAGGCTCGCTTGAGGATTTCGTCGACATGGTGATCCCGGAACTGCGCCGGCGCGGTCTGTTCCGGACCGAGTACGAGGGACGCACCCTGCGTGAGAACCTGGGCCTGCCCAAGCCGCCGAGCCGGTGGCGGCCGCTGGAGATGGTCGCGCAGTAAGCGGCACCCGACGGAATTCGCCCGCGATCCGGTGGCGCCGCGTCAGGCCGCCGGCAGGATGTCGTCCAAATTCCACTCTTCCGCCGACGCGCCGGCCAGCGCCTGGATCCGTTCCTCATCGGCACCGAATTCCGCGGCGGGCCCGGAATACACCACCTGCCCGTTCTCAATGACATAGACGTCGTCGGTGATTTCCAGGCTCATGCGGACGTTCTGCTCGACCAACAAAATCGAAATGCCCTCGGCGCGCATCTGTGAGACGATCCGGAACACCTCGCGTACGATCAGCGGCGCGAGACCCTGCGACGGCTCGTCCAGGATCAACAACCGCGGGTTCAACAGCAACGCCCGCGCGATCGACAGCATCTCCTGCTCGCCGCCGGACAGTTGCCGCCCGCGATTGCCGCGCCGTTCATGCAGGCGAGGGAACAGTTCATACACTCGCGGAATCGTCCACGGCCCAACGCGCCCGGACGGCACCTGGAGGTTTTCCTCGACGGTCAGGTTGGGAAAAATCCGCCGCCCCTCCGGCACATAGCCCACGCCCATCCGCGCGATACGGAACGGCGCCAGGCCGGTGGTCGGCTGGCCAAAGACACGCACCAGCCCAGTACGAGGCGGCGTCAACCCGACCAGGCTGCGCAACGTCGTGGTCTTGCCGGCACCGTTGCGTCCAAGCAACGTCGTGACGCGGCCTTCCTCCACCACCAGGCCGACATCGTGCAGGATGTGGCTTTTGCCGTAGTAAGTATTCAGCCCCTCGGCTTCCAGTGCGCTCATTCCGCCTGCCCCAAATAAGCCGCCTGGACACGCGGATCGTCCGCGATCTCCTTCGGCGTGCCGTCAGCCAGCAGCTTGCCCTGATCCAGCACGCAGATCCGGTCGGCGAGGTTGAACACCACCCGCATATCATGCTCGATCAGCACGATGGTGTAATTGCTGTTCTTGTGCAGCCGGCGGATCAGGCCGGCGATCTGATACGTCTCGTGCTCACCCATGCCCGCGGTCGGTTCGTCCAGCAGCAACAGCCGCGGCTTCAATGTCAGCGCGGTCGCGATCTCCGCCGCGCGCTGATCGCCGTGCGACATCTCCCCCACCAGCCGATCCGCCTGCGCGGTCAGACCTGTCAACGTCAGCATCTCATCGATCGCCGCCTCCACGCGGGCGGCCTCGGCGCGGCTCCGCCACAGCGCCAGCCGCAGCCCGGAGGCGCTCTCCACACCGATGCGGATATTTTCCCGCACCGTCAGTTCGGGAAAAATCTCGGTGATCTGAAACGTGCGCGCCATCCCCCGCGCGACCCGCGCGGCCACCGGCAATTGCGTGATCACCTCGCCGTCGAAGACGATTTCCCCTGTCGTGGGCGGAAAGAAACCGGAGATCAGATTGAAGAACGTGGTCTTGCCCGCGCCATTCGGGCCAATGATCGCGCGCAGTTCGCCGGGCGCCACGGTCAGCGTGACATCATCCACCGCGCGCAGGCTGCCGAAATGCTTCGATACACCCGTGACTTCGAGCATGTTCATGCGCCTTCCCTCCGCTGCAGCATGCCCAACAGGCCGCGCGGAAAGAACAACACGACCAGCACGAAGATCAGCCCGATGAAACTCATCCAGTTCACCGTCATGGAAGAGATGTAGTCCTGCAATACGACGAACACCGCCGCGCCGAGCAGCGGCCCCCAGAACGCGCGCATGCCGCCCATGACGGTCATGATCACGATCTCTCCCGACAACGAATAATGCAGGCCCATCGGATCGGCGAAGTTGTTGAGCAACGCGTACAGCGAGCCGGCCAGCGCGGTGAAGCAGCAGGAGATGGTGAACGACAACCAGATGTGCCGCTCGATCGGAATGCCCAGGAAGCGGGCGCGCCGCTCGTTCTCGCGGATCGCCAGCAGGGTGCGGCCGAATGGCGAGGCCAGCAGCAGGGCCTGCAGGCCGACCGCGACCGCGAACACGAACAGCAGAAAGTAATAGAACGCCGTGCCGTTGTTGACGATGTCGATCGTGGTCACGCCAAGGTGCAGCGGCGCGCGATTGAAGCCGCGCAACCCGTCATAGCCGCCGGTGAAATCGTTCCAACTGTAAGCGACGTAGAACGCCACCTGGCCGAACGCGACCGTGACCATGGCGAAATAAACCCCGCGCCGGCGCACGATCAGCAGGCCGAACAACGCGCCCAGTACGCCGCCGAGCAACACGCCCATCAGCATCGCCAAGGGCGTCGAGGCGGCGAGGAACTTCAGTGTCAGTCCGGCCCCGTAAGCGCCGAGACCGAAATATGCCGCGTGCCCGAAACTCATGACCCCGGTGAAGCCGAGCAGGATGTTGAACGACATCGCGGCGAGGCCGAGAACCAATACGCGCCCGGCCAGCGCCGTATATCCGCCGACCAGCGGCAGCCACAACGGCACCGTCAACAGCACAGCCCAGATGATAAGCAGTTGCAGCCACGGCCGCTCGGCCATACGGCGCGACCCTGGCGCCGCGGTGGTCGCACCGCTCATGTCAACATTCCCTCTTCGCCCATCAGGCCGCGTGGCCGCAGCACCAGTACGATGGCCATGATGACGTAGATCACCGCCTCGCTCGCCGCCGGCCAGACGATCGTGGTCAATGCCGCGGCGACGCCGATCAACAGGCCGCCGACCAGGGTGCCGGTGAGGCTGCCGACGCCGCCGACGATGATGGCGATGAAGCTCGGCATGAGCAGGTCATCGCCCATGTTCGGATTGAGGCCGATCTGGCCGGCGGCGAGCACTC
>ODAK010002329.1_pt1 | contig 20006 bp, 16 predicted proteins | sample 1539591 | NCBI WGS metagenome assembly ODAK01 (sample SAMEA3539303, study PRJEB22396) | soil metagenome | biome: tundra; feature: field; material: soil | place: USA | collected 2010-05 | depth 0.15 m | reverse complement strand
CCCGCCGGCGACCCCGGCACCCTCTTCGTGGTCTCTGCCCTAGCGCAGCACCTGGGCAATGTCACGCAAGAAGAACGCGATCCTCGACTCGGCGGCGCTCGGGACGGGCCTCGCCGAGCTGGTCCGCCCGTGCAACAGCACCCTACGGCCGGCCGACCCCGGTCGCGTGGCCAGCGGACCGACGTTCGCGCTCACGTTCTCCGGCGGCGGCTTCCGCGCGACGCCTGCAGCGCTCGGCGTGGTCCGATATCTGGCCGACGTCGGCCGGCTGGGCCACGTACGTTTCGTTTCGTCTGTCTCGGGCGGATCGATTGCGAACGGCATGCTCGCCACGCAGTGGGCGACGCTTCGAGACAAGGGCTTCACCACGGCCGCTCTGGACGAGCACGTGATCGACCCGGCCGTCGACTCGATCAGCGGGTCGTCTCTGAAACTCGAACTCATCCGAAACGGGTGGCGCGCCCTCGGACCACAAAACCGCACGCACGTTCTCGCGCGCGCGATGGATCGTCGGTTCTTCCACGGACGCACTCTTGCGAGCTTGGACCCGGAGTGCCGCTTCGTGATCAACGCGGCGAACATCGTGACAGGAGTCCGATTCGCGTTCGAGCGAGACGTGATCGGTGACTACGTCACCGGCTTGGCACCACCTGGAGATCGGATGCCGGTCGGGTTCGCCGCCGCAGCCTCCGCCGCAGTGCCCGGGGCGTTCGCCCCGCTCCCTGTGCCCGACGTGGCCTTTCCGTGCCCTCAGTCAGGACCCCGCTGCTGCTGGACGGCGGGACGTATGACAACACGGGCCTAGAGGCATTCGACAGCGACCGCTACGCGAGCCTGTTCCTGATCGCGATGAACGCGGGCGGCATGTTCAGGACCGGTCGTTGGGGTGGCCTTCCGTTCATCCGCAACCTGACACGCTCGAACTCATTGCTCTATCGCCAGAGCACGGGGCTGCGGACACGGTGGATGGTCGACCGCTTCAAGGCTTCAGAGCAAGCCGCTCGCGCCAAACTACCCGCCCCATCATGGTGTCGACAAGGGGTGCTGATGACGCTCGCCTCCCAGGTAAACGGCTCCGCGGCAGCGCAGTGGCGCGCGACGTTTCCCGAGGAACGAACCTGGCAGAAGAAGGATCTCGCATTCGTCCCGACCGTGTTCGATCGGCTCGACCGCGAGCTTTGCCGACTGCTCGTGTATCGGGGCTGGTGGCTCACGGGGGCCACAATCGTGACCTACCAGCCGGGACTCGCACCGCCGCCGAACTCCGCGCCACCGCTCGGCTGACGCTGGCTTCTCGATGAGCTTGACCAGCCGTCTGCGCGCTGGCCGCGGCCCGGTCTGGGACTGAGTCGTCGCCATCCCGTTGAGCACGCTTTCAAGCTCAGCGGTCATGCGTCCGCTTGGGCCGCGCGGCCCAGCGCTGCTCGCAGCCACTCCTGCGGTGGCCGCCAAGGCGCTGATCCTGCTCGACTTGGTCCGGATGGATTGGCGCGATCACAAGGCCGTCAGCCGCCAGATCGGCCGGTTCTATAACCATCTCGCCCGCTGCATCTACGTTGACGCGGTTCAAATGCGCCCTGCCGACTTTCGCGAGGTCCGCGAGCGGGTTGATTGGCTGCGCCGGTCGCACTACCTCGACGGGCCCAACGACGTCGACTGGATCTTCCGCAACCAGTTGATCGCCGAGCGGGAGGACAGCCTCTATGTCGACTATGTACACGAGGAGGAAGGCGATCGGTGGACCACCCCAGCAAGCAAAGAGGGAGTCGACTTCGGAGTAGACACTGCCGTGCAAGATCTCGTAGGCGCCCTACACCGCATGGGTTGCACGAGCCGGGCAGGGCTCAAGATCATCGCTGCGGCGTGGGCGCGACAACCGATCGATGACGATACCCACTGGCAGGAAGTTGCCGCCGTGAACCGCTCGATTGTCGAGGAGCTGGCGAACAGAGGCGACGGGTTGACCGACGCCACGGCCGATGACGCCAGACATGTGATCGGGCGGTGGCACTTCCCGCTGGTTGACATCGATCTGAAAGAGATCGAGGTTCCGTTAGCGCAGCTGGAGGCCAACAGGGCGCGATACGTCGACCTCGGCTAGGCTGCACACGGGCTTCCAGGGCGCCCACCTACGAGCTGCCGACAGCCTACGGTTTAGCGCAATCTGGCGCACCGGCCGGCGCGGACATCCTCCTCGCGTTCGCCCATGACAACGCCGACCCCGATGCCTCTCCCTAAGTGACATGTTCGAGGAGCTTGCACGCTTCAGCTTTTCCGCAAGACGGGCGCTCGCGCTGGCGCAGGACGAAGCGCAAGCGATGGGTCATGAGCGCCTCGGCACTGAGCATCTTCTCCTAGCGTTGACACGCGATTCGAGAAGCGAGACGGCTCGTGTCTTCGAACGCCTGGCCATCTCCCCCGAGAGAGTGCAGGATGAGGTCGTCAGGGTTGTGGCTGCGGGCTCGCATCGCGTCCCTGGCCAACTGCCGCTTACCCCCGGCTTGAAGCATGCCCTGGAGTTGGCGCTGCGCGAGTCGCTGAAGTCAAGGGAGACGAGCGTGACCACAATGCATATGCTTCTCGCGCTCGAAGGGGACCCTACGTCGGTCGCGAGTCGCGTCCTCGTGACTCTTGGCATTGACTCAAAGAGCCTCCGCCAGCAGCTCGAGGCCGTCCAGATCGAGGCGGACTCCTGTGGTCGGTCCTATCCGACCGACTCGCCCGACGAGAATCCGAGCGAGGCGGTCAGGAGAGCGTCTGCGCGATCTCGGGGCTCGGACATCGCAGCCGAACCCGATGGAGATACGGCACCAGCGCACACGGCAGAGATTCACTCTCAGGACAAACAAGCAGTGTCACCCACAACCTCGGGAAACCAGTTACGACGACGGCTAGGCCGGTTTGTCATGCTCGTTTTGCTGATTCAGTTTCTTGCGTTCTCGGTCCTCACGCTCACAGGCTGGGGCTCACTCTCGAGACGAGACGTCACCCCACCGAGGATGGAGCGGATCGGGGCGCCGCCGGGGCTTATCGACACCTACGCGAGCCTCAGCCACATCACTTTTCCGTTGGAGTACGCCGCGACCCGCGAAATCGCAACCGCAGCGTTCGTAGGAACGCCAGCCGACTGGGGCGGCCCGGAGCCCACCCCGCCGTCGCTCAACATTCTTGGGCAGTCACCGGGCACGACGCTTCACCAGCTCGCGGCCGGCAGCGCCAACACCATCGTGTTCATCGTCCCTGCCAGCACCGTGCAGCACGGGCCGCTCGACGTAGTAATCAAAGGCGACCGATACCGGCTCTCTCTCATCTCTGACGAATCGTCCCTGGGATTCGCCATCGTGACGGCAGCCGTGAACAATCGCCTGCTCTCTGCGTTCGACTCATCATTGCTCTGGTTGACGCTGCCGGCGCCAAGTTCAAGACCTGTGCCGCTGGTGCTCATCCGGCGCGGTCCCAGCGCGCAGGCCTATGCGCTGACGCACGGCACTCTCGGTGTGACCAGCCAGACCGGTGTTGTAGCCTCGCCCGTCGGCGGCGTCAGCCTCGGTACGCCCGTTGTCGCGATCACCTCATCCACGAGCGCTCTGGCGGGCTTCCTAGTGACGGCGGGCCGAGGTCCGACGAGCTTCGTCTCAACGTCGGTCGTGGCGAAGGCGCTGAACGCCGTGGGACCCTCGATCTCCGGCGGGAGCTGACGCGCGTGCCGCACAAGCGATGACCGTGTCCTCTCGTCAGATGCTGCATCCGGTGAGGCTTCCGGCCGCCGGCACAGCACCCCGCCGAGAGCTGCTGGCAGCAGCAGGGCTTCTCGTGCTCGCTATGGCAGCCCTCAGTCTCCCGTCCGGCTCGCTCTCGCACCTTGGCGGCTCGTTGGTGAACGCCGAGGGCCAGCCGATCATCCCGACGCTGTCGTTCCTGCTCGGCAGCGGTTGCCTAGCGGCTGCGCTGTGGGCAGCGACGCGTGCGCTCCCAGACACCCCCGCAGCGGGTGTGGCGATCGCACTGCTTGCGCTGATCAGCGTCGCGCAGTTTGGCGCCGTGTATCGAACGATCCTCCAGTTCGCCACGCTGCATCACTTCTACCTTCACGGCAACCCGGCGAGCGCACAGGGACCGAGCGTGTATTGGGGCGTCACACTCGTTGTGATCGCAACGACCGCCTTCGGCCTGCCTCTCGCAGTCGCGTTGGCGAACATCCTTCCGCAGAGCCACGGGCCGGCGCGCTACCGAACCGCCGTTCGCCGGCTTGCGGGCCGTCGGCACTATCTCCTGCTGCCCATCGCGGCGGCGAGCGTCATCGTCGGTATCTGCGCGATCCTGCCCAGCAGCCTCTCCGCAGCGCTCGGATACAGCGCGCCGACGCCACAGGGATCACGCCTCATCTTCCCGGTCAGTCTCTTGGACACCTCGATCTTGCAGTCCTTCGCGCGCCTAGCCTTTCTTCCGTTGCTCGTGGGGATGTGGGAGGGGATGGAGTCCGCGCGAGCGTTCTTCACCATCGCTGAACGCAACACATTTTGCGCATGGCTCAGTACGTCCGGCAACTATCGCGCGCTCGCGACGCTAGCCATGCTCGTCGGATGTGGCATCGCGGCGGTCGAGGGAGCACCGCTGTTCGTCCCCGGGGCCATCGCCCTCTCCGGTCTCGTGGCGTTCTCAACGGGTGGTGCGATGCAACGCGTGACAGCGATACCGGCCCTGGCCACAGTCGGGTCGCGGGCCGGCATCAGCGAGGATTGGCGCGACGCCGCCCCGATCGGACGAGTGCTCGTGGTGCTGGCCGCCCCGGCGCTGGTGCCACTGTGCGTGGATCTCTGGCACGGGTTGGAGGGGCCGTTTCGACTGCCTTCTGAACTCGGTGGCTACGTGTACTTCTGGCGCGAGTTCGGGATCGACCAGGTGCCAAGCGTGAGCGTTGCCGGGATATTCGGTCACGGGATCGACAACATCGCGCTCTACAGCGTCGGGTTCATCGTCTTCCTGCTCCTCGGCGCGCTCTTCAACGCCGTGTTCCTGCGCAACAACGTGAAAGGCCTCGGGAGGGTCATGTGGATGCTGGTGCCGATCGCGGCGATCGCGATCGCGCTCGTGCCGATCATCGAGGCGGCGAACCACCCCTCCGCGGCCCTGCTGGTCGGCGCCGGCGCCGTGCCCGCGCTCCTGCTCATGGACAGCTCCTCTAGGCGCGACAACATGATTGCCACCTTTGTGGTCGCGCTCGCGCTGCTCGGCTGCTGGTCCTATGCCGTGTGGCACTACGACTGGCTACCGCCGTTCGCGGTGCTCGCGGCGACGATCGTGTGGCGGTTCCTGGTCGACGCGCAGAGCCTGAACGCACTCGACGAGCAGGTCCGAATGCGGCGGGTCGCGGCATTTGTGGCGCTTGGGCTGTTAGGCCTCGGAATGCTCGTCCTCAGCCACGGCAGCCGCGGCGGCCTGCTTGACGGGGCGAGCTTCTCCGATGTCACCGACCGCATCGCCGTCGCAGTCATCGCTCCGATCTGGCTCGTCCACTACGCCGTCCGGAGCGTCGCGAGGCAGGCATGAGCGGGAGCGAGCGCTTCGATCGGGCCGCCCTGAGGTTGGCCACTTCATTCCTGCCGAAGATGCGTCAACTGAAACCCGCCACCGGGCCTCCACGCGTCGCTCAGGTTAGTCTCTGCCCGGCTCGTAGCGGAGCTTACAGTCTCGGCTCTTGCCGCTCATCGGAAGGCAGGAGCCGGCAATCCGGCCTTGATGCGCTACCGCACAACCGCGAAGGTCTTCGGCTGCCACGCGTAGCCCAGTGCGGCGAATTGATACAGCGGCGGCGGCGACGCCTAGATCGGATGAGCTTCCGCCGCGGCCAATCGACCCTCTTCAACGGCGGCCACAAGCGCAGAGGCAGTTGCGCCAAGTTCTCGCATCGTGCGGCATGCGAGTGAGCGGTCTTGGCTCGCAAGCGCTACCAGAATGTGCTCACCCGAAACGCTGTCCGCTTGTGCTGCCAAGGACTCGCGCAGTGCCAGTTGAAGTGTCTCCTTTGCCGAGCGACTGAAAGGCAGGGACGTCGGCACGGTCACTGCCCGGGAAACCTGCCGATCGACGCTTGCGCGGACGGACGCCATGTCCACGCCAACGCCGAATAGCGCTTGCGCTGCAACCGTGCGACCGTCCGCGAGCAGACCCATGAGTAGGTGCCCAGTGCCCACATGGTCGTGCTCCAGCGACCGAGCCGTCTCCGTGGCGTACTCCACCGCCTCGTAGGCATCGTCGGCAAACCGCTCGAACTGACGTCTTCTCAGGACTGCCGGTGCCGCCTCGGATTCACGCGTGATCGCCATCTTGGAGGACGATCGCTCATGATCCTCTTTGGTGACCTCCGCCGCCTCGCTGATGGCGACGGACCCGGTGTCGAGAGACGCCGGGAGCCGTTGGCTACCTACTGCCGCAGTGGGCGCCCGCGCTCCTGGCGACGTCGCCCCACGGATCTCGACAAACGCGTGTGCAAACCGGTCCAGTGTTGATGAGCGGTCGGTGACCTCGGATGGGAACTTCTGGCCGCGAGAGATCGTGTCAGCCAGGACATGAGCGACAGCGCGCTGTGTCAGCTCAAAATGCCGCCCGGTCAGCTTCGACAGCAAACCCAGGATCCGGCGTGCAGCAGACCTGCGTGCGAGCGTGGCTTGCAAGAAATGCTCCGGCTCAACTAGAACTCCATCTCTAGACGCCATGCGGCACGCAGTAGCAAAAGCCTCGATTAGGGTCTCTGAAACCTTGATGCTTAGAGAATCGGCCAAGACAAGGTCACGCGTCGCACCGTCGCGGAGCCAGAGGAACCGAGAGCAAAGGTAAGGGCCCAGCGTCCACACAAAAGCCGACGGCTTGAGGCTATGTGATCCGCCGTCGAATAGATCAGCGATACCGCCCTCATCTAGGACCGCAGATAGTAGGAAGCCACTGTCGAAGCGCTTGGCGCGGGCCTCCCGACACTCCTTAATCGCCTTCGCCATGACCTTCATGAAGCGGGCCGACACGACGTCCGGCGTACCAACGCCGCGTTTAGCCCCATCCCCACTATCCGCGCAGATGCATATCGTGGCATATCCCGCCCAGTACATCGGCGTGTGAGCGGGGTCGGTGGCCGTACCCGCCTCCCAGCGAGCGAGGCCTGCTCGCTGGGTGAGCGTCACAGCCTCGCGTAGGCTGGTGCCGTTGAGCGCTGCCTGGAACACGGGGTCATCAGTGATGGAGAGATCTGGCGTCGGGTAGAGCGTCGCGACCACCTCGCGGCTGCCACCCGCGACAAACGCCGGCGCCAACGTCAGCCACTCTCCGGACGCTCCGTCCGACAGGGCTGAGGTATCGCAGGCTTGGAGCAACACCTGTGCCGGCATCGTGATGCCCCGCGCAGTCATAGCGAAGATGCTGGCTGGGCTCAAGATCGCGAAATCGTCATTGACTAGTCGGCCTTTGCCGTCCAAGGACCCCGACGCTGGGGCGGCCATGACAAGACCACCACGGGAAGGCTCTTCGCTTGTGCCGCGTATGGCGTGACAGAGGAAAGCGACGGTGATATCTGGCCCGAGTTCTCGCAGCTTGTGTTCGAAGTCCGCGATCGTCGCGGCATAGCGTGTCCAGTGGCGCCCACCTAGCACAGTGACTGATGGCGGCAGGGCTGCCGCTTGCGAGCGTGCGCCGCCCAACGTCCCAAGACTGGGCGCGGCCGTCGTGTCTGCCACCGCCAAAGCGAGGGGCGTGCGCTCGACCGGATTGCTACCGGGCGCTTGAACGACGAGCGCGGCCGAAGGAGCAATCACCCAATCACACAAGTGCAGCAGGCGGTCGTGGCCACCGTCCCGTCGCGGGGCCGCAAGAAGGCCCCACGGCACGTACCCAAGCGACGGTGAAGGGGCAATAGCCAGAGGTAGTCGCCTGCCCTCTAAGGCGTACTTGCGAGCTGCCGCGAGAAGTGCCGTGGGCAGTAAGTGCAATCCAAGTCGTGCGGACAGCTTCTGCTCCGCACTGGGGTCGCTGAGCAGTGGGCTGCGAGCGATACGAAAGTCAGCGGTCGGAAGATCCTCATCCGGCCGGACCAGCGGCAGAGAATCTTGAAGGACGGCGAGGTCGCGCCTGAGGTCCGACTGTCCGTCAATGCGGATACGACCGCTCCGTATCTCCGAGTCGCCAGGCGGTATGAGCGCCCAGTACAGCCACTCGCTTGCCTCCCAGAAGGACAGCCACCACCCGCCTACACCCGCCGCCCGCTCGGCAGCGGCCTCGAGAGCCACTGGTTCCCGTCGGCGGTCTTCGCCGGGCCGTGCGAGCCTCGACAAACCCCGCAGTTGAACTACCGGGGGCGTCGACAACGCTAGGTCGCCGGAGGCCTCGGCGGTAGCCGCGGGGAGGCCTTGGACGCGCGCGAACTCGAGCAGCTCGGCCACAAAGGTGTGATCCTGCTCACAGTGCGCGGCGTCCAATGCCACAGCGAGTGCTCGTTGGAACCGACGCGACCAGCTAGTTCGCGAGCTCTGGGCCGCCAAGCGATAGCGGGTTCCGTCGAGCTCCATCAAAGCTCGAGCAGCAAGCCGCATTCGAACCGCCTGTTCACCAGCGTTGGCTGCTATGCGGGCCTCCGTGAGAAGAAGCTCGACTAGATCATCAGACCATCCGGCGATCGCCATGGCGACGGCTACCGCCTCCGGGTCCCATCCCGTCCTGTCCTCAAGCTGGTCGCCGCGACGGCTGAGCGTATCGATGCGGACGAAGTACTGATGCAGACTGCCGTGGCGTCCAAACAACTGTCGAACGAGCTTCGCCTGATCGGCTCCCAGCGCGACCCGTGCGACCCAACGGCTTGCGAGCATCTCGTTCTGGACGGTCTCAAGCCGGTTCTTGAAGCCGAATGCGTCGTTGCCGTCGTGGATGGCGCACTCGGCTAACACGCAACACGACCGCAGTCGGAGAAAGTAGTCTTTGCTGCCACGAGTGCGCGCGTAAGCCTCTTCCGCGTGGTCGCGGGCGTCGGCGATATCGCCGGCCGAGAGGTCATTCTCGGCTATCAAGACGCGAACGTAGGCATCGAACGGCTGGGGTTCTGCGCACTCATCGAGCACCCTTAGGTAAGCAGCGCGCGCGTCATCAAATCGGGCAATTCCCGATAGCGCGCGGCCGCGGAGGAGCGATAGGCATAGGTTTACCTTCCCGGACGATCCTTCCACGTTCGTATCCAGGGACAGTGCTGTCTGGTACGAGCGCTCCTCGAGATCCAAGAACGCGAGCCGCAGTAACAGGTCGCTCGATGGCCGACGAGCAGATCGCAGGATCGCCCGTGCGCGGATGAGGTCGCCACGACGGATTTGCCTGTCGCATCTGCGAGCACGTAGCCACGTCATGGGACCTAGCGCCAGCCTGGTAGCTGGAAACGGATGCCACAGCTTTGGCGGCCGCGCTGTCAGTCGCCACGTCGCCGTTGCGACACACAGGCCTGCGAGGATGAGCGGCGTTCGCGACCATCCCGTTACAGCGGAACCGCCGACGGCCAATACCGCGCTCGGGATCAGTACGCCCCGCCACAGCAGGATGCCAGGCAGCGCCACCGCCGCTAGTCCGACCACGCCGGACTCCGCTAGGGCGGCAACAGCGACAGCGACAGCTATGAACCACCGAAGTGGACCAGCCATCACTTGTACCGCGGCGATCCGGTCAAGTCCTGGTGTGCTCGATGTCCGGAGGTGAACTGCCATCTCCACACATGCGAGCAAGAAGAGAATCGCCACGGGGCCGACCAGCAAGAGGGCCACGGACGGTAGAGCGAGGCCCAGTGACATCGCGCCGACTGGCACCAATAGTAGAGGGGCGACAGCCGCAGGCCAAGCGCGGGGTCGACTACTGCGCACGAGAGCAGCGGCCGCGAACACGAAGTCGGCGAGGACTGAACCCCCCGTCCCGACCACGATGACATACACAGCCACTAGGCCAAGCCAGATGACCGCGATGTCGCGGGGCGACAGGCGACCTTGGCGCCTATTCGGCATTCAACGCTGCGACAAAGAAGTCAAACGCCTTGTCTTCGGCATCAGGCGCGGTGCGATCCAGGCGGAGGGATTGAGTCTCGCCATCAACGGTAATGCTGATCGTCAACTCACTCGGGTCGGTGTCACGGCGACGGCGCAGCGTGGCGGCGGCCAAGCGTTTGCAGGTCATGGTGGCCAGCCCAATCGACACAAGCGCGGACCCTGTGTTTATCGCCTCTACGGCAATGTTGATGGAGTCGCCCAGCCCACCGCCCCGGGTTCCAAACGGACGGACCGCAACGCCGTCTGCGACGAGCTCCTCGGCGATCTGAGTCGGGACGGTGATACGCGCGCTTCCAGGCATCAGCAGCCGCGAAGCATACTGCTCATGCACCACGCAAAGGTGCATGAGCAGTATGTCGATCCCTTCTTACGACCGCGACCGCGAGCACGGTCCCGCTGGCTGCTACAGCCATGTCGTGCCAGTCGCGAGCATGTCATTATGCTGCGTGACGATCTCCACGAGCACCACGCGCTGGCCGTACCTGAGCGGTTATGAGTCAGCGGAGCGCGCTTGGGGGGAGCTGTAGGTCTCGCTTCCGCCGACATCAGCAACCACCGTCGGACAGACTGCACACGCGCTGGCGCCATGTTGGGCGAACCAACGGCACGTGCGCCGGATCGTGCACGCCGGCAGCCGTGTCGACGTCGCGCCCGGCTCCTCCTCGACCAGCTTGTCTGCGACGCCGCAACCATCCCCAGTCCACTGCGGGCAGCCCGCCTCGATGCACGGCATCGAGAATCGGAAGCGAGCCTCGGGACGACCCCTGGCGTGGGCGCGCGCGACGAACTCGGCATCCACTCGGGTAGGCGGCTGGACGTACGCGAGTCGCCCCGACTCGGTCATCACGCCCAACAGCAGCGCACCCTCGACGCACAGGGCGCTCGGACACGCCTTAACGTCGCCACGATCCGACTCGGCGGTCGTCGCGCTCTCAGTGTCCTCGTGAGTGTCCATGTGGGCTAGTCCTCGCCGCCCACCTGCCCTAATACGAACTCCATGATCGGGTCGCGGAGCTCCACTGGCGGGCGCCCCCTCCACCAGAGTCCCGGTCGTCCCTCGAGCGTCAGCGCATCGTCCGGTGTCAGCTCGGCGAGCGCGCTGGAGCCAGCTTGGCCTATCGCCTGACTGACTCTGTCGACCTGCTCGGCTGTCAAGTCGACATCGGAAACCACGAACTTGGACACGTGACGCGCCATGGGGCGCTCCTTTCGATTAGACGTGCCCAGCGTCCTCCAGGCGGCCCCAAGCACGAACGACACAGACCGGCATCTGAACCGGTCTAGCACATCGGAGAGGCGGCGTGTTGCCAGAGTGAGTCCACATTTTCGCAACAAGAGGTCCACAACGTGCGTCCTTTGTTGGTGCTCGAGGGGGGAATCCCCTGCAATTCCGGAAAGTCCAAATAGGCGGACGATTCGCTGCCGACTTGCACGCGCCCAACCTAAAACTTTCCTAGACGGGACGAAGTAACTCGCCCAGCGGTGGATCGGCCCCGACGCCGAGGACATGCCGATGGCCGTGGGCGTGACCACGGCCCGCTGTGGCCTATCGGTGGTACGACCGGACCTCGGGGATAACCCACCCACGGGTGGGGTCAAGCCGCTGGGAGAGCGACTCGTGGCGCGCCGGTGACCACCCGCCGACTCGATGTGCCTCAAGCTCGCTCGCGACGGTCCGCGTGGTGGAGTCGCACGCGTCAGCTCGCCAGCCGACATGTTGTGCTGCAGGCGGTCTAAAGCGCCACGACCTCACTGCCGATCCCCAGCGCACACAACCAACACTGGGCCCAACTCTCCGCCCGCGCCACAGGGTCAACACCCGACCGGCCCTGACGGGTGCCAGCCCACACGACCAAAGGGGGCCCGTATGCAGGTCTGTCAGGCGCGCGAGCAGTACGTCCGCTGGCTGCTCGTCACGAAGGATCTGTCGCCGCACACGATTCGTGCCTACGACAGCGACATCGCGGCATTCGAGCGGCATCTCGGCATTCGCGCGTTCGTCGACCAGATCGATCGCGACTGTCTCATCGCCTTCATGGAGGAGCAGCGGGCGGCAGGGCTTTCCTCGACATCGATCAGACGACGCGCGTCGGGTCTTCGCGGCTTCTGCAAGTGGTTGCTGTCGTGCCGTCTCTTGGGCTCTGACCCGTGGGTGGGCACGACCGTCGCCGTCGGACGCTCGCGCAAACTGCCTCGTATCTTGCCCACTCACGAGCTCGATCGCCTCTTTCTCTCTCTCCTGAAGACGGCCGATGTCGAGTATGCAAGCGACGCGGATGAAGTGCTCCATCGACCTCATGAGTCCACGACGCTCCTCGCGGTGGCTCTGATGGTGGCCACAGGCGTGCGCGTCAACGAGGTGGTGGGCATCAAGTGTCAAGACATAGACCTGCCCAGCCGGAGCCTACGAATCGTCGGAAAGGGTCGTCGCGAGCGCCAGGTCTTTCTAACTAACGACTGGATCACCGGTCTTACACAGGCGTACCTCAAGACGCGCGGTGCCCTCGGCCTCGAGCACCCTCACCTCTTGTTCAACTCGCACCACGACCCTCTCACGCCACCGGCGATGCGATCGAGGCTCGTCAAGGCCGCGCTGGACGCAGGGCTAAGCGCCAGAGTGACGCCGCACATGTTGCGGCACACCGCCGCCACCCAGCTGATCGAGGCCGGCGTCGACATCCGCTACATCCAACGCCTCCTTGGCCACGCGAGCCTGAGTACGACTGAGATCTATACGCACGTGTCTGACCGGGCCCTCAGCCGCGTGGTGTCCAAGGCGGACGTGCTAGGGAAGGTGCTGCAGTTGCGATAACTAAGGATTATCGCGGGTGCCTCGCGTGATCGTGATCGTTCCGCTGTTCAACGGAGTCGAGTTCTTGCCGGCCCGCTGGCGCTACGGCGGTTCAATCGCAGGCTCGCGAGCTGAGCGCCAGCGGTTGCTGAGGCGCACGCGCCCCCTATATGCTCAACTTGTATGCGATTCGGGACTGGCCAACTCCTCGACCCAAAACTACGGCAGCAAATAGCCGCTACGGTCGACAGCATTCAACTTGACGGAGGCGGCGGAGCCAGCCTTCTCAAGTCATATCTGCTCGCCGATCTCATCGTCGCGGAGCCCGTCAAACGAGTCGTCGAGATCGGTGTCTATCGTGGGCGTCTTCTCTTGCCGCTCGCACTCGTCTTTAAGTGGGGCGGCTCTGGTGAAATAGTCGGCATTGATCCTTACTCCGCCGCGGCAGCAGTGCAGAACGACGATCATAACGCCGGCATCGACCTACGAACCTGGCCAAACACCGTGGAATGGGACGCTCTATACGAAGACGTGTGTCAGCGCATCTCCGTGTTGGGCCTCGACGGCAACTGCTGCGTTGTGAGAGCCCGGTCCGCGGATGTCGCCACACGCTTCCCGAAGGGCTCAATTGATCTCTTGCACATCGACGGGAACCATGATCACATAGCGGTGGAGCGGGATCTCGCGCTTTACTTGCCTCGCGTCGCCCGTCCTGGTGGATATGTCGTACTTGACGACGCCAGCTGGCTATCTGTCCGGTCCGTCTTTGATGAGCTTCGTAACCATCACGAGCTTGTCTTTCAACTCTTCGACATCCGTGGCCTCGGGATCGACCGCATACGCGGAAATGATTTTGCCGTGTTCCGGCTTCGCCAATGACCGCGGTCCCGCACAGCAGAGTATCGGTTAGCGTGGGAGCTACGGACCAGTCCGACTGCGCGAAGCTCTCTTTGTGCGAGGACGCTCACCTTCGGTTACTCAGCACGGCAGACGCACCCGAACTCCATGCGCTAATCACGTCCAACCGCGAGCGCCTAGCTCAGTGGTTGCAATGGGCGGCGGCACAGACCTTTCAGGACACGTTGATCTTTATTCACCAGGCAGAACAGGAAAAGGAGGCGAATCAAGGCTTTCACTGTGCCATCGTCAGCGAGGGCCGCATCGCCGGCGTGATCAGCTACATGGAGGTCGATTGGCGCCACCGCCGAACCGTGTTGGGCTACTGGCTCGATGCCGACCATCAGGGCAGGGGGCTGATGACCGGCGCAGTGCGCCTGATGGTTGATCACGCGATCACGGTTTGGGAGCTTAACCGGGTCGAGATCCGGGCCGCGGTCGAAAACGGCAAGAGTCGCGCCATTGCCGAACGCGTTGGCTTTGACCAGGAGGGCGTCCTGCACCAGGCCGAACTGGTTAATGGCCGCTACCTCGACAGCGTCGTCTACGCGATGCTCGCCGTCGACTGGAACAAGAGATCTACCGTCAATCCGTCTGGAGAATAGGCATTGTCGACCCTCGCAGCCGAAACCAAGATTGAGAAGCGCGCCTGGAATCTGCTCACGGTTGACTTTCCCTGGGATCCCCCTGAAGACTTCGGGGTCAAGGTCCGTCGCGAGGGCGGCACCTCGGTGGGTCCCGCGAGACTGCAGGTGTTCGAGGTCGCGGTGGCGGCCGTCTTCGCGCGGTTGCGGCCGGACTATGAATGGTACGTGACGCCGAACCTTCCCGATGGCGGCTCGGACTTCATCGGGAGACAGCAGTTCCTGATGGACGAGGCGCTTGACATCGCGGCGGCGATCACGATTGGGGGGCAGTGCAAGAAGCGAAGTAAGGTAGACGACGTCGTCCAAGAGGTCGCCGGCAGTCTCGTGAACATGGTGACGACGCTCAACCCGACGTTGTTCATCGTTGCCCTGTCAGCGCGCCTGACCGAAGAGCGGATAACGGAGGCGCGCGCACGGGTCGAACGCGCCTACCAACGCCACTGCCATATTCTCGATCGCGCTCAGATCGAGGGCCTGTTTAGCAAGCACCGCCCAGTGGTCGACGAAATCCTGCACGAGGCCCTCTCGGAGGAAGAGATCGCCGAGGTCCATGAGCATCTCGGCGCGTCCCAGCAGACGGAGCCTCATCAAGCGGTCATCGTCTCGTCTCCCAGGAGGGTTCTCGCAGGAGTCCCCTTTGGCGTGAAGATCGACTTCCGATCGCTCAGCTTGTCGGTGCCCGGCTCACGGTTGTGGTGGCGCGCTGGAGCGGGGATAGAGCGGGAGGATGCGCGGATCACCCTCGTCGGCCCAATCGACGCGGATGCGCCGGGTGGGATGGAGATGGCGCCGGGGGGTGGGACCGATGATCCGATCCGCGCTCAATGCTCCCTGCAGCTACTGACCCATTCGGTGGGAGACGTGGATCTGGGTGAGATCGCGATCGGGTCGCAGGGAGACGATGAGGCTGCCGCCAGGTGGACCCACCTGGGAACGGTCAGGGTTATCGAGAACCTGCGTCCGCGCTTCTATGAACAGCCCTTTCGCGGTGAGCTATCCCGCCTCGAGCACGAGTATGACCGGGCACTGGCCAACGGCGTGGCCTCGATCGGCGTCGTCGGCATGGGAGGGAGTGGCAAGAGCCGATTGAGCGAAGAGTTCGCGCTTAGACAGCGCCGACGTGGCAGTGCCGTGGTCGTGGCCAAGCAGGCAAAGACGCTCGACGATCCCCATCGCATTGTTGCCGACTTCCTCCTCGGCTTGGTCGAGGTATCGTCTCTCGAGGATCCGGCCGAGAGCGTCATCCGGGCCGTCGCGCGCTATGACGCTGACTTGGCCCGTCGGGCCGAGTCGGCCATCCGGACAGTTTTCGGATTGCAAGACGGTGGTACTAGCGCAACCACTGAACAGCAGCTGCTCTCCGCTCTCCTGCTGCTGGTCGCGGTGCGGGGAAGACGCGCGCCACTCATAATCCACCTCCAAGAGCTTCATTGGTGCTCAAACGACGTCCTCCTCCTGCTTGAGAGACTGGTCTGGCAACTCGCTCGCGTTCTGCCCGGGCCGGGCGCCCTGGAGCGGAGTCCGGACAGCGGGATCATGTTCATTTTCGAGGGACGAGTTCGCGAGCGTCAGCGCTTCGAGGGGGGCTGGGACTCAGAGCCCTTCGAAGCCCTGCTGCAAAAGCTCGACTGTCCCACGGTCGCCTGTTCGTTCGACCCTGACCAGGGCCTGGAGTTCATTCGTCGGCTGTTCGAGGACCGGTACAGCGCACACCGTCGAGTAAACCTCGACATGCTGGGAATGCAACGCCACCTCGTGCAGCGAATCCATCGGATCGCGGGCGGCAACCCCTTTCACTCCCTGGAGCAGCTCCAGTTCCTCAAGGAACGGCGAATCGTCGGCCAGAACCCGATCACCGGCTTCCTCTATCTGATCCAGCCGGCGCCCAGCGACACGCAGCTCCCCGACTCTGTCTTCGCGGCGATTCGGATGCGGTGGACCTATATGAAGTCTCGGACGCCAGAAATGGCGCTTTTGATCTGGGCCGCGGGCTTGCTCGATGACCGGGTGCCGACCCCACTGTTCCGCCGACTCCTCGCAGAACTTGCTCCCCACGTCGCAATCAGTGACGTCGATGCGACGGAAATGCTGTGGAGTGGCGAGGGTAGAGAAGACGAAGTCGCTTTTCGCCATGAGAACTACTTCGAATCGATTCGCCGCTTCGAGGTGGCGATGGAGGACCGCGAGCGGGTAGTGAGGATCTACTGCGACTGGTTCGCGGAGCCCGATCAATCGACGCGCCCAGTCGATCGATACAAGTGGGCGCTGGCGTTGTTGCAGCTCCCGGTCCCAGATGAGGCCCAGGCCGAAAAGCTGATGCGCTCAGCGCTCCGAGAGGCCCAGCGCCAGGGCGATGAGCGGCTCGCGCGTCGCGTTTCAGCGGCCTCACTCAATCTGGTGTGGAAGCGGGATGGCTACTCTCCCGTTCGGATCAACACCTTCCTCAGTCGCGCCGAGGACGAGCTTGCGCTCGCCACCGAGCTCCTCGGAGGCGGCGATCGTTCGCAGGCCGAGCGGCGTCTCAATCGCCTGTCCGACCGGCTCGACAGGCGCCTGGCCAGCGCCCGAGTCCGGTCGCCGCAGACTGTCGGAGAGCTGCGCCGCCTGCGGCTCACCGCCGACGTGCGGCGCTCGCAGATCCTCTTCAACGACCGCAAGCCGGTGGAAGCGGCAGAGCTTGCGGCGGACGCCGTTGGCGATATCCACGGCCTACGCTCGGCTGGAGGGTTCGATGGGGAGGCATGGGAGGAGCTGGAGATGGAGGCCCTGCACTCGCAGGCGGTGGCGCTCGCCATCGCGGGCGAGATCGAGCCGTCGTTGGTGACCTCGGCTCAGGCAGTCGAGATAGCCGAGCGCTCCTCTACCGTCCTCGCGCGTCACGTCGTCAGCACTTACGCCAACATCCTGATGTCAAGGGATCCCGAGCAATCCGAGACGATCCTGAGGCGCTGTCTCGATGAACTTGACGGCCGTGCCAACGCGACCGAGGCCAGGGTGTCGGCACAGATCAACCTTGGGATGGCGCTAGTACTCCGGGCGCATCGCCTCGACCCGGACGACACGACACTGGCGGGAGCGCTGCTCGACGAGGCGACGAAAATCCTCAAGTCGGTTTTCTCCCACGCCTTCCAGCTGGGCCGGTACCCCGATGCCGGGGCTGCCTCCCTGATTCTCGGGATCATCAGCGCAATGCACGGCGACCGCGACGAAGTGTCATGGTTTGCGCAGGCAGTTGCCGCCGCTGCGAGGGGGCGGCAGATGGAGACCCTCTGGCGCGCGCACATCAACCTGGCGACCGCCCTGCATCGCAGTGGCGACGCCGTTGAGGGCGATGTGCGCGATCACGCGGCCGCTGCGTTGGAGATCCTCGAGGAAACGCTCTCTGTCTATCCGGAACCCGACCGCTCAGCCCGCTTCGAGCTGGTGCGGATCTCGCTGGCCCAAGCCGTACGGTTCCTCCAAGCGGCTGGAGACGGCGCCGGTCGGGCCGTGGTTGATCGGTACCCGGCGTTGCGCACCAGCTTCGTCGATTCGGAGCTGAAGGCGCTGCGGGATGAGGAGCACGAAGGCTGGCGCCACGAGTGGTGGCTGCGCGTCGCCGCTGAGCCGTACTCTTTGTACTAAAGCGTAGACCCCGGAAAGGCCTGAATGGTATCGACGACGCAGTCGACCTCAGCGTCTGAGAGCCCCTGGTGGACTGGCAGCAGCAGGGTCGATTCCGCGGCGGTGTCGGCGCCGCGGAACGCACCTCCGCCGCCGTACATTTTGGTTCGATGCAACGGCCAATAGCGAAAGTTCGTGTAGATATCGTGCTGAAGAAGGTGCGCCGCTAGCTGATCGCGGTACTGGATCGGCATCTGGATCCAGTAGTAGAACCGTGCCACCCCAGCTGGTGGCTTCTCGGGGAGTGTGAGCCAGGGGACTGAGCTGAGCTGAGCGTCATAGACGGCGGCGATCTCCTCCCGACGGAGCAGAAAGCCATGGAGCTTGTCGAGTTGCGCCAGACCGATGGCCGCTGCCACGTCGTTCATTGTCGCTCGCCGGCCGATCGTCGCCGGGTCTATCTCCCACCATCGCGATGAAGTTGCCCTCTGCAGGCCCGACGATCCGACCCCAAGCCTGATCTTGCGGCGTATGAGTGAGGCCCGTGCCTCGTCTCTGCACCAGATCATTCCACCGTCGCCGGTAGTCAGCAGCTTCACCGCATCGAACGACCAGACGCCGATCTCCCCGAAAGTGCCACATGCTCGACCGTCGACGAACGACCCGAGGCTGCAAGCAGCATCCTCGATCAGAAACAGACTTCGTTGTCTTGCTAGTTCCGCGATCGCGATGAGATCTCCGGGATAGCCACCGTAGTGGAGGATCAGCACCGCCTTCGTCGCTGGCGTGATCACGCTCTCGATCTGGTCGACGGTCGGGTTGAGCGTCCTCGGGTTGACATCGCAAAGGACGACTCGGGCGCCCGTGGCCCGAACGGCGTGAGCGGCGCCCAGAAAGCTCACGGTGGGCAAGATAACCTCGTCTCCCGCCCCAACCCCAAGCGCCTCCACCGCTTGGAAGAGCCCCTCGCTGCAGCTGGAGACGGTGAGCACCTCGGCCGGAGGGCAACCAAGGTACTCGCTGAGGCGATGCTCGAAACACTCAAGGCGCTCGCCGGCACCGAGCCAATTGGCTTGGAACACTTCCTCAACTGCGCTCAGCTCCGCCGCGCCAACACTCGGCTGAAGGAGGTTGATCATCTCAGCGCACCAGTTCGGAGGTGCGCAGGGCCGCGCCGGTCAAGTCGACGATGAGCTCGTCCTCGACGGCATGCCGGCGGCCAGAGAACCAGCGTTCGTTTTCGGTCAGCTCCCGGTAGCGGTCGACCAGGTAGATGAAGGGCGTTGGCTCCTCAGCGACCCAATGCGGGAGGAGCAGGGGCAACCGCAGCCGGCTCGAAGGGTTTCCCGCCTGACGAAAGTGACGGACCCGAGTCTCCACTCCTGGCCATCGCCGCCTGAGGCTGTTAAGAACGATCGGCTGATCCGCCCCGCGGGAGAGGTCGAGGATCTCGAACGGAAGTCCCTCGAGATGGGGTGCTTCACCCAAGGCGTGATCAAGTGCCTCGTCGACGAACAGGCCCAGATCGCTCTCGAACTCGGTTCCCCATTTGGACCAGAACAACCCCTCGGCGGCCTCCACGCCGGCAAACCGCGCAGGCCCAGACTGACTCTCCCAGTGGTGGGCGACGGAGTCGGCGCAGATGAAGTTGCGGAATCCGTGCCTGCGAGCGAGCAGGCAGTGGTCTATGTCCTCGTTGTGATTGAAGTACCGCTCGTCGAAAGGCCCCACCTTGTCGAGAACGTGCCGCGTCATCGCAGCGGTGGCGCCGGTGACCACCTGCATCGCGCGTGTTTTGCAGCAGAGTGGGTGGGCCGCAGGCAGTTCGAGAAAAATGTGTGACTTCGTGTAGTTCCCGAACGCCATGCCAACGTGTTGGACAAGGCCGGTAGTCGGGAAAATCAACTTCGAACCAACAATCCCTACTCTGTCCTCACGCTCAATCAGATCGACCATCGCATCGATGCAGTCCGGCTCGAAGATGAGATCGGTGTTTAGCTGGACGAT
>ODAK010002328.1_pt1 | contig 20013 bp, 9 predicted proteins | sample 1539591 | NCBI WGS metagenome assembly ODAK01 (sample SAMEA3539303, study PRJEB22396) | soil metagenome | biome: tundra; feature: field; material: soil | place: USA | collected 2010-05 | depth 0.15 m | reverse complement strand
CATCCTTTGCTCATCGCCTTCCGGCCGCTCGGGTGTGCAGGCACAATACCCGTATTCAGAAACAACGATGGGCTTGCCCGGGAATGCTGCGTGAATCTGATCTAGATAATGCGCTGCGTCCGCCGCCGTTCCAGGAGCCCATGTCCCGTAGTATTCGTTAGCCTCGACAAAGTCCATCAGCCCGGAGACATCGCGCTCCGGCGTGTCGCTCAGCGAGTTTGAAGCGTAGGAGCACAGACGGCCCGGATCCAGCCGCTTGGCTTCCTCGATCATGCGCTTGGCAAACTGGTACGCTGGCGCATTCTGTCCCCAGATTTCATTGCATAGCCCCCACACGACAACCGATGGATGATTAAAGTCCCGAGCAATCATCTCGCGCAATTGCTCGTATGCATTTTGCAGGATGTCTTCATCGGGCTCAGTAGTCATGCCATTGAAAGTGTCCGAACCCCAGGCAGGAACCTCGGTCTGCATCAATATGCCATGCCGGTCACAGTAGTCCAGAACGCGTTTGTCCTGGGGCCAATGAACGCGGGTGAGGATGCAGTTCAGATGTTTCATGTCCGCATGGTCGTGGATAATCCACTCACCTGGTTCTGCCATACCGAACTCGGGATTGCTACCCGCCATACGTTCCACGCCCATCAGTCGCACGCGTTCGCCATTAAGGAAGAACGCGCCATCCCGGATCTCAAGCTTGCGCACGCCGAAGATCGTCGTGAAGGTGTGTCCGCGGCGGCTATCTGCGATTGAAAACTCGAGGCGGTAGAGATGGGGATGATCAAAGTGCCACAGCTTGGCATCGGGCAATGTGGCCCGAACTGTGAGCGTTTCGACTGAGCCCGCCTTGACGGAAAGAGTTTTGCTCGCTGAACCGGTCAAAACGGGCTGAGATTCCCCGTTTTCCTCTCTCGCGACTCGGAAGGAACCCTTGCCGCTCCACGTGTTCGCACTGGTGTTTCGGATGTACACCGTGATCGTCAGCTTCGCTTGTCCGCTGGAGAGGTCGGGCACTGCGTCGACATCGACGCGTTCGACAAATGTCTTTGGAGTGATGAGAAGCTGCACCGGCCGGTAAATGCCTCCGTCATTCGCCCAGTCGCTTGACTGGCCGCGAGGCACCATGTGCTGGTTGAAGGCATTGTCCACGCGGACTGCGATGGTATTGCTTTGGTCCCAATGTAAGAGATTCGTGATATCGAGCGTGAACGCGGTGTAGCCTTTGCGCGCGTGCTCCCCCGCGAGTTTGCGATTGACCCACACTGTCGCGGTATGGAAGACCGCCTCGAACTCCACACGCACGGTGTGCTCCTGCTCACCGTTAGCAGCACACATTCGCGGGAAATCGAAAGTCCGCCAATACCACGCGACGCCGCGATAGCCGGTGAGCGGAGCTTCCACCTGCCAGGTGTGAGGGACGGTGACGGTTCGCCAATCTTCACCGGAGACAGTTGCGCTGTACCACCTGTTCTTCATCCCGCGATCGTCGGGATCGGTGCGGAAGAGCCATCTTCCGCATAGGCTGGCAACCTCTGTGATGCACGGCTGAGCGCCCGTTTCGCTCGCCCATGACTTGGACGCGGCGAGTGCTCCGGCGATGGCGCCGGCGGAACCGGAGATAAATTTCCGACGAGAAGACATGCGAGCGCTTAGTGTGGATTCGACCCGCGCGATAGTCAAACAAAAAAAACGTGATGGAAGAGTTGAGTTATGCTGGATTCGAAAATCGAGAGGACACGGGAATGAAGCGAGCGATCTTGAGGGCACGAACCTTCGCAATCGCAATCATCCTGCTGTCGGTTGCGCCATTTGGTCTGACTCAATCGGCGCCATCGAAAGCAGATATCGAGAAACGCGTGGATTCGCTGCTGAGCCAGATGACGCTCGACGAAAAGATCGAGATGATCGGCGGCATCAACGACTTCTACACTCGTTCGATCCCCCGACTCGGAATTCCTTCCCTGAAAATGTCCGACGGCCCGATGGGCGTACACGATTATGGGCTTACGACTGCGTACCCGGCCGGCATCGCGCTGGCCGCTTCCTGGGATGTCGATCTGGCGCAGCGTTTCGGCGCCGCCATGGGTCAGGATGCCCGCGCGCGTGGAGTGCATTTCATTCTCGGCCCCGGCATGAACATTTACCGCGCACCGATGAACGGCCGCAACTTCGAATATTTCGGGGAGGATCCCTTTCTGGCCTCGAGAATGGCAGTCTCGGTGATTCGAGGAATCCAGGGTCAACACGTCGTCGCGACGGCCAAGCACTTTGCCGGAAACAATTCTGAATTCGCGCGCATGACTCTCAGTTCCGACATCGATGAAAGAACGCTGCGCGAAATCTATTTGCCTGCCTTCGAAGCCTCGGTGAAGGAGGGACACGTGGGCGCGGTGATGGACGCCTACAACTTGGTGAACGGCTCGTACATGACCCAGAATACCCATCTGAACAACGAAATACTCAAGAAAGAGTGGGGATTTGAGGGCATTGACATGTCGGATTGGGGCGCCACGCACGACGGTGTCGCGGCAGCCAACGGTGGGCTCGATCTTGAAATGCCTTCTCCCACCTTCATGAATCGAGACGCGCTGCTGCCCGCGCTCAAAGACGGCGAGATCTCGGCGGCGACCATCGACGACAAGGTCCGAAGAATTCTGCGCACGGCGATTGAGTTCGGATTCTTCGATCAACCGCAGAGCGATATTGGCATTCCTACCTACAGCCAAGAAGGACGGCAGGCTGCACTCGAAGTGGCGCGGGGCAGCATGGTTCTGCTGAAGAACTCAGGCAATCTGCTTCCACTCGACAAGAACAAAGTGAAGACCATTGCCGTCATTGGCCCCGATGCCTACCCCGCCGTGATTAGCGGAGGTGGCAGCGCGGAAACAAAGCCATTCAACAGCGTGAGTTATTTGGAAGGCATCAGCAATCGCCTGGGGACGAAAGCTAAGGTTTTATATGCGGTCGACGTCCCTCCGCTCGATGAAGTTTTTGAAAACTCGGAGTTCGTTACGGTTCCGAATGGTGAGGCCGGTCTTAAAGGCGAATATTTCAGCAATGAAGAACTGAAAGGGACGCCCGCGCTCGTGCGTACCGACAAGCACGTGCACTTCGACTGGGGAGAGGGAAGCTTCGCGGCGGGGGAACCGGTGGATCATTTCGCGATTCGCTGGACGGGCTATTACGTGCCGAAGGAGACCGGAGATTATAAGTTCTACACCTCCGCCGATGACGGAGTTCGACTGTATGTCGGAGACGACATCGCAATCGATGACTGGCTGCCTCATTCCCAGACACTCGACATCGCTACTCGACACCTGGAGGCCGGGCAGGGGTACAAGATTCGTCTCGAATACTTCGAATCAGTGGGCAGCGCGATCGTCGGGTTCGGCGTGACTCGAGCCGAGGCCTACATCGGCCGCGAAACCAAGCCTATGGCTGCGAAGGCGGACGCGGTGATCATTTGCGTGGGCTTCGATCCCAAGACCGAAGGCGAGGGTTTTGATCGCACGTTCCAACTTCCCGGCGGACAAGACGAACTCATTCGGCAGATCAGCGCCGTCAACAAGAACGTGATCGTTGTGGTGACGGCCGGCGGCAATGTGGATATGACGCGATGGATTGAGAACGTTCCCGCGATTCTGTACGCGTGGTATCCGGGACAGGAAGGTGGCGCAGCGCTGGCGCAGCTTCTTTTTGGCGAGACTAGCCCGTCGGGCAAGTTGCCGGCATCCTTTGAGCGCCGTTGGGAAGACAATCCCACGTTTCACAGCTACTACCCCGAAAAAGGCAGCAGCCGCGTGAGCTACTCGGAAGCCCTGTTCGTGGGCTATCGCGGCTTTGATCGCTCTGACACGAAGCCGCTTTTCGCTTTCGGTTATGGACTTTCCTACTCGACATTTGCGTACAGCAAGTTATCGGTGACGCCACAGACCGGGAACGTAGACCAGCCTGTCTCGGTTTCCTTCGACATAAAGAACACAAGTCATCGCGCGTCGGCGGAAGTCGCAGAACTGTACGTCGGCGATTCCCATGCAAGCGTTCCGCGGCCAATCAAAGAATTAAAGGGCTTTGCCAAGGTAGATCTCAAGCCAGGTGAGACCCGGCGCGTCACTCTCACACTTGATCGCAGAGCATTTTCCTTTTATGACGTCACGAAGAAGGATTGGAGGGCGGAGCCGGGAGAGTTCGCAATTCTGGTCGGCGGCTCTTCCGACAATATCCAACTGCGAGGCAAGTTCACGTTGGCACACTAAGTGATTTGTCCGTAAGTTGTTGAGACTTCGTGGAAGTCGTTGAAAAGTCGTAGCAGAGTCCTGGAAGCTTCAGGACGAGCTTTCTTGCGTCGGATGAAGTATTTGTCGTCCCCGGCGTCGATCGTCGCTGCAAGAGCTGTTTCCGGCCCCGCAAAGGGCATCCTGGGCGAGCAGCGAGAGCCCTTTTCCAGGTCTGAGAATCGTCCGTCCAATGAGTGGTATATTCAACATACCAATATGTACGTACAATTGCGTACTGGTAATCGAAATGTTGTGGCGCTAAGCCGCGGGTATTGAATGACTTAACCGAAGCTGAAGCTCCCGCCAGTCAGGAAACCACAGATCACTTCCATTCAAATGTAGCGACCGCACCCGCCGGCAGAGTGTAGTTGAAGGACTGTCCCTTGGAACTGACGGTGAATGTGCCGGAACTGCTACCCGAGTTCAGCACGAACAGAACCAGCGATCCGTCGGGGTTCTGGAAGGCGACATCCTCGATGCTGCCCGCTCCGAAAGTGTTCGAGTTGATCCGGTGCGCGCCTGGGACGACGAATTTTCCCAGATGTCCCAGGATGTAATACTCCACGTTGAAAGTGACATTGGCGGGCGAAACACTGTCGTCGATGGTCACCACCCCACGACAGTTGGAGCAAGTGCCGTTCTTGGGGCCGGAGTTCTGATCGAGGGCCAGATTCCACAAGGACACGCTGCGGGCCCAGTTGCGCGTGGCGCCGATCAACAAGTGCTCGGCGTTCCACACCAGGTCGCCGGCAAAGGTGCTTGAAGTGATGCCCGAGCACTCGGTGAACCAGACGTCCTTGGCCGGGAACGCCGTCTCTACCGTCGACTGCGCGCTGGGATCGCCCGCGTAACAGTGAAACGAACTTCCAGCGACGTATTGTGCGGCTGAACTGCCGAGCACCGACTCCGGATAGGCTGTGTTGTCCCAATTGTGCTCGTAGCCAAAGATCTTCACGCTCCCTAGTCCGGCAGTGCCCAGAGCAGGTCCGAGGTTGCTCGCGATAAATGTGGATTCGTCGCTGGCCGCGAGATATTCGGACGGGTATCCCGTGGTCGAGTACAGCGGCTCGTTCTGCACCGACAGGGCATAGATCGGGATGCCTTGCTGCTGGTAAGCCTGCGCGAAATCGACGAAATACTGCGCCAGGCTTGAGAAGTAAGCCGTGTTCATGTTCCCGCCGTTCATGGTTCCGGTGGTTTTCATCCAGGCGGGCGGACTCCACGGGAGGGCGACCACCTTGATGCTCGGATTGATGGAGAGCGCCTGCTTGACCAAAGGAATGATGTAAGCGGTGTCATGCGTGACGGAGAAGTTGGTGAGATTGGGATCCGTCTCTCCGGCGGGCATGTCGTCGTAACTATAGTTGCCGCTTGCCGAGAAGTCGGTTGCGCCCATGGGCTGTCGCAGAAAACTAATTCCGATGCCACGGCTCGGACTGAAGAGTTGTTGCAGCAATGCAGTCTGTTGCGATGTACTGAGCTTGTTCCAAATCAACCATGCGGAAGAATCGGTCAGCGAGCCGCCAAACCCATCGATCTGCTGATACTGCATGGTGGCGTCGACGGTGATAACAAGACTGCTCGAACCTCCGCCGATTCCGAATGAGACGCTCGGCTGCGCTTGCAGGAGCATGGCTTGGTCGCCGGTCGTTTCGACGATCTGCACACTGGGCCCGTTATATGTTATTGGCGTGGGTGCGTTCGAACTTGGGCAGGCACTCAGGCCAACGCAGGCGGTCAATATCAACAAAACTCGGGCTACGGTCCGCGTGCGAGGGCGGGATGCCCTCGCGACAGCCGGCAAGATGTCGGCGTTACTTTGCACACGGTCTCGGTGAATTCGCACATGCGAAACGATTCCCGGTCCGCGTTCCAACATGTCCCCTCTCGCTGCGCGTGCTCTCTGCAATCGATGTTGCTGACTAGAATCTCACGCGTGTCAAATCTCCCTCCACCTCGTACAGTCAGCCAAAGTCAAAACTTGAGTGCGACTGTTATCTCAAATTCACATAAGGCAGGAGTCTGACCTTCCCCCCGCCGCTGGTTTGGGCTACCCTAAGCGAACATGGGATGGGCGGACCATCGGCGAAAGCAGCCCGAGGTTTGACCCCGCACTTCATAATCCATGCTGAAGGAATCCATGCCAGAACGTAGCGTTGGTCAGCGATTCGAGCAAGGGTTGAGGCTGCTCGCAGTGTCGGCTTTCGTTGCGGTCGCGCTCGGCGCCGCGGCTCACGGGCAGCTTCCGCCCGCTGCGAAGTCCCTGCCCATTCTTACCCACGCCGATCAGGTTCGCCGTTTGAGCCCTGAAGAAGCCGCCCTTGGCTATCCAGTGCTGATTCGGGGCGTGATCACGATGGATGCTCCGGCGCCCGACTTCTTCGTGCAGGATGCAACTGCGGGAATCTATGTAGAAGGCAGCGTCTCGCCGAAGTATCTCCACCTCCTCAGCCAGTTCGTCGAGGTTGAAGGAGTGACTGGGCCCGGCAAGTTCGCTCCTGTCATTCGCGAGACAAAGTTTCGCGTGCTGGGCGAAGGAGTTCTTCCGAAACCACAGCTTTTTCCTTTCTCCGAACTCGCGAACGGGCAGCAGGATAGCCAGTGGGCACAAGTGCGCGGGATTGTACGGTCCGCGGCCGTCGACCGAACGTCATGGCGCGAGCCCGCGCTAGCCATGCGGATTGCCTCCGAAGGCGGTGAGTTCCATGTCCGCGTGCCGATCGCGCGCGAGCAGGATTTCTCCTCATGGGTCGACAGCGAAGTCCGCATCGAAGGCGTCTGCGGCAGTCTGTACAACACCAACCGGCAATTGACGGGCATTCTGTTCTACGTTCCTCGCCTGAGTTTCATCAAAGTGGAAGCGCCCGCGAGTGAGGTCCCGTTGTCGGCGTTGTTGCGGTTTTCGCCGGCGGAGGGCACGCGCCACCGCGTGCGAGTGCGTGGCGTCGTTGGCTACCAGCAGCTGGGCAAAGCGCTTTTTCTTCAGAGCCAGGGCAAGGGGCTGCGTGTGCTCACGCAGCAGAGCACGCCTCTCGAGATCGGGGACCTTGTCGAAGTGCTCGGTTTCCCTGCCATGGGGGACTCCGCGCCGATGATCGAGGACGCCGCATTTCATCGTTTAGGCCACGAGAACGTACAGCAACCCTTAAAGCTGGACCTCGCTGCGCCATGGGAGCAATTCGACGGGATGGTCGTAACCACCGACGCGAAGCTGCTGAACCGCCAGGCGCAGCCGGATGGGCTCCGCCTCATGCTCCAGCACGGCGACATGTTTTTTGACGCGGACGTTGCGGCTGGTGCTGCTGCCGAAGGCATGCTGTCCATTCCCCTGAATAGCGAAGTGCAGTTGACCGGCATTTGTTTAGTTCGCAGCGGAGGGTTGTGGCAGATTCCGCAATCGTTTCGCATGCTGCTCCGCCAGCCGCAGGATGTCGTTGTGCTCAAGACTCCGTCCTGGTGGAATACGCGTCACACGCTCTGGGTGCTGGGCATTACCGGGGGTGTTCTAATGGCTGTATTGGTGTGGGTCGTCGTGCTGGGGCGGCGATTGCGAGAGCAGATGTCTGTCATTCGCCAGAAGCGGCACAGCAGCGCGGTACTCGAAGAGCGCAACCGGATTGCCCGCGAGCTTCACGACACGCTGGAACAGGAACTGGCCGGGATCACCATGCAACTGGATCTGGCGGTCGATTGCTTTCAGCAGGCACCGGGTGTGGCCCAGCATGCGCTGGAAACGGCGCGCGACATGAGCCGTCACAGCATGGTCGAGGCGCGCCGCTCGGTGTGGGATTTGCGCTGCCAACTGCTGGAAAATGGGGACCTCGTTTCCGCGTTGACCCAAATTGTCGAGCCCCTCGTTCCGCGCGAGCAGACGAAAGCTGACTTCAAGATCCAAGGCAGCCCCGTGCGCCTTCCCGCGCCAGTCGAGATGAACCTGCTCCGCATCGGGCAGGAAGCCGTTGCCAACGCTGTGAAGCACGGAGGCGCCCGGCATGTTTCCATCGAGTTGCGGTTCGAGCCGGCTTCGGTTTGTCTCACCGTGCGTGATGACGGTGAGGGTTTTGCTGCCGCTCAGCCATCGCCCACGGGACATTTCGGACTTCTGGACATGCGCGAGCGAGCGCAATCGATGGGCAGCCACTTGAAGGTCGAAAGCGAGCCCGGGCACGGAACTCGCATCGCCGTGGAGGTCCCCCTACATCCCTCAGAAGTGCATCCCGCGGAAGGGATTGATGAAGAACTCAAAGCCAATTCGTATTCTGGTCGTTGACGATCACTTCATGGTCCGCATGGGGCTCTCTGCGTCTCTGAATGTGGAGCCCGACATGGAGGTCGTCGCCGAAGCAGGTAACGGCAACGCTGCGCTCGAGGCTTACCGTAAACACCGTCCCAGCCTGGTGATGATGGACCTGAGGCTGCCGGGAATGAGCGGTACCGAGTGTACGGCCGCGATCCTTCTCGAATTCCCGGACGCACACATCCTGATGCTTTCGACGCATTCCGGGGAAGAAGAAATCTATCGTGCGTTGCAGGCCGGAGCCAAGGGATACATCGTCAAGAGCATCATCCGGGAGGAACTTCTGCGCGCGGTGCGAGAAGTTCATCAAGGCAGACAGTATGTGGATCCCATCGTAGCTTCGCACCTGGCCGAGCGCCGCTCCCATCGTTCCTTGAGCGCCCGCGAAGTGGAAGTGCTGCGGATGGTGGCCAAGGGACTGGGAAACAAGGAGATCGCGTCTTCGCTGAATATCGCGGAAGTAACCGTGAAGCTGCATGTGAGCCACGTCCTCGAGAAACTCAGCGTGAAGGATCGCACCCAGGCCGCGACGGTAGCTCTGCAACGCGGCATTATCTCGCTAGAGTGAAGAAACGTAATCGTTTACGGTGTTTTAGCTGTACGAAAGTATAATTGACACCCCCTCCGACTTATTTTCTAGTAGTACGTTCGCATTACCTTTACGTCCCGAAGACGCGGATGCGCGGGGACAATATCGATTTTTGAATCCCCCTGTTGCTGTTCTGGGCGCTGAGATTGTTAATGAGCGCCTGGAGAAAACATGAAGCAGTTGAACCGACGAGCACTTCCTGGAGGCAGTTCCATGACGAACTTGCAGCGATGGGTCCTTCCCCTGTTCCTTGTTCTGGCTAGCGCTGCCAGCTTTGCGCAGAGCACAAACTCCGGCGACATCCGCGGCAGTGTCACCGACTCAACGGGGGCGCTGATTCCCGGAGTGACAATCACGGTCGTGAACGTCGATACGGGCGTCTCGAAGACTTTCACTACCAACCAGGACGGTCTGTACGATACGTCCTCGATCGTGATCGGAAGCTACAAGCTCACATTTAGTAGGGAAGGCTTCGAGGAGCTGGTGCGCGGCCCGGTCAGCCTTCAGGTCGGCTTCACAACCGTCAACGCACAGTTGGTGGTCGGCTCGACCAAACAGACTGTGACGGTCAGCGCGGACGTGACTCTGCTAAAGACCGAGACCAGCGAACAGAGCACCACCATGGAAGCGAAGTCCATGGACCAACTTCCCCAAGTCGCAGGAGCGGCAGGGGTGAGCTGGGAAAACTTCATGATCTTGCTTCCGGGCGCCACAGGCACGCCCGGTGGGAGCCAGGGTTCGTCCAATCCCGGCCAGGAAGTAGCGATCAACGGGAACCTGCCGTACAGCAACATCCTCGCGGATGGAGCGTCCACCACGCTCTCGCATAGTCAGAATGCGAATCCCGCAGTCTTCGAGACCGTTTCCGAGCTCCAGGTCAACAGTTCGACATTTTCGGCGCAATACGGTGTTGGCGGAGTGACCTTCAACCAGATCAGCAAGGGCGGGACCAGCCAGTTCCATGGCACGGTCTATGATTACTTCCAGAACGACGCTCTGACGGCCCATTCTCAATTCACGACTGGACCGATTCCGTTCCTTCGTTACAACAACTTCGGCTTCGCTGTCGGTGGTCCGATCTTGAAGAAAAAGATGTTCTTCTTCTTTGACTATGATCAGATCGTCGACCACGGTAACAGTACCGCGACAAATAGTGTTCCGACGGTGCCCATGATGGGAGGCGATTTTACCGGAATCAATACCCTGTACGATCCGACCACGCAGACCATTGCGCTTGATGCCGCTAACAATCCTTACCCGGTCCGGCAGAGCTTCGCCAGTGAATATGGTGCCGGAAACGTCATTCCCTCGAATCTGATCGATTCATTAGCTGGCAAAATGCAGCAGTTCTACCCGACGCCTTCCGCTCATATTCCCGGAGGCGTGTTCGTGCCCGGACAGGTCGGCTCGGAGGGGGAAAACCAAAACAACTTCTTCGCCAGCCAGCAGCAATCGACGCCCTATCGGAAGTACTTTGGCCGGTTGGATTACGACATCAAGTCGAACAATCGCCTGACCATGTCCGATACGCAGAGCGATACCCCGGTCGTCTATCCGAACACAGTAACCGCCTGCCCCATTGGTTGCCAGAGCGGCGACGTAGATAATAACAACGCTCAAGTCACTGACGTGTGGAACATTAGTGCGAGCACCATCAACGAAGCGAGAATGGGGTTCACGAGTCAGCTCAACTTCTTTGCTGATCTCGCCTTGAATAAGGGGTACGCCAGCCAACTGGGCTGGCAGTTTGCCAAGGCGGATGATTTCCCAGCAATCCAGTTCATCAACAACTATCCTTATGCTTGGATCGATCCCAGTTCCAACGCGGTGTACAAGGAGTTCACGTGGGATCCATCTGATGTCGTAACCATGATCCGCGGCAAGCACATCCTTCACTTCGGCGGAGAATTTCTGGTCTACCAAAACAATTCCACAGCTTGGGGCAACGTTAACGCTGGAACCTTCCAGTTCTCCGGGCAATACACGCAACAGTGGACGGTCGACCCAAAGGTCTGCGGCGCAGCTGCGAACGGTAAGGCCTGTACGGTTCCCAACACCGGCATGGAGTACGGCGACTTCCTGCTAGGCTACGCACAGAATTGGACCGCAAGCCTCTCGCCCGAATATGGGGCGCGCATGAAGACGCCGCAGATGTTCGTTCAGGACGATTGGAAAGTGCTTCCGAATCTGACCTTAAACCTCGGTCTCCGCTACCAGATTAACCATGGCTGGAACGAAGTCCACGAGAATATGTCGAGCTTCGATCCGACGGTGCTCAACCCAGCCACAAATACATTGGGCGCCTATTGGTTCGGCCCCACCCACGCGAACGGTCGTACCTCGCTGCAGGCCAATACGTTCAATACTTGGCAGCCGCGCTTAGGTATGGCTTGGGCGATCGATCCCAAAACCACGCTTCGTGGGGGATTTGGCCTCTACTCCTATACCTGGAGCCTGGATACATACGGCGGAAACAATACGAGCTATGGAATGGGCGCGGCGGTTAGTTCGGCGGGTGGATACGCCGACCAGACAAACGGCATCACTCCAGCCACAAAGCTCGATGGAAACGGCACCGTCTGCACCCCGCTCGCTAACCTTGGTTGCGTGGCAAGTGCCACACCCCTGCCGTACAACCAAGCCCTCAATACGCCTGATGCTTACAATGGCCAACCTGCAGGCTACGTGCAATACCACACCCCGGTCCCCAGGATCATGCAATGGAATATTTCCGTGCAGCGGGCTGTCACGACCGATACTGTGGTCGAGCTTGCCTATGTGGCCAGCCACGGATCGAATCTAAACTTTCCTACTGATCTGAATCAGATACCGCAGAACCTGCTGTCGTCGAACGATTCGGGAGATCGCCCGTATGCGAACTTCCAAGGGATCTCCGGCAGTACGAATAACGCCGTCTCCAACTACAACTCGCTACAGGCGTCGGTGACCAAGCGCATGACCCACGGCTTAAGCCTCAGCTTCAATTATGTCTGGTCGCATATGCTGGATGACATGGATTCCTCAGGGTGGGGAAGCCGCGGCGGTCCGCAACCTTATCAGATTGCCAACAATCCGGCCGCAAACTACAGCAACTCGAACTTCGACGTGCGCAACGCTTTCAAAGGCTATGCCGTATATCAACTGCCGTTCGGTCGAGGCAAACAGTTCCTGAACAACAGCCAGTTGCTCGACGAGGCTGTTGGCGGCTGGCAGGTTGCGGGTACTGTGATTCTCCAGACCGGAAATCCCTTCAGCGTCTACGGAACGCAGAATACGTTCGCGCTGGCGGGGTCGTCCTATCCGAATCGAATCCCGGGAGTTAGCACGACGCCCGCGAACCGTTCGATCAACAACTGGTTTAACCCAGCGGCATTCTCTCAGCCCGCAGATGGAACATTCGGAAACGTTCCAAGGAACAGTCTCTACGGGCCGGGCATCAATGTTTTCAATTTTTCCGCTGCGAAATCGTTCTTAATTCCGTTTAAGGAGGGAATTAGGATCGAGTTCCGGGCCGATGCGCAAAACGTGTTCAATCACCCCAGCTACGGCCCTCCCGGCAACACCACTCTGAGTGGTTCCTCGGGCGCAGGCACGCCTTACGGGGGCACCGTGGGCACGTATGCGATCAACACAGTAACGGTCAACGGTCGCAACCTACAACTGGCGCTGAAGGTGATCTTCTAGAGCTGGAAAAGTTTGCCCCGCGAAAGAGACGGCGATGTTCGCCGTCTCTTCTTTTTTGCTTCATACTGTTGGAAATGACCGCACTATATAATCTGGGTGGTTCCGAATGATTGCGAAGCTTCGAATTGCCTTTCCAGGGCTCGTCCTGCTGCTGGGCGTTGCGTTTTGTCTCTCTCAGGCCACCCTAGACAAGCAGCAGGAGTTTGCGGCGCACATCCAGAAGGCCAAGGGATACCTCGATCAAAAGCAGCCTGCTCTGGCGATTCCGGAGTTCCAGGCTGCGGTGGCCATCGATCCTACGAGTGTGGACGCGCAGGCCAACCTGGGCGTTCTGCTGTTCTTTCAGGGGAAGGCAGCCGACGCCATTCCACACTTTCGCGCTGCGCTCGAGGGGCAGCCCGGTCTGCCGAAGATTCAAGGACTGCTGGGAATGGCCGAAAGTCGCACGCTGGACTTCGCCAGCGCGCGTAAGGATATGGAAGCCGCCTTCCCTGCGGTCCAGGACCAGCGTTTTCAGTTGCAACTTGGCCTGGAACTTGTCGGCCTTGATACCGAAAGCGGCGATTTAGAAAAGGCCGCCGCTGTTATCGCGGAGCTGCGCAAGGCAGATCCCGAGAATGCGGAGGTGCTCTATGCCGCTTACCGCACCTACACCGATCTCGCCGGGGAGTCGATGCTCGCCCTTTCGCTGGCTGCGCCGGACTCCGCGCAGATGCACCAGTTGTTGGCGCACGAAGACTCCCGGCAAGGAAATACGAACGGCGCCATCGCGCAGTATCGCAAGGCAATCGCCGTCAACCCGCATCTTCCCGGCATTCATTTCGAATTGGCCGAACTCCTGCATACCTCGAGCGACGAGGCCGTGAAGAAGGAAGCCGAACAGGAATATCGGGCGGCACTGCTGGAGAATCCGCAGGATGAGAAAGCGATCCTCAGGATCGCGGAGTTTGACGCGCAAAAAGGAAATCGAGAGCAGTCGTATCAGGAATACACGAAAGCGGTTGCGCTGCAGCCCGCCGATGCCGATGCCAAACTTGGTTTGGCCAAAACGTTGATTGAGATGAATCAATCGGACAAGGCGCTGCCGTTGCTCGAAGAGGCCGTCCAGCTGGAGCCCACCAATGCCACCGCCCACTATCGCCTGGCCACGCTCTACCGGAAGATGGGGCGCGCGGACGATGCCAAGCGCGAGATAGAGCTCTATAAGAAGTTTAAGGAGATGAAAGAGAAGCTGAGCGCGCTCTATAAAGAATTGCAGGTTCAGCCCAAGGAGATTCGTGCGGAAGAGCCGGAAGAACAGTAGGGTCGGAGCGCGAGTCGCGGCAGTAAGGCGGGTGCAGTTGCCTGCGCTTCTCCGATCATGCCTAGCACTTTTCTTCGTTTGCCTGAGTGTGGAGGCGATCGCGCAGATGGGAACGTCGACCCCGCTGCCGCCTGCGGAGCGTCAGAAGGCCGAGGCCGAGAGTAAGGCGACCGGCGCGCTCGCCAACTATCCGCATCTGATCGACATCACGGAATCCACTGGAATTCATTTCGAACACCTGTCGAGTCCTGAGGCGAAATTCATTGCAGAGTCGATGAGCGGGGGAGTCGCGCTGATCGACTACGACGGCGATGGCTGGCCGGACATTTATTTTACGAACGCGCAGAGCGTGGACATGGCTCTGCATGGCGTCAAAGCTCGCAGCGCGTTGTTTCACAACAACCACGACGGAACATTCACGGATGTCACCGATAAGGCAGGTGTGGGCTATCCCTGTTGGGCGATGGGGGCGGCCGTTGGCGATTACAACAACGACGGTTGGCCTGATTTGCTGGTGACGTGTCTGAATGGCGTCGTCCTCTATCGCAACAATGGCGATGGCACATTTACCAACGTGACCAAAGCCGCCGGCTTGGCCGGCGATTCCGGATGGGCGACAGGCGCGGCTTTTGGGGACTATGACGGCGATGGCTGGGCCGATCTTTTTATCTCGCACTACGTTGATTTTCATCTGGACGATCTGCCCGTGTTCGGTTCGGGCAAATCGTGCAAGTACCTGGGACTCGACGTGCAATGCGGCCCGCGAGGGTTGAAGGGGCTCCCCGACAATCTTTACCACAATAACGGCGATGGAACCTTTACCGATGTATCGAAGAAGGCTGGCGTCGACGATCCCGAGCGTCGTTATGGCCTGACCGCCATTTGGTCGGATTTCGACAATGACGGGAAGCTCGATCTCTTCGTGACCAACGATGGCCAGGCGAACTATCTCTACCACGGCGACGGCACGGGAAAATTCGAGGACGTGGCCCTGACTTCCGGTGTAGCGGCGAACGAAGACGGATTCGAACAGGCCAACATGGGGGTTGCTTTCGGCGACTATACGCACACCGGGCGCATGTCGCTGCTGCTTTCGCATTTCGACATTGAGTACGCCGCCCTCTATCGCAACGACGGAGGCATGAACTTTAACGATACGTCGATCGCCTCGGGCATTGCCCGGGGCACCCAGGGCTACGTGGGCTGGGGCGATGCTTTTGTCGACTTCGACAATGATGGCTGGCAGGATTTCTTCCTGGTCAACGGACATGTGTATCCGCAGGTAGACAACGCTCACAGGGCCACCCGCTACCTGGAGCCGAAGTTTCTGTTTATCAATCAACGAAACGGAACTTTCAGGAACGTCAGCAAACTGGCTGGCGACGCGCTTCAGATCGCGCAGGTGAGCCGCGGGCTTGCGGTGGGCGATCTTTTCAACGATGGAAAGATGGAAGGAGTGGTTGAGAACCTCGTGGGCCAGCCGATGATTTTGCGTCCCGAAGGCGGCCCGCAGAACCATTGGGTCAGTTTTCAACTGGAAGGCGTAAAGAGCAATCGCCTGGCTTTGAATACGCGCGTACGAGCGACCGCCGGAGACCTGGTGCAACTGGGAGAAGTCGTCAGCGGTGGGAGTTATTTATCGCAGCACGATCTCCGCATCCACTTCGGACTGGGAACCCATGAGCGTCTCGATCAGGTTGAGGTGCTGTGGCCGAATGGGAAAAAAGAGACGCTCACCAATCTTGGCGTGGACCGGTTTTATGTGGTGCGCGAAGGGCAGGGAGTGGTCTCCAGCAAACCGTCCGAGCACCGGGTGAAGCTTCCCTAAATATGGCGACCGGGGCAACTGCAAATCGACTGCGCGCAGTCCTGCTTTTGGGGCTGTTTGCTGCCGGCGGGACCGCGGTTTGGGCGCAGAACACGCATCCCGCGGAGTCTCCCCTGATGCGGCAGGTCCGCCAGGCGCTCAGCCTCGCCGAACACGGTGACAAGCAAGGTGCGATGAATCTTGCCCAGAGTTTGCTTGCACAGCATCCAGATTTCGCGCCGGCACTCAAGCTGAAGGGCATGTTGCTGGAGGAGGCTGGGCAGACCTCCGAGGCGACGGCCGCCTATGAAGAGGCTTTGAAGTTTGCCCCGAACGACGGAGATCTTCTGCTGAAAGTAGGCATCTCCAAGCTGGCCACCGGACAAAAAGGAGAGGCCCTCAAGTTGCTCGAGCACTGTGTGCGGATTCTGCCTGGAGATGGAGACGCTCAGTATTATCTTGCCCAGGCCTATCACTTGAATGGGCAGGACGAGTTGGCGCTGCGTGCCATCCGGCAGAGTTTAAAGGCCGAACCAGACAATACTTCAGTGTGGCAGAAGTACGGCGAACTGCTCTGCGGCACGGGCGATTACTCTGCGGGCCTGAAGTGGCTGCTCAAGGCACAGCACACTGACGCGACGCTACCGCGGATTGATTACGACATCGCGGCGGCGGATTACAAATTAATGGACCTTGGCGGCGCGGCGCAGTATGCGGCTCGGGCAGTTCAATCTCAGCCTAATGACGTAACCGCTCTGCAACTGCTGGCTACCGCGGATGTGAAACTCGCCAAATGGCAAGAGGCCAAGAACGCATTCGAGCGCATCCTCGCGTTCAGAGCTGATGATGTCGAAGCGTTGTTAGGGCTTGGTCAATGCGAACTGGGACTGAAGAACTATCCGGCTGCAGTTGATCGATTGCAATCGGTATTGCGGCTCGACCCCACTCGGCTGCAGACACATTTCTATCTCTCGCGAGCGTATGCCGCGATGGGCCGAACGGCGGACGCGGAGCACGAGGCGGCGCTACATCAGTTGATGATGGAACAGATGACATTCGTTCGCTCAGCGGAAAGCGACGAACGCGAGAGTCCCATCAAGGCTCAGGCGCGACAATTGCTTGCAGAGCACCGTGAGGCGGATGCGTTGCAGTTGTATCGCGAACACTTCAAGGGAACCGCTGCGACTTCGGCTGATGCATATGTGTTTGTTGGGAAGCTGTATCTCTTCCAGGGAGATACGGAAGCTGGACTACGCAGTCTTCATCATGCGCTGCAAATTCAACCGACCGTTCGCGGAGCCCATACCTATCAGGGAATCCTGGCGCTGAAACAGGGCGACCTGAAAGCGGCCGAGAATGAGTTTCAGGCAGAACTCAGAAACGATCCGAATTATCAACTGGCGATTGCCGAGATGGGCGAGGTTCGGTACCACGAACGGAACTATTCCGAGGCGGCGGAGCTCCTGGCAAAATCCAGAACCATGACTCCCGAACTACTGTACATGCTGTGCGATTCTTACTTCCGGATCGGCAAGGTATCGGATGCCGACTTGACCGCCGAAACCGTTGCGGCGTACGGGAGACACAATCCACAGATCATGAAAGACCTGATCGAGCTTCTGCGCCGCAATGGGCAAAGCGACCTGGCGCAGCGCTTGTCGACCAATCTGGGGCAAAAATAAACCTCACGGCGTACTCTCTATCACGGTGAGGATCTGATCTGCTTTGACGTTTTTCAAAATCTGCTTGACGCCGCTCGGCCACGTGAGTTCGATCGTGTCGATGACTCCGGCCGAGCCCAGTCCGAAGTGCACGCGTTTATCGCTGGAGGAGTTGTAGCTGACCGCGGTTGTCGCCTGATTGTACTGGGAGCCCAGAGAAGTTGTTACCTTGACTTTTGTTCCTAAACCGTCGCGATTGGATTTGACGCCGACCAGTTTCAGAATGATCCAGTGGTTTGGGTTGCTGGAACGGTTCATCCATATTTCCGGCGGGCCGTTCAGAACCGTGACTACGATATCGATCTTGCCGTCGTTGTTAAGATCGCCGAAGGCTGCGCCGCGGTGCGGAGCTGGAGCCGAGAAGGACGCTCCAGCTTTTGCGCTCAGATCCTCGAAGGCAAGGCCGCCTTTGTTGCGAAACACTCGATTGGGAAGCGGATAAGGCCGGTGCGCCAATTCCATGGAATTGTCCAGAATATCGGAGTTGGCGGTGAACAGGTCCTTGTTCCCGTCGTTGTCAAAATCGAAAACACCCACTCCCCATGCAGTGGAGCGGCTGGTTAAGGCGCTCAGTCCTGCGGTAGCCGTGACGTCCTGAAATTGACCATTCCCCAGATTCTTGTAGAGAGGAAAGCCTTCCCCGAACATCGCAGTTTCGAAAATATCAGGCTTTCCGTCGTTGTCAACGTCGCGGAAATCTGCGCCCATGCCGGCGATGGCGTTGCCGAATGCGTTATAGGCAACCCCGGCGAGCAGCGCGACATTGGTGAAAGTTCCGTCCCGGTTGTTGTGAAGAAGATAGTTTTCAAAGGTGTCGTTCGACACGAAGATGTCGGTAAATCCATCGTTGTCGTAGTCGGCAAACGCTAAGCCCATCCCTTTGCCCACGTATTTGGAAATGTGGGACTGCTCGGAGACGTCGGTAAATGTGCCGTCGCCGTTGTTGCGATAGAGGATATTCGGCGTGCCCAGAAAGTCGACGGGCGAGCAATAGGCCGGGAGTCCTTGCTGCACGCAGGGAGTTGCGGTCTTGATTCCATAATTAAGATAGTTCACCACGAAGAGATCGAGCAGCCCATCGTTGTTGTAGTCGAACCACCCTGCAGCCACAGACCAAGCCTTGCCGAGTTTTGGAACCATCCCTCCAACTCCTGCCTTCTCGGTCACGTCGGTGAATGTACCGTCTCCATTGTTATGGAAAAGCTGGTTGCGGTTGACTCCGGTCACGTAAAGATCGACGAATCCATCATTGTCGTAGTCGCCGGCGGCCACTCCCATCGAATACCCGATCCCTTGCAGGCCCGCTTTCTCGGTTACATCGGTGAAGGTGCCGTCCCCATTGTTGCGGAAGAGGCGGTTCCAGTAACTGGGGTCGGTCTTTTCCAGCGACGGGATGGCCGCGCCATTGGTGAAGAAGATGTCGAGCAAGCCGTCGTTGTTGTAGTCGAAGACACCGACTCCACCCGCCATGGTCTCAAACGTGTACCGTTGCGGACTGATGCTGTTCTTGAGTTTGAATTTGATTTTGGATTGTTCGACTACATTTTCGAATTGGATCGTAGAGGCAGCTGGCACTACTGTCTTCGTAGACTCTTTGCCGGCGGCTCGGCCTGGCGCTGCTTGAGCGAGCAGACTGGGAATGCAACACAGCAGAAAAAGCACAACCTTAGCGATAAGGTTCCCGTGGGAGCCTTTCTCGGAGTTGGTCACGCGAGTCGATTGTTCACTGCTCTGTGACATCGATCATATTGTCATCGGCATTGCGGTCAATGAGCTTATTGTAAGGATCAATGCCCGCTAGAGTTGGCTTTTCGTCAACCACGACCACGAATGTCCTCTTTTGCTCGCTGATCTTTTCCTTTTTGAGGTAGAGCGGTTTTTCCTGATCTTTCTTGCCGCTGAAGACGCCGATCTCGATGTAGTCGGCGAGCGGCATCGGCGTTTCCGCACCGTTGCCGTCAGCTTGCATCTTGCGTGCCTCAACCTCAAGCGTGACCTTATATTTTCCATCCGGAGTCTTCTGCGAGGTTGCAGAGACAGTTTTGTTGTCGTAGAGGACGATGCGGTTGAAGCCGTCATCGACCAGATATTGGAGTTCCGGTGGAGTTTGGGCGCGGATCGCGTCCACCAGCATGCGGGTATCCGGATAAGGCTCGTTTACCTGCGCTGAGGCGCGACCGGTGTCGTTGGCGTCGACCTGATTGTTGGCGTTGGCGTAACGGTATTGCATGAGGAAATTGTGCAGTGCGAGATTGAGTTTGTCTTCGCCAATGTAATCGGCGAGGGTGTACAAGATCTGACCGCCCTTCTGGTACCAGACGTATTGCTCACGCTG
>ODAK010002327.1_pt1 | contig 20019 bp, 22 predicted proteins | sample 1539591 | NCBI WGS metagenome assembly ODAK01 (sample SAMEA3539303, study PRJEB22396) | soil metagenome | biome: tundra; feature: field; material: soil | place: USA | collected 2010-05 | depth 0.15 m | reverse complement strand
GCAGGTGGGCGAAGATCTTGCGTGGGCCTTGGACGAAGAATGGGTTCTCCCGGTCGGTCTCCGGGAATAGGGACGCAGCCAAGGTCAGCGCTTCGGAAGGGCGGACTACCTCATCGGAGGGCGACCAATAAGGCATCCGCTGATCCAACGGATTCAGGATTACATCCCCGCGTTCCGGAGAGTAGAACTGGCCGGTGTATTCGAGAGCAGGATCGTAGACGACAGCAGTTTCTCCGCGTTCGGAAATCTGAGCTAAGACCTGTCGAATGAGCGAGGATTTACCGCTCCCGGAATCTCCCATAAAGAGAAAATGGTTGTCTTCAATCGAGCGCTGGATGCATATCCGCGTGCCATTGCGGTGCAACAGGCGTTCGGAGAAAGCTGGTGGTTCAAGTGTTCCGAAACCGATACCGTCAGATCGATTGCGGCGGTTGAACTCGGCTGCTGTGACCTCCTCCGGACCTCGCAGCGGTCGCCCCTGCCTGCATAGCTGCGCGTTCTGTTTGTCCTTGGAAATGGCTGCTGGTAGGCCAAAGACCAGCGAGCCCATGCCGCACAGGAATGGCCAGCTCGCCAAGTGCATGAGGCTCTGGCCCCGGTAAACGGCGTCCTGTAGTCCGTTCCTGATCGGCGCGTTTTTCCAGAGCCTGGGCGGTGTGAGTATCAACCTCTTCCCTTGCCGCTGCGCTTCCTGGGTCAGAACGAAAGGAATACGGCGTCCGTCTGGCGCAATTGTCAAACCCTGCCGCACTTCGTTCTCGGCTGGCAAATAGCTGGCTCCATCCCGGTGCAAGACGAGCATCAAGCTGTACTTGCTGGTGGAGACATTGAATTCGGGCATGATGTTGGCGGACAGGTAGTCCATCAGACAAAACTTCTGTAGGGGCGTAAAGGCTTGGCATCGCAGCCACAGTCCGACGCACGCAACGGCCAAGCCAAGCAACAGTACGCCGCACGTCCAGAGTGGCTTGTCACTCGGCCAGGACTGGATTTCCACTCGTCCCCATTCATCCCTCATCGCTCTTACCCGCTTTCGGCCCGACAAAGGCGCGTGGTATGTCGCGGGGAGAGTCACACGGGTTCAAAATTCTGTCAAACGGGCCCATTTTATGCTGGTTTTGTGAGTCGCCTTCGTCGTGCTATCTGAGTAATTGCAATCGGAACGACCACTGCAAGCGGTCGGAAAGATCAGGTGTGATAGAGCCTGAATTGACCTAGCACTTTTTGGGTATCCGGCGAATTCTCGACTGTGAGATGCGTGTCGCCCCACCGCATTGGAGTAAACTCGCTACGCGGTCCGCGTCCTTGGGAGGATTTTGAAACCGCGCAAGGCTGCCTCACCTGCGGTGCTACGGGGATCACGGACTACTTGAAAAATGGCGGACGTATCGAAGTAGCGCAACGCATGGCCGGACACTCGAACGCCAAAACCACCGGCATTTACGACCGGCGCAATGATGACGTGAGGGTGCGGGAAGTCGAGCGGATCGTGATTTGACTAACATCATTCTGGTCATTGTCGGAGTCGTTCAAGCTGGTGTGCTGGTTTGGCAGGCGTGTGTTTTCGCAAGGACTCTCAAGGCGATCAACCATCAGGCCAGCATCATGCAGCAGCAGACCATTGTTTTGCGGCAAAGCGTAGAGGCGTTCGTCAACAAAGAACGACCTATATTGCGAGTAGAGCCGCTCCGCCTCGAATGGCCGGTTGAGCCGGGAGACATTGCTGTAAATTATGCGATCACGCTTTACGGCTCGACAGAAGCCTTTGTTGAGGGTTCCTGTGCGCGCCTCGAAGTCGGCGACTCGGGCAAGCCGCCGGCCGATGAGGAATGGCGGCGCTGGCCACCGATGAGGAGCATCCCGGACGTATTTGTTCCGAGTAACGAGAAGAAAGAGCTCAGAGCCGTTGGCATCTCGAACCTCATTCGGTCGGAAATTGATGCGATCAGCGAGGGCAAGAAATCCGTTTATTTCTGGGGTTTTGTGGAATACACGGATGTTTTCGACAGAACGAGAAAACGATGCACCCGGTTTAAGAGAGAATGGAAGTTCGACATACCCAACATTCCCGACCTTTACGGCACGCGCCCCGGGGACTGGTATAGATGCGGGGCACCAGAGGACAACTCCGAGACATAAGGACGCGGGTAAGCTGCAAAGAGAGCCTGTCTTCTGGGGTGTTGTTCCCTGTCATGGGTCGACCTCCGACTGAACTTCCGGGGAGAAAGCGCGAAGTAAACTTCCAGCTTCCCGTCGTGCTTGCTCCTGCTGTTTTTCGAGGATGCACTCATGTGCCGCCATATATGCGGCATTGGAATGCGCGAACTGATAGTTGGTCGTCGAATGGCGTGGGGAGACTAGTGGGCCTCGGTGTGTGACCGCCGTCACCGCACGCCAGCGCCCAGGGCTCCAAGCTTGGAGCAAGATGATCCGCAAACTGGTGTTCGGGTCGCGGCATCCCGGCGGGCCATTCCCCCTAGGAGGTACACGTTGAACCATTCGTCCACCCACCCGAGCAAATCCCCTGATTCGTCGCTGTCTAATCCAGGGTCAGAGCCTGGCGGGGATCGCGCGGAGAGGCCACCGTCCCGTCGACGTGCCAAGATTTCGTTTCATATGATGTTCTCGGCAGTCGTCTTCATCGTTGTCATGATGTCTGTGGCTGTGATTCTCTTAGGCTGTTCTAAAACCGCGCCAGTCGTCTCGGATTCTCAACCCGAATTACCGGCAACGCGTCCACAACCTTCACAAGCGGCGAGTTCTCCGGTCGTATCTCCAGAAGCAGCCGCAGAGCGAAGAAAAACAACAGATGCCAAATGCAGGGAGTTTATTCAATGGCAATTGGGAATGCTTTTCTACAAGAGTGGGCCGAAATTCGAAAAGCCCACCTTTATAGAGGATCGGAAGGGCACATGGATGACACTGCCATTCACGATCATCAGTAAGCAAAATAAGACAGATCGCTCGGTGGCATTCTGCCGCCTGAGCGCTACCGGTGAGTTCGATTCACTCACCGGTACTGACGAAAAGGACTCGCCCGAGTGGTGGTCACCTGAAAAGCAAACGACTCAAGAAGCTGCTGAAGCAAGAGAGCGTCGAGAAAGGGTTTATCTGTTCCCCGACATACCAGCAAAATACGTTTCGCTGCTAAAGAAAGCAATGGAATTGGCCAAGCAGAACTCCCAGTGCATCAGGGTGACAGACGCCGATTATCTTCCGACGGATGTTCACGGGAGAAGGACGGTTGCCCCGTTTCTTGTCACTTGTATCGTGAGCAATCCACGGGTCCCGACCCATCCGTACGCGAACTATAACTATACGCAGGAGCAGATCGAAAAAGGCATTGCGAAGCCCTATTCAACGTTGGGTGACCTCTAGCCAGGGCAGGCGTATGCTCGTCGGTCGAGACGCGGGGATACCGGTGTGTCATGCCTCGATCTTGAGACAGACTCTTGAGACGTGCAAGGCCTTGGTTTTCGTGGGGTCAACGGTTGTCTCAAAACTTACCCATTTTGAACCTTGTGGCGACGAGCGAGCTTTGGTGTGCGCCGTTATTTGACCGAAGTCGCACCCACTCCGCAAAAGCCGACTGCCCAGGCGTTTCACTGGTGACAAGGGATTTGTCGCGCGCTGTGATCGCCATCACCGCACGCGTCCCAAACTCTCCGACACGAACTAGAGCTTGTTCCTCGCGGCGTGTTCACGGAGGCATTCGACGGCAGTCGTGATCTTCTCCCTGTCGGCCCAGTCGATAACCGTCTGTGTCTTTTCGCCGGTTAGTGGCTCCGCACTCCCAAGTGCACCTAGCAGATTGATCACAATCATTCGGAGGCCAAGAAGCTCGGTAAGAATCGCTTTCTCCGGAAGAGTGGCCGACGACTGCGCCAATTGCGCGAGGAGTACTTCGCGACACCACTCACCAAGCGTCAATCCACGTGCCTGCGCGAGTGCCGCAAGCTGTGCATACTCTCCGTCGGTTACTTTTGCCCCTGCCGACCTCGTGCGTGAAACGCCCATCATTAATTTGAGTACCTCCCGCCCCGTAGCCATCGGGTGCTGCCGGCAGTCTAGGACAATCCAGCCACCGCGTCCAACGCGGCAGAGGGCACAAATCTGCCGAGATACCCCTACGGGGAATCTGCATTGGCAGCGAGTCACCATGCAGCGCCCGTCGGGCGCTGTGCAGCACCCTTTCAGGGGTGGCGTGTCAACCTTACACCCGACGCCGAAGGCGGCGCGCTTTTGAACCTCCCCGATACCGCACAGTAACCCGCCCAACTGACCCCCGCCAGCATCCCGGAACACCCCTGCCGAGCCAGCACCCATGGCGCGGATCAGAGGATCGGCCCCGGATTCGGGATCGCATCCGGCAGCTAAACGGGCTGGGACCAGGGCGCGGGATCGGCAGCCAGGACACCCCGAATCAGGCAACGGATCGGTACCGAAAAAAACTCTCTTAGAAAAGCCTGGTTCGGCTCCCGACTCAGTATTAGCTAGCAGAAAGGAGGACCCGGACTTTATGGAAAATGATCCTAAAAAGCAGCCGGTCATGGCTGAGATCGAACGCCTGACCGCCGAAGCCGACCAGCTCCCGGAAGGCGAACAACGTCGCCAGCTCGTCGCTCAGATCGCCGACCTGAACGTCGAGTATCAGACGGAGGATTAACCCCTAACAGCACGAGCCGCACCCTTCCCGGTGCGGCTCGTCCCCCTCAGCAGCTAAAAGAAAAATTCCCCTCGCCTGCAACTTCGGCCCCTATGCAAGGTACGCCTTTTCTTACGACACTCAAACGATTTCGGAGTTGGATCACGCCATCGCACAGGACCTGCGGTTCGTCGCTGCCGAGCAAAGAAGACCGGGTCGCCGTTAGGCGGGCTTTCCGGACTGGCCCGGTTTCCCCGGCCGGTCCAGATTCATGATGCGGAATACGCGGATCTCGGTGATCGACTTCTTCACGCTGCTCGCACTATCTGCGATGACCCTCGGGAAGTACTCACGAACGCGGATCTCGCCTTCGAGTTGAATGAATGCCCCCTTGGTCAACGTACCCGCGTAGCTCGCCAGTTTCCCGAAGACGACACAGCGGTGCCACGTAGTCGCGGATTGGCGCTCGCCAGAGTTGCGCTCTTTCCAGAAGCGGTGGGTTGCCAGTGAGAACACGGTGAACGGTGTCTGGTTGCAGGTGGTGCGAAGAACGGCGTCTTTGCCGAGGTATCCGGTGAGAGTGGCTCGATTTTGCATGTTGGTGATTCTCCTTTTCTGCTCCCGATGTCGGACGGGGCACTAAACAGCGAGCGCAGCCGCTCCCAAGGACAAGCGCTGCTTTTTCGGGGGGACCGCCAAGGCGACAGCCGATCCGCAGGATGGCGGGGGAGCCGAAACCCGCAGGGCAGGCCGAAGCAGAAGCGCGCAGTTCCGCCGGGCGCGGCTAGGCGTCATTGAGCCGTCAAGCGAAGCGGTGCCCGGAAGACGAGAGACAGATAAAGAGTGAACGAAACAACAAGATCGAGTTAGCATGGATACCATCTTCAGTCTGCCGTGGCTCTCGCTGAGTACGTGCCAAATGTTGATGACGAGAGTTTGCCTCCAGCAAAGATTCTTCGCGCCTCGATAGCCAATTATCCCGCTGCACGGACCCCGCACATTCCACGTTCCAGGTCAGATCAGGGTTTGCAAGGCTATGGGATCGGAAGGGGTGATGCTGATCACCTCTCTTAGATTGTCCGCCAGTCCCCCAAATATCCGAGCCCGCTGCGGATCGGAAAGAGCAATTGCATCCAACAGCTCGCAACATCTGCCGATGGCCCATTCAAATAGCCGATGCGACGCCAGCAGCTTCAGTATGTCAGCCCCGCTTTGGACTCTGTACGAGTCGAGCAGTTGCAGCTCCAGCAGGCGTTTCACGTAGTCCGGACACTTCCCGCGCTCGAACGGCAAGGTTGCCGGATGCATGATTTCGTGTCGAACTTCCACTAGATCGGCAATAGCAGCGACTAGAGTGTCAGGAACTTTGTAGCTCTTGACCACATCCATCAAAGGGTCAATTCCAGCGACAGGCTGGGGGGGCGGGGCCAGCTTGAAAAGGTGCTGGTGCTCAACGAGGAACGCTTCTAATCCCGCTAGCAGAAGGGGTAAGCCCGCATACACCCAAAGTGAACGCTTCGCGCCTTCAGCGGCAATTTGGCTCGAACGCTGAAACAGTATGCCAACGATCTGGAAGTACTCGTTAGACATGCTGCTCCAATTCCCTGGGTGGTCCTCCCGCAGCCGCGCCTGTCGATCTTTTCGCATTCTAAAAAGCCCCCAAGTCTTAACATTCTAACGAAACGGGCATAGGAAGCGACCCGCTCCCCCCGCCTGTCGGGCCTTTGTGATCCACTGCCAAACGACTTTTCCTCCGCTTATGCTCCCTCGCCACTTGGCGCCACGCCCTCTGATCTGAAACAATCGACGTGCAAGCTCTGACCACATCAATGCCGCCCCTTTCGCTGCCGGAGTTCGTTGAACGCTGGAAAGCTAGTACTCTCTCCGAGCGCGCTGCCGCCCAAAGTCACTTCATTGACCTCTGCGAAGTTCTGGGACAGCCGCACCCGGCAGCGGCAGACCACAGCGGCGACACTTTCACTTTTGAGAAGCACGTCTCCACTCTGGAGGACGGCAAGGGCTTTGCGGACGTTTGGAAGCGCGGATTCTTCGGGTGGGAGTACAAGGGCAAGCACAAGAGCCTGAGCGCGGCTTACGCGCAGCTTGTGCGCTATCAGGGAGATCTAGAGAACCCGCCATTGCTGGTGACGTGCGACCAAGAACGCTTTGAGGTTCATACGAACTTCACCGGTACGCGTCCGCTGGTTTACAGCTTTACGCTTGATGATCTGCTCACCGCCGCGCCGTCCGCTACTTGTGCTCTGCCGCCGTTGGAAGTTCTCCGCGCGGTGTTCACCAATCCCGAGTTACTCCGCCCCGAGGCCGCGCAAGCGCGCGTCACCGAGCACGCGGCCTCGGAGTTCGCCAAGCTCGCAGACAGCCTGGAGCAACGCGGCGTTGACCCCGAGCGCGCAGCGCATTTCCTTATGCGCCTGCTCTTCTGTCTCTTTGCCGACAGTATCGGCCTTTTGCCCGATCACCTGTTCCGGCAGATGATCGAACTCGATAAGGGAAGACCCGCCAACTTTACGCGCAAGCTCCGGCAGCTTTTCGCGGCCATGTCCACCAGCGGCAGCACCTTCGGCCCGCATGACATTCACTATTTCAACGGCGGGCTGTTTGCCGATGATGAAGTGTTCGATCTGACCTCTGGCGATATGGCTGTGCTGCGCTCCGCCGCCGCGCTCGATTGGTCGCAAGTGGAACCCGCGATCTTCGGCACACTCTTTGAGCGCAGCTTGAATCCTGGCAAACGCTCACAGCTAGGTGCGCACTACACCAGCCGGGAAGACATTCTGCTTATCGTGGAACCTGTAGTAATCGATCCTTTGCAGCGACGCTGGGCAGCAGTGAAGGCCGAAAGCACCACGCTGGCGAAGGCTGCCGCTGGCACGAAAGGAAAGGCTTACGCAAAGCTCCGGGCGGAGCTTCAAGAGAAGCTCTTCGCTTGGGTTGAAGAGTTGTCCGCCGTTCGTATCCTTGACGCCGCGTGCGGCAGTGGAAATTTCCTTTATCTCGCTTTGCGTCGGATGCTCGATTTGTGGCACGAAGTCCGCGTGTTCTTAGCGGAGCATGGCCTCCCTACATTCCTGAAGAGACAGGTTCACCCGTCGCAGCTCTATGGGCTGGAAACGAACGTGTACGCGCAAGAGCTGGCGTCGGTGGTGGTTTGGATAGGTTATCTGCAATGGCTCAATCAGAACGGCATTGGCTGGCCCACAGAGCCGATTCTGCGCAAGCTCGATAACATTCAGCACCGCGATGCCATCCTCACCCACGATGCCGAAGGCACGCCCGTGGAACCCGAATGGCCGGACGCGGATTGCATCATCGGGAATCCGCCCTTCCTCGGAGATAAGAAAATGCGGGCCGAGTTGGGAGACGAATACGTCAACCATCTGCGGCAGCTCTACGCTGGCCGCGTGCCGGGAGGCGCGGACCTGGTAACGTTTTGGTTTGAACGCGCTAGGGCACAGATACAGGCAGGAAGAGCGAAACGAGCCGGACTGCTGGCGACGAACTCCATTCGCATGGTGGGCAATCGCCCTGTACTGGAGCGCATTCTGGAGTCAGGCGGAATCTTTATGGCCTGGAGCGACCGCCCCTGGATACTTGACGGAGCCGCCGTTCGAGTTTCGATAGTGGGTTTTGATGATGGTTCACAGAAAGAACGCATGTTGGATGGCCAGTCCGTCTCCGTCATCCATGCCGATCTGACTGCGAGCGTGAATGTCAGCACCGCAGTTGCTTTACCTGAGAACGCGGGCCTTTGCTTTCTCGGCGTCATGAAGGGTGGGCCTTTCGATCTGACGGAAGGGCAGGCGCATGTCATGCTGGCCGCGCCACTCAATCCTAACGGGCGCCCTAACTCGGAGGTGGTGAAGCACAGATTGATTGGCCGGGACGTAGTGCAGCGGAACCAGCACGGATGGGTGATTGACTTTGTGGACCGCACGGAGTCGGAAGCCGCTTTGTACGAGCTGCCCTTTGAGTATGTGAGGTCACACGTGAAGCCGCTGCGAGACACAAACAACCGAAAGCGAATGAAAGTGCGTTGGTGGTTGCACGGCGAGAATCGCCCAGGAATGCGCCGCGCGCTGAAGGGATTGCAGCGGTGTATCGTGACACCCGAAGTGGCAAAACATCGTGTCTTCGTATGGATGAAGACGGACGTTGTACCGGATCACAAGCTCCACGTGATCGCGCGTGGAGATGATTACTTCTTCGGAGTTTTGCAATCGCGCTTGCACGAGGTTTGGACTCTTGCAACTTGCTCATGGTTGGGGGTTGGCAATGACCCGTCCTACAATTCGGCGACGACGTTTGAGACCTTCCCCTTTCCCTGGCCGCCTGCCCATGAGCCGAAAGATTCTCCGCTGGTGGAAGCCATAGCAACGGCAGCGCGCGAGTTGGTAGAGAAGCGCGATGCTTGGCTAAACCCGGCGGGCGCAAGCGAAGAGGAGTTGAAAACGCGCACACTCACCAATCTCTACAACGCGCGCCCCTCATGGCTGGCGGAGGCGCATCGCAATTTAGATGAAGCCGTCTTTGCCGCGTATGGCTGGCCGGCTACCCTCGCGGATGCTGAGGTGTTGGAACACTTGCTAACGCTCAATCAGCAGCGCGCTACCGGAGCCAATTAGCCCCCCGACAGGGACAATTCCTTCGGCCCACTCAGAATAATCTCCAACTTGGACAGCTTGCCTTAGTGTACACATACGTGTACACTAACCATGTAGTTAAGGAGCGTGACTATGCCCACAGTCAAAGTCGGCGTGCGCGAGTTCCGCGAACAAATCGCCAGTTTCCTGGAGTCGGATACTCCCGTTGCCGTCACCCGCCGTGGCGAAACTCTCGGTATCTACGTTCCAACACGGCGGAAACGCCCCAAGTCAGCCGACCTTTCCGAGCTCAAAGCGGCAGCCGATCGTCTTGCCGAGGCGCTGGCGGACGTCGATGAAGAAGAGTTGGTCACCGAATTTAAGCAGCTCCGTCGGCACGGGAAGGGCAAAGCACGCTAAGATGATCGTTCTCGATGCGAATATCCTGATCCGTGCCGTCTTGGGACGCCGTGTTCGGCAACTCGTCGAGACTTACGCAGCCCAGGGAGCCCGCTTCTTTGCACCCGACGTCGCCTTCGACGACGCCGGGAAGTATTTGCCTCCCCTGCTGAAGAAGCGTGGGAGTCCTGATACTGACGTTCCAGCATCGCTCGAATACTTGCGAAACCTTATTGAGCCTGTTGAAGCGGACCTTTATACCGCATTTGAAAACGAAGCCCGACAGCGTCTACGCGGTCGGGACGAGAGCGATTGGCCGGTTCTGGCGGCGGCGCTCGGATTGGGCTGTCCAATTTGGACCGAGGATGCGGACTTCTTCGGAACAGGCATTGCGGTATGGACTACAAATCGCATTGAGATCTTTCTGGAAGCTCAGATCAAACCAAGCGAATCTGAGCAAGAGTAGTGACCCGTATTTTTTCCCGATGCTCCCAGTAAAACTCAAGCGCGGCCAAGCGCATTCCCTCTCGGAAGCCCGCTTGCTCCATTTCGGACTGGCGCCAGGCGACAATCTTGGTCGGCGGCATTGCCAATTGCTTGGCAATGGCTTTCTCGAATTCGCCGGCGTCGCCGATTCCGTTTGCAAATTGTGATTGAAGCCGGGCACGGGTGATGTTGTATCCCTCAATCCGCGCCAATCGATGCTGCTGAAATTCGTAATCCACCTGTTTTCTCATTTGGCTTTCTCCGCACCGCGCTGATGCGCGCAGGTACATTGTTTTCTGTTGGGGTGGTGTGGAGGGGCGCTCCCCTCCACAAAAAGTGGGCGGCACCGCCGCCCTGGGTCCCGCCACGCGCCTGTTGGGTTCAACGGAGATCGGTCGGGCAGACAGAAACGACAATCTTGCGTACGTCATCTCCTGGGCAGAGCGTGGTGGGGAAGACCGGCCCGAAGGGACGCACCTTTGGCGTGTGGTCGCTCCGAGCCGCGAAAATCTTACGGGGCACGTCGTTGGCACGTACCCCGTTCATGAGCCCTGGAAAACGGCTGCCTTCAGCGGCGCTGAAACAGTTTCCCGTCTGGGTTGAAGACCTCCCGCAGAATAATACGCGCCTGGCGCAGACGGCAGTGCACAGTCTGTCGGTCGGTGCTCATTGCCTTTGCTATGGCATCTGGATCGAGAATTGGCCTTCTTCCACGCTCGCGTTTCCAATTGTCAGGGTCGCCGGATGCCGTGAATGCATGTTGCTTAAGAGCATCATCGGGGCCAAGTGCGGCAATGCACTGAAGGGTTGTACGAACTCCATCGGGCAAATGTGGGAAATTGATGACTTGTTTGAGCAGTTCTTTGGTAATCATCTGCTCCTCGACCGTGTTCAGCGCTGTATGCCGGTGGCCGGCCAAGCCCTGCCTCAAGTTGTCAAAGGGCCGAACTCGCAAGACATCGGTAACGGGGCATATAGAGAGATTCTCTTCGCGCGTGAAGTACCGCAACGTACCGTACGCCAGCGTGCGAAGCAGGTAGCGGCGAAAGCCATCTTCGCCGGGGTAGCGAACTTCGCCTTGTTGGAACATTTCAATGACAAGGCTCACGGCACCGTCATACATGGCCTCGATTCGCCACTCCGAGGGGTGCAAGAACCTTGCCGCTCTGCGGCGTGCTGCTCTCTGCGCCAATGGCAACACGCAGGCGAGAAACAAGTCCAGTCCGTGGCGATGTGCCCGCTCATAGCGGAACACCACTTCAGCAACTCGTATGCGGAGTGCGGCTGAGGCGCTGTGAAACATATAGTGCAGTAGGGCCGACATTTGTTGCGGCTCCAAGGCAGGTATTTTTTGGCTGGTGAGTACGGCTTCCACAGCCGCAGTGACATCGGTTGCGCTCTTCATCGGGGTCTGCTCCTTTCAAAAAAAACAATTTTTTTTCTTCGTTCGCAGGCCCTGGGTTGCGCGGAGGGAGCCGCTGATCGGAACCGATTCAAAGCGGCGAATCAGCGATTTCGTTGTCAGCCCAGCCGAGCTTCTACCTCCCATTGAAGGGTTGGGCGGGACTTCAAGCAAAAAACCCTTTGGAGCAACACCCTCCGATTTCTCGGAGAGAGCCGCTCCAAAAGGCTCGCGGCGACTCGTGGTGTGCTCCTCCCCTAACGGGGATATTGAATTTTCTACCTGTAATTTAACGATACAAGATTGTCGCGCGTTTGCCAGGGGCGACTGTGGATATCTCCGAGCGCAAAACGGGTCTGAACGGAGAACTACGTCGTCGTAGGGAGTGACGATACCCAAATGACTGCTTCCTACAATGTGAAGCACGCCGCTCATGTCACCGTTACTGGAGCGGTCCTGCAGCGAACCAACCACGTCACCTTGGTATCGAAGGGTACGGGGTGTGAGATGCAAGTCGTGTCGAACTATAGCGGGTTTGAGCACGACGACGCGGGCGACTTCAAGAAGCGGGTGGCGGAATCCCTGGCGAAGGCGAAGGAAGCGAAGCCTTCCGAGCCCGCTAAACCGGCGGACCCAAGCAAGTGATTTTGGCAGCCCGTCCATGACTCACGCATGACCGGAGTCGCCGCGATCTTTGAAGCGGCATTCGAGTTTGTCCGGGGTCTGGTGCGCGTTGAGGTTCTGCCACCGATTCGCCGCCAACAAATTCCGGACAGGTGGCCCAAGCTAGCATCGTGAGGGCGCCCATCCAAGCTGGTTTTCTTGGATGGGGAATTTGGTTTCAGCTCACGGTGTGCCCGCCGCGGCGGGCGAGGATGGGTAAATCGGGGCGGCGCACTCGCGGAATTCGTTTCTATGGTCCGTGAAAAGTACCGAACTACCCCAACTTAGGACTTGACACGTTAGGCTGGGCCACCCGCCCAGCGATCCACAATCCAAGAGGACAACTTGGCCAACAGCCGGTCAACAAAACTGGTCGGTCTTAGAACCGATACACCAGGCCTGCCAAAACTCTTATGTTGTTTTGACGGTCATTGTCTGCATTCTTGAATGCGGTGCGAATCCAATCGCCTTGTCCGCGCACGGCTAAGCATTTGGTTATCTTGACATCTACGCCGCCGCCCACTGCGTATCCGAATGACCAATCAGAAGCGCTCGCCGACGTCCCCGCCAAGAGCTCGCCTTTGCTGGTGAGGCTGGCCTGGCCATGCACTCCACCTAACAGAACATGTGCAAAGGGTTGAACAGTGGAGTTCTGACGGTAGGCGAATGAGGGACCAAACATCATGGTATACGCAGAGGTGTGGATCGCATTGTTGATAGTCGTATTGGTCGGGGGGGTGCCCGGCCCGAAGTAATTAGCGGGAATCGTTATGGAGGGATTGGCATAGGCTCCGCTGACATCCAGGGTTGCTCCCAGCCAGCGCCACGGATACTCGGTGACGGCGCCATCCCAGCCATATGCGTTTATGTGCTGGAGTCCAAACGGTTGCAGCTGGGGAGAGGTTGCAGCGCGAAGATAAGAAAAGCCGCCGAACACCTGCCATTCGTCAGACTGAGCGGCAGCAGGCACACAGGTTGCCAGGAGAAGAACCAAAACCGACAACATTAATAGGGTTGGCGTACTAGACGCATAGGATTGATTGGCAAATGACGATTGGCGCATAAACTCGCATATCCTTCACAAAAAGATTTAACACATACCGATTCTCTGCCCGTTGGACGTTTTCACAAAGAACAATCGGACTAACACCTTCCCTTGTACGTCCCTGGGCCCTCTGCTGTCTGTGACAACGATCACTGAGAGCACGATCTAGGCAGGTTAACCGGAATTTCCGTTTTAGCTCCCAACAGCCCGACACTATTTACCCTTTCGGGGGTTCCAGCGCATAATTATTCTCTTTGGCCGGGCCTAGGGCGCGGCACAGGGTCCTGTTTGCCCCAACGCGAGTCCCGCAACTGTTGACCACGGCATGGACGTAATGGCAGCCTTCAAGCGCGGTGTAGAGGTAGATGAATTCCTCGAACTCCAGCAAGGTTGGAGTCCGCGAGATGAAATACGAATGGGTCGCACCGCGCATGGCTGCTTCGATACGCGGATCTGCTGCATGAGCGGTCCAAAACCTGTCCGCATATTGGACGGCAGTAAATAGTGAATCGTCGTCGAGCCACGCGATATCGTGCGCCTCCCCGGGCGCAATAGGGTCGCATCGAGAAAGCCCGCTTCCGTCTCCGACATTCGCAGGCCAGCAAAAAAGCTAAAACAGAACACCCTAAAACGAAGGTGGGTGGGCTCTTGTGAGTTGGTGTGGGAGAGACAATGAGTTTTTGGCAACCCAAAAATGCGTTCGCTGTATGGCCTCGTTTTGACACGTCCTGAATGCGGTTTGCCGCGATGTCGCCGGGCAGATTGCCGGCGAAAACCGAAACATCATCGGCGTTATGTTGGAAAGCAATCTGGTCGCGGGAGCGCAGAAGCTAGTCGCAGGGAAGCCGCTGGTGTATGGCCAGAGCATCACTGACGCGTGTATGGGATGGGACGAAACACTGGAATTGCTGGCAGAGCTTGCAAAGGCCGTTCGGGCCGGGCGATGTTGAACTGCCCCACCCTAGCCAAAAGAGGACTAGAACGGGACACCCAAGTTTAGAACTTGCTTGGCTGGGCCCCCCGCCAGGCCAAGAGTTCTCGCTTCTTGCTTTCAAATTCCGCATCGCTCAGCATTCCTCGCTCCTTCAGTCCTGCGAGTCTTTCTAGTCCTTCGATGCCCGAATCGACGATTGCCCCTTGCATCTCGAACTCATTCTTAATGCGAGCAAATACATCCTTTATCCCAGAACGCACGGTTTTCTTTTGAAATAGATAGAAAATGATGGGTATCCAAAACAGAAGTCCATAGGCAAATAGCCCCAGTACAAAAAATATCCAAAATGCGACCGAAGGACGGTAAGTTACGTCTGCTAAACAAAGCAGCCCTGTCTCCATCGGTTGCACAGTGAACATAGTTTTGTCATAACGATTAATTGACCCAAAGGAGGCCTCAATTGCACGAGCAGTAATGACATCGCCATTCCTTGTAACTTTTGCAATTTTTCGGAGTTGTACTTCCAACCCATTCATGACAGCAAGAGTGTTTGTACGAGTGTTAATTCGTTCGCTGACTTCAAATCTCATGCCCTACTCCTGACTTGACGCTAAGACTTCAAAGGGACTGTTTAACGCCGGGTCCGTACTCATTCGCGCCGTTTGCAAATGAGTGGGAGAAACTGACCATCATGCGCCGCTTCTCCAGTCGCCCGCTATCGCTCATCGGCATATTGTGCCAGCCCCGGCACGTTCGTCGCGGGTTCTGGTTTCATTTCGCCTCCATCATACGCGGGTCCGCGATGTTCTTGATATTGAAAAATGGTAATGATGTGACGGTGGTCACATACAACGACAGCCGATCAACTATCATAAAACACTGGAATCCAGAGTCAGAGATGATCTGGCAGCATGAAAAAAATCAGCATCGCTATCGGCATTATGATAGTCCTGGCCTGTTTGGCCGGAATCTGGATCAGATCCGACAAGACCACCGATGTGTTGGGGGCACTCTGCCTGGCCATCAATGACTTGGGAATTACTTGTGCAATAAAACCTGAGCCACAAGCCTCAACCCCGCCGGCCATCGAAGCCCAACTCGAAGCTGACATTCGAGCCCTATACCAAAAACAAGGCTGGTCGGTGACGGAAGTGCAAATGCTTCGCATGGAGAATTCGGGCAAGTTGGAAGGATTTGCCAAACTGCGCAAAGCATTCATCAAGGAGGGTAACCGATTGGTGCCGCTGAGCCAGGACCTCGAACTAACTGTGTCCTGCTCCGCGGACAAAGCCGCCGACGGTACTTACCTTTGGCGTTGCTCACCTTTTCGCTGAGCCGCTCCTGTATTTGGGAGAATATCCTGCCAGGGGGACGAACACCCCCAGGAGTCCTCCCGTTCAACGAAAGCCGCATCCCCGGGGCGTTTCAAAGGGTGCTCACGCGAGCGGGAATTCCGGGGTTCATCCGCCGTCCTCGCGGCCCGCGACATCTAAGCCGCCTGCGGCCAACTGAAACACACCACGAAGTTGGTGCAGGTGACGGCGTAATAGTTCATATATTTTTGTCGATTGTCGAACCGCCCGCGTATCATGTGCACAGGAGGGTACGCCTTTGACAATCCAGGCCGTACTAGAGAGGCGAATCGAGGAGTGCAAGAAATGTCTAGCACATTACGAAGGAATATTTGGCAGACTGCGGACTGGAGAGATGCGGATTCTCACTCTCCCTGAAGAAAATGACGACCAAAGTGCACTGGCGGACGAATACGAGACCAAGGCCCAAGGCCTGCGGAAGCATATCGGAACGTTGAGCGGACTACTTGCCAAGGTAGTCCAGCAGGAAAATACAACCCTGAAGGCTAATAAAGGTAGCGCGGGCGTCGATGGAATTACCATCGGCGGAATCACCGACTAGCTGAAGCAGAATTGCAATCCCATGTCCGAACTCCTTAACCTGGCCAGTCCAGGCCGCTTGAAAATGTCACGAGTACTTGTGATCGCCGCCATTGCGAAAAACCTTCGGGAAAGATTAGAAATGACCCCATGAAACGCGCCACTTCTCTGCCAGGTGCTGTGCCCTTACTGCGGCAGCTGACTCCTGCTCGACGCTTTGTCCCGCTGTTTGGGCTAATTTTATTGATGTGCACAAGTTCTCCAGGCCAGAGCTCCCGAGACCAAAGGTACCCGAGTCAAATAACTTTGTCTCCTTTCCCTGCGGCGCGCCCGCAAACCAAGACGATGACAGTCGATGACGTGATCAGACTTTCGAAGGCAGGGCTTAGCGACGATGTCATCATTCAGCACATTAAGAAAAAAGACCAGCGCTTCGATCTATCTACTGACCAGCTTCTGCGGCTAAAGTCCGCTTCCGTCAGCGAGCGGGTCATCCAAGTGATGATTGAACCGACGAAAGAACCTGCGCTCTTGCCCGCCCACAAGGCGGGGTCTCCCGCCCCGCAACAAACAGAACAACCTGGCCTGCATGTTCCAACGACGACCGAAGGCAAGAAACCGCCGACTAGCTCACACACGCAGCAGCCGAGTGTCCCTGCCGATACATCGGGTCAGAACCTAAAACCTGTCTCGCCTCAGCTACCGAAGGATTCCAAGGCGGAATCCATCGTGGTTCAAGGGCACACAATCGGGGAGAGCATCGACGACTACGCAGGAAAGGTAGGTTTCGATCTCAGTGAATGTCGCCAACTGTTGTCTGCCGGCAAGATCAACAGGAGCCAAAAAAAAGACAAAAAGATCTGCGAAGGCCTGGTCAGTGCTGCTGGGGGAGCCCGCGTTATCTTCGGCCCTCAGGGCCTTCAAGGCTATCAGCCGGGAACTATTCAATGGGCTTTTACACTTGATCGTGGAAAATTAGCCGAGATCGACATGACTACAATCGCGGTGGAAGGTGTCGTTACCTTCAGCCAAGCGATGGAAGATTTGATTCGCAAGTACGGAGAACCGACAGGGTCGGGGACCAAATCCTCGCAAAACGGGCTTGGCAATACGTTCGAGACCGGCTATGCAGGTTGGAAGTTGGCAGACAGCGTGATCCTGGCAGAGGAAGGCTTTTTTGCGGGAAACGTCCGGCTTCGAACCATAACCGTCGTGTTCCTGTCACCCGAAGAGTCAATGCGGCGCTCATCAGACTACGAAAAGCGTCCGAACATCTTTTGAATAGATCGGCTCCATAAGCCATGAAATGTATTTATCTAAAACGGAAATTCCGGCTGAAAGGGTTTTATGAAATCCATATGTGCAGTTTTCATAGTAGTAATGGGTATACTCAACCCTTTGTTGCTAGCCCAGCAGTCCAACAAAAAGGACAAAGCTCCACTGCAAATATCGGTGTATCCTCCATCGGCGGTACAAAGCTCTGAAACAGCAAGAGCACAGGCGATTGTGGATGACACGATTAAACTCTCGAAGGCAGGGTTCAGTGATGACATTATCATTCAGCAGATTAAGAACAGAGGCCGTGTCAGGCTATCTGCTGACCAGCTCATACAATTGAGGAATGCATCTATTAGCCGACCCGTTCTGCAGGCGCTGCTCGGAGGGCAGGTCGCTGCGGTCACTTCTCCTGACCCTGTGCCACAACCTGAGCCAGCACCTACTCCGGTCGTTGAGGCCGACTCATTGAGCTTCTCGCACACCAAGCCGGTCATTCTGATCTCAGGGAATGGCAATGTAAGCATCAATTCGAGCGGGCAAGGGGTTGGCGGAATTCATGGGGGCGTCGGCTGGGCTGCTGGCACTGGAGGGACGGCAATAAACCAACATGACCAGACCATGGAAATGGCTGGGGACTTCTCCAAGTTCTGCCCAGCCGTCGAATTGACGCTTTCCCAAGCCGCACAGCCCGACTACTTCGTTTTCCTAAACAGGGAGGGACAACCCACCGTGTTCGGTGAACTGGGCCAATCCCAGATCATGGTGCTCAACAAGCGCAAATCAATCATATTTGAAGTCGGTAAGAAAGCTACCGTGAAGAACGCTGTCAAGAGCGCGTGTAATGCGATCGCCGCAGACTGGCAGGCAAATGGGCTGCTCGCGGTAAACGCTCCTGCTTCGGTCGCCCCAATTACGCCTAACGACTCGGCGCTTCGGGCTGCCCCGGTGCCCTCACAACCAGTACTTCAGGCTGCCTCCATGCTCCCTCCGCAACCAAAACTCGGCACTGTCGCAATCGTGATGCACACAACGGCGTCTGCAGAAAAATACTGCAAACCTGAGACGATTGCTTCTATCTTGAGCGACACCAATGCCTATGTCACGTCGAAAGGTCTGATTCTAGGCACCGCTGCTACTTCAAAGACTACGCTGGTTCTCATCGTCAATCGCCCGGTCATGAAGTGGATCGAGATTACGATACAAGGCAGGGACGGCTCCGGGAACGTACTCTGGGGCGAGACAGTAAGCGAGGGCGCGTGGGCGGCCTCGACGCACCTGGGTACACAAGGAATGTTGAACACCCTAGAGAAGGTACACCAGGTAATCGACGCACGTCTCAAGTAATGGGAGAACATGCGGCGGTTGATGACTCCTGTCGCAAGCAACAGAAATCTGCATTTATTGCATGAAAGAGATTTCATTCGCTGCATCGATCACAGGTGCGGCAGACTAGATGGGTACAATTCGAAACCGACGTTTATCCTCGGCGGCATGCCCGTGTCGCCAAGCGATAGTGGGTCACCGGCTAGAACGGGGCACCCAAGGTTAACTTCTCTCTAAGCCCAACCAGGCCGCTTCATACTCCTTGAACATGCGGAACACTAGCGTGGCACCGGCGGCGACCAGGCCAATTCCGACGGCGAATTTCTCCTTTGCCGCGTTGCGGCCTGCCGCAAAGCAGCATTCACGATCATGTGACGATTGTGTATTGCGCGTTGCCTGGCTGTAAAAGGTAGATTGCGCCCGCATGCTCAACATTCAACATACACCCGTCACACAGCCTGTCGGTTAGCCGGCTTCGATTCGCATCCGAGATTACAGCCCTACAAACGTGACATCGGTTTATGACATATCGCATTCGAACGTCCCGGTTGTGCTTGGGTTTCATCCGGTTCCCTTTCCGTTGATCTTTATCCGGATACCCGCGTATGCCGAATGCTGGGTAGCACTCTCCCGTTTGCCCAGAGTCTTTGTATTCCTTCATAGGGTTAACTCTAGCGCCCCGGAATATCACGTCAAGTATTTCGCCCCGCAACGTTCGAAATTGATAGCCAGCACCTTGCCGTCGTTTTTCCGCCACCCTTGCCAGGTTGCCCAAAATCCGTAGGGTGAAGATAGCCCATTGAAAGGAGGTCTCTGCATATGGCTGGACAGAAGCCGGACTATCGTCTCATGTTCCCCGAAGACAACGGTCGCGGGAAAAAGACGTGGTTCAAGATTGGCGGCGGCTGGAAAAGCCAAGAGAAAGGCACGGTCGGCATTGAGATCAATGTCGGCTTGCCAATCATTTTCCAATCAGGCGCTGCGCGATGCGGCAAACAAGTTTGCAACCGGGCTCAAGATGCCGCAGTGGAAGATGTAGAAGGGGGGCAGATGAGGATCGACTACAAGAATCACGTGTACGAGGCTTCTGAGTTTCGCTTCACTGACAATCGCAATGATCTAGTGTTCACGGTTCACCAGACTAGCCTGCATAATTCATGTTGTTGAAGGCGCGAAAAGCCTCTTGTGCTACAAACATGTTGTCAAGACAGTGTTTGGAGCGACGAAAGAGGCTTCCGCGTGATCGACGATAGCACGACACAGTGTTTGTTGTTCCCAGAGATTTTTTCCAAGCCGGTGGTTGCTCGGTTTGACCATCGGCAGGGCAGTTCCGATGGCGGAGCCCTCCTGC
>ODAK010002326.1_pt1 | contig 20020 bp, 22 predicted proteins | sample 1539591 | NCBI WGS metagenome assembly ODAK01 (sample SAMEA3539303, study PRJEB22396) | soil metagenome | biome: tundra; feature: field; material: soil | place: USA | collected 2010-05 | depth 0.15 m | reverse complement strand
ACCTTGCCGCTGTCGGCGATTGTGGGATTCGAGGAAGTAGAGATGAGTGCGGACATGTCTTTTACCTCTCTAACAAGTAAATAAATTGTTACCGCAGGGTGAATTACTGTTTTCACTTCCGGCTTGCTACAGATATTGCATCTTTGAGGATTTTTTATCGTTTTTTTGACGTTATAGTTGCGTAAAATCGTGAAAGTAGCCAAGTCTATATTCATCGGCCGCCTTAACAGCCCCGAACGGTATAACTCACGATTGTATTCGAGCGTTAATTAATGGTCTTTTACTTGTGTTAATGAGCGGAATCGCATGCGGCGAAGAGTGACCGCCAAATCGTCGCGATTTCGGACAGGCCTCCCTGCCCGCCGAAAAACATCCTCAACACTTGCCCGCCTCAGAGGCAGGCGCCGCGGCAGATTCAGGCGGCGGTGCCCCCGACTGTCAGACCGGATAATTTCAGCGTGGGCTGGCCAACGCCAACCGGCACGCCCTGGCCCGATTTGCCGCAGGTGCCAACACCCGGATCCAGCGCCATGTCGTTACCGACCATCATCACCTTGGTCAGCGCGTCCGGCCCGTTGCCGATCAATGTCGCACCCTTGACCGGCGCGGTGACCTTGCCGTCCTCAATGAGATAGGCCTCGCTCGCCGAGAACACGAATTTGCCGGACGTGATGTCCACCTGCCCACCGCCAAAATTCACCGCGTAGAGGCCGCGTTTCACGGAGCGGATCATTTCGTCCGGAGTGTGCGGGCCACCCAGCATCACGGTGTTGGTCATGCGCGGCATCGGCGCGTGCGCGTGGGACTGGCGGCGGCCGTTTCCGGTTGGCTGCATGTTCATCAGCCGCGCGTTCAACCGGTCCTGCAGAAAGTTGACCAGGACCCCGTCATCGATCAGCACGGTGCGGCTGGTTGGTGTGCCCTCATCATCGACCGTCAGACTGCCGCGACGGTCGGGCATCGTGCCGTCGTCCACGACCGTTACGCCCGGCACCGCGATCCGCTGTCCCAGCAGGCCCGAAAACGCCGAGGTCTTCTTGCGATTGAAGTCACCCTCCAGGCCGTGCCCGATCGCCTCATGTAGCAGGATGCCGGGCCAGCCGGAACCGAGCACGACCTCCATCTCGCCCGCCGGAGCGGGCCGCGAGTCGAGATTGACCAGCGCCTGGCGCAACGCCTCGTCGACCGCCGCGCGCCACGCCGACGGGGCCGTCACCGCGTCGTAGCCGAACCGGCCGCCGGTGCCGAACGTGCCGGTCTCGCGGCGACCATCCTGCTCGACGACAACCGAGACGTTCAACCGCACGAGCGGACGCAGATCGGCCACCCGCGTGCCGTCGCCACGCAGGATCTGCACCGCCTGCCATTCGCCGCCGAGCGACGCCATGACCTGCACGATTCGCTTGTCCTTGCCGCGCGCGTAGGCGTCGATCTCCGCCAGGACGCCGGTACGGACGGAGAAGCCCGCCTGACCCAGGGGATTCGCCTCGGAATACAGCCTGGCGTTGGTCTGTCTGGGCGGCTCGGCCATGGTGCCGGAATACCCGTCGGCGATCGCCGAAACGCTGGTGGCGGCCCGGCGCAACGCCGGCTCGGACAATTCGGCGGCGTGCGCGAAGCCGGTCGCCTCGCCCGCCACCGCACGCAGGCCAAATCCCAGGGTGGTGTCGAACCCGGCGGAACGAATGCGCCCGTCGTCGAGGCTGATCATCTCGCTTTCGCGGTATTCGAGGAACAGTTCTCCATCATCGTTGGATTTCAGCGCGTCGGCGACGATGCGCGCCGCGGTGTCCTGATCCAGTTCCGAGTCGTGGCGTTCGAAAAACAACCGGTCGGTGGCGGCGAGCGGGGTCATGGTTTGGGATCCTCGGCGGCTGATGACGTCATTGACCCGTAAAATGGGGTGCCCGGTGATGTTTGACCATGGCGGGGATGACCATGGCCGGGGCGGGGAACCGCCCGAGCGGGACTCGTTGGGGATTTGCCCCGGGCATAACGTAGCGCATGGACCACCAACAACACCGCGGTGAGCAAGATCGTGGCACCAATCTGATGCAGCATCGCCAGGCCAGCGGGCACGACCAGCAGCAGTGTGGCCACCCCCAGGGCGTACTGCGCGAGGACGGCGGCGGCAACGAACCCCATGCGCCAGCCAAGCCGGTCGCGGTACGGCCACGCCGCGATCACCAACCCGGACGCCGATAGCAATGTCAGGGTCGCCAGCACACGATGATCGAACTGCACCGCCGGAATACCGGCGATCAAATTGCGCGCGAACGGTCGCAGATCAGCGTACCCCTCCGGCACCAGCCGCCCGTCCATCCACGGAAACGTGTTGTAGACGAGGCCCGCATGCAGCCCGGCGACGAACCCGCCCGCCGCGATGGTCAACGCGACCAGCCCGGTTGTCGCCCAGGCAAAGAATTTCAGGACGGGCCCGGCCTCACCCATCCTGGGACCCGGAGGAAACAGCGAAAGCGCCGTCCAAAGTACGGTAACGTACAATATAACTGCGAGCGTGAGATGGGCGACGAGCCGCACCGGCGCCACCGCGGTCGCATCGGGGAAGAACCCCGATTCCACCATGAACCATCCGATCGCCCCCTGCAGCCCGCCCAATACAAAAAACCCCAACAGCCTGGGCAGCAGACGGCGTTCCAGCCGCCCGGTCACCGCGAGCCATATTAGCGGGATAAAGAAAGCGGCGCCGATCAGCCTGCCCCAGAGCCGATGGGTCCACTCCAACCAGAAGATGCGCTTGAACCCGGCGAGGCCGAACCCGTTGTTCACCAGATCGTACTGCGGAATTTGCTGATAGAGCGCGTAGAGGCGGTGCCACTCCGTGTCGGTCAATGGCGGAATGGCACCCATGATCGGCGCCCACTCCATGATCGACAATCCGGATCCGGTCAGCCTGGTCGCCCCGCCCAGGGCGATCATGACGAGGATCATGCCAGCGACACAGTATAGCCAGATCGCGACCATCCGTCGCGAACGGGGTGAGGTCGCCCGGTCACCCTTGGGCAGATCAGGGAAATCGCGGTCGTCGAACGGCATCCATCAATCATAGTCCCGAACCGGCGTTCAGGACCACCGTGGTGACACCGTTGGTAACGAGATTATCAGTGCATGGTTTGCATCACGTTGGCGTGCCGCACGCGTCCCGTGCGCACCACCGGATTGGCCGTGACCCGCACCGAATGCAATTTTCCTTCCAGTTCCCGGTCCCAGAACGAAAGGAACTTTCGCAGTTCCGGATAGTCGGGCGCGATGTCCATGGCCTGCCAAATGTAGCTCTGCAAAATCTCCGGGTGGTCCGGCAGGCGATACAGGATTTCAGCGGTGGTCAGGCGGTAGTCCTTGATAATGACGGCGTGGCCCATGTCGTGCGACCCTTTTCCCGGAAATGGAGTGAACCTTGACCCGGACGTGACATTTCCGCCCGTGGGAGCCAAAGCATGCCAGCGAAATTCATTGTTTTGCAATGCAAAAATGACGTCATTTCAATAGCTTGGCACTCGTCAGACGCAAGTGCTGCCGATCCCTTGACACTGGCGCGCCAGTTCACTAGATCGCTGGCACTCTCAATGAGGGAGTGCTAGCAACCGCCGAACGGCCGCTCCCGGCATAACCGCCGGGATCACGATCGCGCGTGTGCCAGCTCACCGTCACTCTGGCTGAGATCAACTCAGGAGCGATACGAATGTCTTTCCGCCCATTGCATGACCGCGTGGTGGTCCGCCGGCTCGACGCCGAGGAGAAAACCGCTGGTGGCATCATCATCCCCGACACCGCCAAAGAGAAGCCGATGGAAGGCGAGGTTATCGCGGCGGGCCCTGGTGCCCGTAACGAAGCCGGCGCGCTGGTGCCGCTGGACGTCAAGGCCGGCGACCGGATTCTGTTCGGCAAGTGGTCGGGCACCGAAGTGAAGCTGAACGGTGAGGACCTTCTGATCATGAAGGAATCCGACATCATGGGCATCATCCCGGTGACCGCCGCGAAGAAGAAAGCCGCCTGACTGGCGGTCGACAACTCCGACTGACGTGCCCGACTAACGTAAAGGAACCGAACATATGGCTGCCAAAGACGTACGTTTTGGCGGTGATGCGCGTGCACGCATGCTGCGTGGCGTCGACATCCTCGCTGATGCCGTGAAAGTGACGCTTGGTCCGAAGGGCCGCAACGTCGTGCTCGACAAGAGCTTCGGCGCGCCGCGGATCACCAAGGACGGCGTGACCGTCGCCAAGGAAATCGAACTGGCCGATAAGTTCGAGAACATGGGCGCCCAGATGGTGCGCGAAGTCGCCAGCAAGACCAACGACATCGCGGGCGACGGCACCACCACCGCCACGGTGCTCGCTCAGGCGATCGTGCGCGAGGGCTCCAAGGCGGTTGCCGCCGGCATGAACCCGATGGATCTGAAGCGCGGCATCGACAAGGCGGTCTCGGCCGTCGTGGACGAGCTGAAGAAGCGCAGCCGCAAGATCACCACGCCGGCCGAGACCGCCCAGGTTGGCGCGATCGCGGCGAATGGTGAGACGGAGATCGGCAAGATGATCTCCGATGCGATGCAGAAAGTCGGCAACGAGGGCGTGATCACGGTTGAGGAAGCCAAGGGCATCCAGACCGAGCTCGACGTCGTTGAAGGCATGCAGTTCGATCGCGGCTACGTCTCCCCGTACTTCATTACGAACGCGGAGAAGATGATCGCCGAGATGGATCAGCCATACATCCTGATCCATGAGAAGAAGCTGTCCGGCCTGCAGCCGATGCTGCCGCTGCTGGAAAGCATCGTGCAGTCCGGCCGTCCGCTGGTGATCATCGCCGAGGACGTCGAGGGCGAAGCGCTCGCGACCCTGGTGGTGAACAAGCTCCGCGGCGGATTGAAGGTCGCGGCCGTGAAGGCGCCGGGCTTTGGCGATCGCCGCAAGGCGATGCTGGAAGACATCGCGATCCTGACCGGCGGCACCGTGATCAGCGAGGACCTTGGCATCAAGCTCGAGAACGTGAAGATCACCGACCTCGGCAAGGCCAAGAAGATCCTGATCGAGAAGGAAAACACCACGATCGTCGAAGGCTCCGGCAAGAAGGCCGACATCCAGGGCCGTTGCGGTCAGATCCGGGCGCAGATCGAGGAGACCACCTCGGACTACGACCGCGAGAAGCTGCAAGAGCGTCTGGCGAAGCTGGCCGGCGGCGTCGCGGTCATTCGCGTCGGTGGCAGCACCGAGGTCGAGGTGAAGGAGCGTAAGGATCGCGTTGACGACAGCCTGCACGCGACCCGCGCGGCGGTTGAGGAAGGCATCGTTCCGGGCGGCGGTGTCGCTCTGGCGCGGGCTTCGTTGATCCTGTCCAAGCTGAAGGCCGACAACGACGACCAGCGCTTCGGGATCGAGATCGTTCGCAAGGCGATCCAGACCCCGCTGCGGCAGATCGCCGAGAACGCCGGCGAAGACGGTGCGGTGATCGCCGGCAAGACGCTGGAGAAGGACGATTACAACTTCGGCTTCGACGCCCAGTCCGGTGAGTTCAAGGACCTGGTGAAGGCCGGCATCATCGACCCGACGAAGGTCGTCCGTACGGCGCTACAGGACGCGGCCTCGGTCGCCGGTCTGCTGGTGACGACGGAAGCGATGATCGCCGAGCGGCCGGAGAAGAAGGCGGCCGGCGGCATGCCCCCGGGTGGCGGCATGGGCGGCGGCATGGGTGACATGGACTTCTGATATCGGCTTTCGAGCCGGGAAAGGAGCGGGTCGCGAGGCCCGCTCTTTTTTTATTGGGCGACGATTAAAACAGCATGAAGAATTTCGTTATTGCGACAGAGACACCGTTTGGTATCGCATGGTTGGTTTACATCGCCGCCGGTTCGGAAGGCTTTCGCACATGGTGGGACGTGCGCCGTAAACTTCACGCAAGCATCGTTGACACAACCGTCGCTTTCTGCGTCAACTAAGCGTTGCAATCGTATTTTGGCTTGCCTTGCCGCGCTTCCCGCTGTCGCACTCCGTCTGTCGGGCGCCTTCAAGATATCCAAAGGCCCGGTTGTTCATAAACCGCGCTATGTCGCGCGGTGGCAACGGAGAGTGACAAGGCTATGGCTAGCGGCACGGTCAAGTGGTTCAATGCCACAAAAGGGTTCGGATTCATCATGCCGTCCGACGGCGGCAGAGATGTGTTCGTTCACATCACGGCGGTGCAGGCCGCCGGATTGAGAGGCCTGAACGAGGGTCAGGCGCTTTCATACGAGGTAACGACGGAGCGCGGTAAAACCGCGGCCACGAACCTCAAGCTCGCGTAACGAAAAATGAGGGGAGAGACCACACCATGGCCCAGGGAACCGTGAAGTGGTTTAATGCCACCAAGGGATATGGGTTCATCATGCCTCAGGATGGCGGCAAAGACGTGTTCGTTCATATCACCGCCGTTCAGGCCGCCGGCCTGAAGGGACTGAATGACGGACAGACGGTAAGCTTCGATATCGCGATGGAACGCGGCAAGGCCGCGGCGACAAATCTGAAGCTCGCCTGACCCTGAGGGGAACGGCGAGTCCCACCCCGGGGGTTGTCTCCTCCGGGTGTGGTGGCTCGGTCATTTTCTGGAGTGCCGGTCCCCATGTTTTCGCTGCCGGACCTTGAGGCCGCGACACGCCTCGTGCACGAAAATTTTCCCGGCACGCCGCAATACGCATGGCCGTTGCTCGCGGCGCGGTGTGGCGCCGAGGTCTGGGTCAAGCACGAAAATCACACGCCGACCGGTGCGTTCAAACTCCGCGGAGGGCTGCTGTACGCGGAGCGTCTGAAGCGGGAACGGCCTGAGGTGGCCGGCATCATCTCCGCCACCCGCGGCAATCACGGCCAGTCCCTCGCCTGGGCCGGCCGGCGTTATGGCGTTCCAGTAACGATTGTCGTGCCATATGGTAACAGTACCGAAAAGAACGCGGCGATGCGGGCGTTTGGCGCGACGTTGATCGAGCACGGCGCGGATTTCGAGGCGGCGCGGGAAGCGGCAGGTCGGCTCGCGGTTGAACGCGGGCTGGAATTCGCGCCGTCGTTCGCGCCCGATCTGGTCAAGGGAGTTGCCACATACTCGCTGGAACTGTTCCGTGGTGCGCCGGAACTGGACGCGCTGTATGTGCCGATCGGACTGGGTTCCGGCATTTGCGGGGCGATCTTCACGCGGGATCTGTTGGGGTTGCGCACCGAGATCATCGGCGTGCAAAGCACGGGCGCCGATTGTTACGCTCGGTCACTGGCGGCGGGCCACGTCGTGGTGCTGAACCGGGCCGATACGCTGGCGGACGGGATGGCGGTGCGCCAACCGGACCCCGAGGCGTTCGAAATCATTCGGCGTGGCGTGTCGCGTATCGTTCGCGTGTCGGATGCGGAGATCGGGGCGGCGATCCGGGCGTACTGGACCGATACGCATAACCTGACCGAAGGCGCCGGGGCCGCGCCGCTCGCCGCGCTGCTGCGGGAACGTGAGACGATGGCGGGGAAGCGCGTTGGGTTGGTGATCAGTGGCGGGAATATCGATCTTGAATTGTTTCGTCGGTGGGTTGTTGATTAAGGTCGAGACGATGTCATGGTTCGGTTCACATTCTTCGTCATCCTCGGGGCTGAACCGTCACTATACTCCGGTGTTGGGACGGTGGCGCCAGAACCTCGGCGAGTAAGTTTTTTTAACACGGAGAAGACAGGGAAAAGGCACGGATTTTCAGGGAGAAGACAGCGTGGCGCTTCGATCATACACCGCTCGAAGCATCCAAAACTCTTGCCTTTCCGTGAGAATCCGTGCCTTTTCCCTGTCTTCTCCGTGTTAAGGCCTTGCTTTCTTTCGGTCGCCAAACCAACCGATGAACACCAACGACGGACATCTGAATTCGAGATGTGTGAATCTTGTAGGGCGTGACCAGAGGATCGCCATCTGCCCGCACCACTTACGGTCGTGCGGACTCTTGAGCACCGATAACGACCCGGGCATTATGGTTTTGAAGTCGGTTGGTGCAAGGAAATCCATCCATGAAAATCGCGATCCTCGATGATTATTTCAATACCGTTCGCACATTGCCTTGTTTCAGCAAGCTCGCCGGGCATGACGTCACGATCTGGAACGATCACGTCCAGGACGACGCTGTGCTCGCGGAGCGGCTGAAGGACACTGAAGCACTGGTGTTGATCCGGGAACGCACGAAAATCCAGGCGCCGTTGCTGGACCGTTTGCCCAGGCTGCGGCTGATCAGCCAACGGAGCGTGTATCCGCATATCGACATCCCCGCCTGCACCCGCCTCGGCATTATTGTGTCATCGGACCAGCATGCCGGCACCCCCTCCTACGCCGCGGCCGAGCTTACCTGGGCCCTGACCCTGGCCGCCGCGCGGCAACTGCCGCAACAGGTGGCGGCGCTGAAAACCGGGCGTTGGCAGATTGGCGTCGGCACGACGTTACGCGGCAAGACGTTGGGGATTTTCGGCTATGGGCGGATTGGGACGGCCGTCGCGGGATACGGACGGGCGTTCGGCATGAATGTGCTGGTCTGGTCGAGCCCGGACTCGCTGGAACGCGCCCGCGCCGATGGTTATGGGACGGCGGCAGGCAAAGAGACGTTTTTCACCAAGAGCGACGTAATATCGTTGCACCTGCGGCTGTATTCCGCAACGCGCGGTGTCGTCAGTGCCGACGATCTCGGCCGGATGAAGCCGAGTGCGATCCTGGTCAACACCAGCCGTGCGGGCCTGATCGTGCCGGGCGCTTTGGAGGCGGCTTTACGCGCCGGACGGCCGGGCATGGCCGCCGTCGACGTATTCGAGGAGGAACCGGTCACCGATCCCACGCATCCGCTGCTGACGATGGACAACGTGATCTGCACGCCGCATATCGGCTACGTGTCACGCGATGAATACGAACTGCAGTTCACCGATATCTTCAACCAGATCATCGCGTACGATGCGGGCGCACCCATGAACGTCGTCAATTCGGACGTGCTCGGGAGCGCGGTATCGCCAAAGCCGTGACGCGCACCGAGTTACCTGGGGAGGGCGACGCCAGGCGCGCGTAGATCTTCGGCACGTTCCTTAAAGATCTCCAGAATCGTCTTTTCTCCCCACGCGTCCCCCACCCTATCGGCCTCCGCGATGATCATCGGCATCTCGCGCGCCGTTTTTCGACCCAATGGCGTTTCATAAAACGCGCGGAGCTTGTTGAGTTCTTCAAGACTGAAATGCGACGCGTAAACGTCGCCAATCAGTGCGGTCATCTCATCGGAGCCCTTGCTGAGTTCCGGCATGATTATTTCATCGACTGCCGTGCGCCCATTCGCTGCCGAGCTTTGGTTATTTATCGCGGCCACGATCTGATTACCGATAAGGTCCAGTGTCTGGCGCATCAGGTCCGCGGTGCCCATCGCCACGGCGAGCTGACCTGCTGCCTGCCTTACTTCGGGGCTGATTTTTTGATCCGCGACCGAGACGTCCGGCGACTGAGCAAAAAGCAGGAACACCGTGACGATGATTAACCAGGAGCGGCGCATGACTCTCTCCGTGAAAAAGCGGGAGCCGTTCAGTCCTCACCGCCCTTCCGGAATGGCGACTCTTCCGCCAGGCGTTTTATATCGTATTCAATCCCCGCGCGTTCCTCATCGACAAAGTTGCCGACGGCGCGCCGCAGACCCGAATGCGCGATCCAGTGCGCGGAATACGTCGGCTTCGGCAAATACCCACGTTGAATTTTATGCCGTCCCTGGGCGCCCGCCTCGACGCGTTTCAGGCCGTGCGCGATAGCCCAGTCGATGGCGCGATAATAGCAGAGTTCGAAGTGCAGGAAGGGCCAGTCGCCGATGCAGCCCCAGTTCCGCCCGAACAGCGCCTCGGACCCCGCGAGGTTCAACGCGCCCGCGACCGGCTTTCCATTATGTTCAGCATACATCAGCACGACACGGTCGCCGAGCCGCTCACCCAGCAAGGAAAAGAACTTCCGGGTCAGATAAGCCGAACCCCATTTGCGATCGACCGTTGAGTGGTAGAAACGAAAAAACGCGTCCCAGTGCCGCTCGGTGATCTCAGCACCTGACAGCGCGCTGAACGTCAATCCGGCGGCATTCGCGTCGCGGCGCTCCCGCCGCAGCACCTTCCGCTTGCGAGACGACAATGCGCCGAGGAAATCGTCGAAGTCCTTGTAGCCTTCGTTCTCCCAGTGGAATTGCATGCCCATGCGGCACAGCCACCCGGCCTCACCCAGGCCGCGCCATTCGTCTTCCTGGCAGAATGTCACATGCACCGATGAAAGATCGTGTGCCTGGCACGCCTGTTCCAACGCGCTGGCCAACACCCCGATCGATACCCCGGTGCCCGGCCGGCGCAATAATCGCGGACCCGGAACGGGACTGAATGGCACCGCGACCTGCAGCTTCGGGTAATAGCGTTCGCCGACACGCTCCAACGCGTTGGCCCAACCATGGTCGAACACATATTCGCCATAGCTGTGGGACTTGGCGTAAATCGGCGCGACCGCCACCACCGTTCCGGCCTCATTGCGCAGCACCGCGTGCCGCGGCACCCAGCCGGTGCGCGCGTTCGCCGAACCGCTGTCCTCGACCACGCTCAAGAATGCGTGACTGACGAACGGATTGCCGTCACCGGCGCAGGCATCCCAGTCGGCCGGATCAATCTCCTTGATCGCGGCATGCAGACTCATGGTCAGCGTGGTGGCAGCATCGTCAGGCATGGCGTGGCTCCTGGTCGATTTCGAACAACCCCTCGACCTCGACCGCCGCGTCGGCGGGCAGCGACGGCACGCCGATCGTGGTCCTCGCGTGACGGCCGGCCTCGCCAAACACCGCGACCGCGAGGTCGGAGGCGCCGTTCATCACCAGTGCATGCTGATTGAAGTCCGACGGCGCGGCGACGAAGCCGCCGAGACGCACGACGCGCTTCACGCGGTCGAGATCGCCGCCGCACGCCGCCTTCAGGTGCACCAGCACGTTGATGAAACAAAGTCGCGCCGCGTCTTTCGCCTGCTCGACCGAGACGCCCCAACTGACTTTCCCGGTAATCGCGATCTTGCCGTCGATCGCGGGCACCTGCCCCGACACCGCGACAAGGTTGCCGGTGATCACGTAAGGCACGTAATTCGCGATCGGCGGCATCGGCGTCGGCAGACTGATGCCAAGTTCGGCGAGCTTCATTTCGACACGACCGGGCATCCCGGATTCTCCCGCCTACAAGGTTGACGCGTTACCCAGGATGACCGTTGCCTGAGCGGACAGAACGCCGCCGTTGCCCTGCACGATCGCGGTGTTCGCCCGCGGCACCTGCCGCGCGCCGCATTCGCCACGCAATTGCCGCACCGCCTCGATCAGCAGGAACAAGCCGTACATGCCGGGATGGCAATATGACAGCCCGCCGCCGTTGGTGTTCACCGCCAGCCCGCCCTTGGGCCCGATATGGCCGCCGGAAACAAAACGTCCGCCCTCGCCTTTCGGGCAGAAGCCGAGATCTTCCAGGAACAGAATCGTATTGATCGTGAACGCGTCATACAGCGCCAGCACGTTGATGTCGGCCGCCCGCATGCCGGCCATTCGATAGGCCTGAGCGCCGGACTGGATCGCTCCGGTGTGGGTCAAATCAGGCATCGAGGTGATCGTCGCATGGGTGATCGACTGACCGCAGCCCAGTACGTAAACCGCCTTCGCGCCCATCGCGCGCGCGCGATCCGCCCCAACCATGACGATCGCGCCGCCGCCGTCGGTGACAAGGCAAATATCCCGCACGGTGAACGGATCGCTGATCGGCCGCGCGTTCAGCACATCCGCGATGGACAGCGGTTTCTTCTCCCAGGCCGCCGGGTTCAGCAGCGCCCACGCACGCGCCGCGACCGCGACCTCGGCCATGTGTTCGCGTGTCGTGCCGAATTCATGCATGTGCCGATTCGCCGCCATGGCGTACGCGGACGCGGGCAGGAATGGCTTGAACGGCGTCTCGTACGGATTGTACTCCCGCGGACTCGCGCCGCGCCGGCCGACCGTTCGTTGCGTGCTGCCATAAGCGACGACGGCCACCGAACAAAGTCCGGCGGCCAGAGCGGCCTGCGCGTGCGCCACGTGAATTTCAAACGACGAGCCACCGACGATCGTGGAATCGGTATAGGCGTCGGGCAATCCGAGATATTCCACCAGCGACATGGCCGACGTGCGCGCCTGTGACGTCGCGCAAAACACGCCATCGACATCCGAAAGCGCGAGGCCGGCATCTTCCAGGGCCCGGTGGACCCCTTGCGCCATCAGATCAATCGGCGACATCAACGCGGCGACCGCGCCGATGTCGGATTCGGCGGCGCCGATGATCGCGGCCGAGCCTCGGGTCAGACCGTTCATGGCGCGGACTCCGCCGGAGTGAAGACCGGGTAAGGCGGTTCGTCACCCTCGGCTTTGTGGGTGCGGAATTTCACTCGCATGCCGATGCGGACCTCGGTTGGGGGGATATCCTCGACCCGGCTCATCATCCGGAACCCCTCGTCGACGTCGATCAGCGCGACGTTATACGGCTCGCCCTGCTGTGGGTGCACGACGGTGGTCGCGTGGACGGTGCCGAGACCCTTGCTGACCCGCCATTCCAGATCGGCTTTGCCGGTTTTGGGCGCGATCACCCGGGGGTAGAACACCGCGCCGCCCGCGGATGGACTGAACTGGTAGGCCAGTTCGCCGCGTTCCAGATGCGCGAGGTAAGTCGTCAGTGGCGAGTCGGTCGGCATGCGCGTGTCTCTCCTGGGCGGATGGATCAGGCTAACGCGTGACGGTTCAAAGACAAAACGCCAATGTCGCGCCGAACGCCTCGATGGCGGGCACGATGACCCGGTCATTGTCCCGGCGTGCGCCGGACACCTCGCCTCGCCGCATGACCTGCCAGGCGGCATCCACCGACCGGGTGCGAAACTCCAGCGCAGCCATGTAGCTGTCCCGCCCGCCACCATCGGGAGCCGCGTCACCGAACTCGGCGCGCAGGGCATCCGGGGTGACCACGTCGAACCGGGACACGCCGACGGTCAACGTCAGGCCGCCGGAGATGGGCCGCATCGCGTCGGTGCCGAACATGCGGCCGAACAACGCGCCGAGATCGGGCGGATCGCGGGCCGCGATGACGGCGCGGGCGATCCCGGTCACGCCATTCCCATGATGCCGCCACTCATCCCGCCAGACCAGGTCGCGGGTGAAATGATGACAAAAATATAATCGACCCGCCGTCACCGTACCGGGCATCAGCCGCACGGTCCGGAATACCGCGTCACGCGTGCCTTCCGGCAAAGCGACGGGCCGGGAGAACTCGCCGGGCGGGAACACCGGCACTCCGGCCTGCTGCATCGCGGCATAAGTCGCGGCGGAATCCTCGGTGCCGAATACCAGGCTGTTGAGCCCTTCCGGCGCTTGCATGATCTCCGGCCGGCTCGTGCTGCCCGGAGGGGCGGCGATTAATTCGAGGTAATCCGTGCCGAACATCGCCAGATGGTTCATCGATCCCAGCGTGTGATAGCCCCGTTCGGTCAGCGTGAAGCCGAGCCGGCGATATGTCGCGGCCCCCTCATCGATGCGATCACGGACATTGATCACGACGTGATCGAGGGTCGGAATGGGGTGGATCATGGCGGCGGCCTCCAGCCTGGATGGTAATAACGAACCACGCCGGACGGAAACAAAAAGGCGGTGCCCGAAGGCACCGCCAAGTTTGGGGGGGAAACGTCACACAGCGCGGAGCAAAAGCTCTCTCACGCTGTGAGACTGATATAGGGGCGGTTTTCGCCGGTTCAAGACCCCGGTCGGGCGGGGCCCTGTGTGCCTCGCGTGGGGCCGTCTGGGTTCGCCCACTCACGCTCTCGAAGCGAAGCGGTGGCACGCGAGGCACGGGATCGGTGAAACCAGTTGGCGCGAAATCGGGCCGCGGTATAAGAACATAATACGAACGAAAGAGTACTCCGTTGTCCGATACGCCTGACCGCCCTTCTCCCGGGCCAAACATTTGGTGATTCGCGCGGTTTTTGTGCCTGAGCGCGAACTGCCGCCGCCGGAGTTCAGTTCCGTTTTCGATCCACTGCATTTCCCGGCGACTCTCGATCCGGCGACCGGGATCATCACCTGCGACAATGCCGGGATGAGCTTCCTCGGCGACATTCGCGCGGAATGGCACCCCGATCAGAGGCCGGCCGCGCAGGGTGGCGATGCGGACGCTGCTCAGGGTGGCCAGGCGCCTGCCGGCCAGGATGGCAATGCGCGGGGACGACTTGGCGGGGACGACGAAACTCCCCCGGACGGGCAACATGATCGAACCTCGGGCGTCGGGAACGGGCCGGCCGGCGACGGCTCTGGGGTGCACCTCCATCGTCGAAAGCGATCCCAGGTCAGTTGTCAACCGGCCGGGATGGCGGCGATCCCGCGGTGAAGCAGTCGCCTGAGATTGTGGCGAAGTCGGATGAAGATCGTCAGGGCGGCTCGGTTCTACCTGCCGAGGCCAGGCCGCGGATCGGGTCATACCGCCAGCCAGGGTACTTTGACGACGCGGTAAAGCAGCCATTCGGGCGGTTCGCGAGGGCGGCGAGCAAGACGGCGACCGATGCCGGCGCAGGGGATGGAGATGCAAGCGCCGCGCCGGGGAAAGATACCGGCTCGCCAGCGACGCTATCGCCGGTGCACCTGGCCAGGTTGACTCCGTCCGCGTCAGCAGTGGGGGGTGGTTTGACTAACTCCTCCAATGACAGTACCCGATCGAATTCCCCCGCGATGAATGGGAACATTCAGCTTGCAGCCTCCACCAGTAACCCAGATTACGCGGCAAAAACGCTTGGGTACGATCGAAATACCTTTGAGGAAATGCTCCACGTGTTCAAACCATTCTATGGTTTGTCCCCGTCCGATAACGTAATTTTCCATGACAATGGAGACGTATATTTTGACGGCGACCTAATAGGAAATATCCATGATTTCGCGCCATAACCTTCCTGATGAGAGAGCCAGGCCCGTTGCTCATGTAACGTGTTCCATCTTCGGCGACCATGTGGAACCAGGTGTCTGGACAAAGTATTTTGCGATTGAACCGGACATATCTGTTGTCAAGGGAAAGCCGTTCAATACCCCATCGGGTCGCATCAGCAGTCATCCCGGCCGGACTGGGGTGTGGGGCTGTTCAAGCCGACTGGCGATCCAAGATAAAACGCTCGATGCTCACATCAGATATCTCATTTCTCGCCTTGCTCTGCCCCGGGAAGATCTACCAGGACTGCTTGAAAAAAATGACGCTACGATGGAAATCCTGTGTTTCTGGCCGAACTACTCGGGTGACGGAGCACCCGCGATCGACCCCCAGCTTGTGCATATAATTGAGACATCTGGGGGAACAGTGACGGTCGATGAATATCCTCAAAAACACAGAATTATTGGCCCGGATGGCAAAGAGAAGGATATTTGGATTTAAATTCGAGTCTCGGAACAACATTGGCATCGCTCCCCGACAATTTGGCCTCAATAGTGGATCTTTTAACTGCCGTGGTTATCGACACGCCGATCACCGTAACATGCCTGAATTCGTAGTGAGTGCAGGAGTAGCCGATAAGAGCCGTCGCAACAGCTAAGTTCGGACCTCGTCTCGTTATTCGCTCAGACGAACGATATCGTGATCACATCTCAAGATACAGCCGCGTTCGGTCTACCAGCGCAGAAATCCGTGGCTGGCGCCAATTTTCAAATTGCCGCCGCGACCGGCCTGGAATGCCAGGGGCTCGGGTCCAGCGGATGTCAAAATGGTGGGAGTTACGGAGCGACGGGCGCTTATCTGGGAGGGGGCCGTATCCTATGCCAGGAGTGCATCATTCTTTATACGGGCTCCGGTGGCTTACCGGCCGGTGAGCAATTGCAAATTGTCACCCCGTTCTTGAGAGAGCCATAGTAAGAAGCGCCGGTAACCGGAGGTAGGCACGATGGTCGATCGGGCAAGCGCGATCAATAAACTGGTGGTGGGGGATATCTTTCATGCTCAGTGCCCTAATGGGGCAAGTCTGATCTGCCTGGTTGAGTCTGTAACAGACGCTACCATTAATGCCAGGACGGTGACTCACCAGATCAAGGTGGAATTTGATCGTAGAACGGGCCTGGGGAATCCCGGAACGAGTGAGACGCGGTGCGGCATCGATTCCATTGCGCCTTTGCCTGTCCACATGCACAACGTAATTCTTGGAATGGATCGCAAATTACGGCTGGAGCCTGATATAACGAAGCATAAATTGAATGACGATGAGAGGCGGGCGTTAATCTTTATAGCTTCGTATTATCCAACAAACCCCTTGTAACATTCATACAAGAATTTGTGAACTGTTTCGGTTGTTTGCCCGGATGGTGTGAATCTTCGCGCGCAGCATAGGATATTCGGATATCTTGGTCATATCATCTCTCTGGCGAAATCAGGATATGCAGATGGTACATTCGTATCTTCTCCGGTAGCGTTGTCTGAAGACAGGGGGTTTGAGAGCGACTTTGTTGGTGCCAGGAGTGAGCATAGGCGGCCCATTTCTTTCGATGAAAGCCGGGCTTGAGAAGCGACATCTTGGCCGTCGGTTCGGTGACGCCGACCTATCACGGCGACCGCAATCTGACGTTTGATGGCACGTTCACCTACTGCTACGACGCCGAGAGGACATCTATTCTCCCGACCCGGAAATTCTGCTAAATCAGTATTTTCCCGACGAGCGCGAGTGATTTGGTTTTTGGCGCTGAACCGCAAATATTGTTGGCGGATGACGGCATTCGCCTGGGCGGCGATCGACGCCGCCGGCACGGCGCATCCCAGGCACCCTGAAATCCCTGTCCGCGCCCTCTCCACCTTCGAGCCACGGCATTTCCCCCTGACCCTCGATCTGGTTACAGGGATGGTCACCCGCCCCACGCCCGGTGGCGACTTCGATGGCGATATTCGTGCTGGGTGCCATCCGGATGAGGCCGGGCCATGACGCGCGAGGGCCGCAAGTTGCTTGTTCCGCCGGTTTGGGGGTCCGACGCGGCGCCGGCGATGGATCAGCCCGTCGCCGCCTCGATCGACTCCCCGACAATTTGAACAATCCGGTCCAGCGTCGCCTCCGGCGTCATCAGCGGCGGCGCGAGGCACAGTGAGTCGCCACTCACCGGCGGGCCATCGGAAGCACCGCGCTGGCGCATGATCAAGCCGCGTTTGCCGGCCTCGGCCACCACCTTGCCACCCAGACCGGCAGCCGGCTTCTTGCTGCCCTTGTCCTCGACGAGTTCGATGGCCGCCAGCATGCCGATCCCGCGCACCTCGCCCACCACGGGTAGCGACGCCAGCGTCTCCAGCCCCTTCCGGAACCGGTCCCCCTGCACCTGGGCGCGCTCGACCAGGCCGTCCCGCTCGATGATGTCGATGTTGGCGAGGCCCACGGCGCAGCACACCGGATGCCCGGAATAGGTCGCGGCGTGCATGAATTTCTCGTCCATCGGCGCGTCCTCGATCGCCTGATGGATGCGCTTCGAGACCAGCACGCCGCCCAGAGGCAGGTAGCCGCTGGTGACGCCTTTGGCGAACGACATCAGGTCGGGCTCGATGCCCCAGTGGCCGAGAGCGAACCACTTGCCGGTGCGGCCGAAGCCGGTGATGACCTCATCGGCGATCAGCAGCACGTTGTGGCGGTCGCAAATCTCCCGCAGGCGAGGGAAATAGGTCGGCGGCGGGACGATCACCCCGCCCGCGCCCATCACCGGCTCGCAGATGATCGCCGCGATGGTGTCCGCGCCATGGGCATTGATCGCTTCCTCGACCGCGTCGGCGGCTCCGACGCCCGCGTCGCCATTGCCCGGCCAGCGATACGGGTACGGCGGGGCGACCTGGAAGAACTCGGGCACAAGAGGGCCGAACATTTTCTGGTAGCCGGGCAGGCTGGTGGCGCTCATCGCCGCCATGGTGACGCCGTGGTAGCCATAGCGGCGGGAGATGATCTTAACCTTGTCCGGCTTGCCCATCCGCTTCCAGTAATAGCGGGCGAACTTGAACGCGCTCTCGTTGGATTCAGCGCCGCTGGTGGTGAAATAGGCCGCCGCCATGTTGCTATAGGCCAGCCCGACGATGCGCTCCGCCAGCCGGATCGCCGGTTCGTTGGAAAATCCGGCATAGGCCGAGGCGTAGGCAAGTTTCTCCATCTGCGCGGCGGCGGCGGCGGCGAGTTCCTTCCGCCCATGCCCGATGTTGACGTTCCACAGCGCGGAGAGGCCGTCGATGTATTCGCGGCCATCGGATGCATAGAGCATCGCACCGACGCCCCGGGTGAAGAGCTTCGCGTTGGCGTGATCCTTCGGGTGATGCAATGGATGGATCAAATGGCGCCTGTCCGAGTCCATCAGGACGTCGGAGATCGGGGAAACATCGTCCATGAGTGCGCCCTCCTTAACCGGAGGTTAACTTACCGGCGGTGCGGCCGATTTAGAAGACCGCCCGTGTCTCGTCCCGGATTTTCAGCGCACCTCGCCGGTGGCGCCTCGGTTCGCGTGGCTCCTTTTCGCCATTGGCGGCGTCCATCCTCAACGGTCCGTCAATACTTCGATGCGCATCATCCACGCACTCGCAGCATCACCGGGAGCATCAATCATGGCCGGGCCAATCCCTTTCTCGTCAGGCGATTACTGGGAGGCGCGCTACCGCGAGGGCGGCACATCGGGGATGGGATCCGTTGGCCGTCTGGCACGGTTCAAGGCGGAGACGATCAATCGGTTCGTCGTGGCAAACAACATTCAAAGCGTGATCGACGCCGGGTGTGGCGATGCCTCGCTGCTCGCCTTGCTGGAGCTTCCCGCGGACTATGTCGGGGTCGATGTGTCGCCATCTGCTTTGGCGCGCTGCGCCGCGCGCTTTCCGGGACGCCGGTTCGTCACGCCTGGCGAGTTGCGGACGGTCTCCCCCGCCGACATGACGTTGTCGCTGGATGTCATTTACCACCTGATCGAGGACCACGTGTTCGCCGCCGCCATGCGGACGCTGTTCGCATGGGCCACGCGTTTCGTTGTGATTTATGCCAGCAATCTGAACGTGGCCTGGTCGTCCGCGCATGTCCGTCACCGGCGGTTCACCGATCAGGTCGCCGCCACGGAACCTGACTGGCGGTTGCTGGCGCATCTGCCGAACCCATACCCATTCGATCCGGCCTCTCCGCATGAGACATCCTTCGCCGATTTTTTCATCTATGGCCGGCCGGACGCGGCTTGCTCGATCGTCGTACCGGGTTTGAGCTGATCCCCATGGGCCGACCCCGGGGGCCTGCTTTGCACCGGCTTCCGCCATGGGCTATCGCTCTCTCGACCAACGAGAGGATTCCCGATGCGACGGTTGTTTCAGTTCCTTGCCGCCTTTGTCGGCTGCACTCTGGCGGCGTCCGCCATACCAGTGGCCGCGGCTCCGGCGTGCGGCTCCGTGGCGGATCAGTCGGCTTATGAGGTCCTGGCGCTGCGCACCCAGATGATCCTGTTGGCGACGAAGTGCGGCCGCGATCAGGACTACAACAAAAATTTCATCGTTCGCTTCCAACCCGAGCTACAGGCCAACGAACGTGAGGTAATGACCTACTTCCGCCGGATTTATGGCGGGGCGGGTCAGGGCAGGAAGGACACCTTCTCCACCGAGCTGGTGAATGTGATGTCCCAACAGGCCAACATACAGGGCACCGAGTTTTGCCCGCGCGCCGGCCAGATTATCAATGAAATGAACGCCTTGCGGTCGATGGACGAGCTTGTGGCTTACGCTGCGGTGAAGGACCTGGCGCCCAACGGCATGAGTATGTGCCCAGCGGCAGCGTCCCGCGCCACGGCAGCGGTGAGCGTGCAAGGGCTCCGCCGGCCGATATCACACTGACGGTCATGCTCGGCCTTGAGCCGACCCGCCGCGGCCGCGCGGAAAGCGGCCCGTATTGCTGTCCCGCATGGGTCCCTGGACCCTCGGGCCGGGCCCCGCACCATGCGCACTGCCTCGCGCGCGGGGTGCGACGCACGGGA
>ODAK010002325.1_pt1 | contig 20021 bp, 15 predicted proteins | sample 1539591 | NCBI WGS metagenome assembly ODAK01 (sample SAMEA3539303, study PRJEB22396) | soil metagenome | biome: tundra; feature: field; material: soil | place: USA | collected 2010-05 | depth 0.15 m | reverse complement strand
TCCTCCACCACCGTCCAGGCTCTTCTCCAGGCTCATCCTTCGATTGGAAAAGACTCTGTGCGGGGAAACATGCCTGACTCGGCCTTCAAACCGGCAGAAAATCCGAGACAACGGAGTTTTCCCGACTTCCCAATTCGACATTCCAATCGTACGAGATAACTAATTATGATCAAAGAAGTTAAACAATTTTATTGACAGCCAAGGACTCAAGGATTTATCTTCGTTAACGTTTACGGTCTGTGCTAACCAGCGCGGATCCGCCTATGGAAATCGGTATATTTTCGCCGAGAATCGACGGCGCATGTAAAATCCTCCGAGCGCTGCCATGAACCGAAAAACTAAGCTCCTCGACATCGCCGAGGCACTGGGAGTATCGACCGGCACCGTCCACCGCGCCTTGCACAATCATCCCGGCGTTAGCCCCATGACCAAAACCAGAGTGCAGCAGATGGCCAAGACTCTGGGGTATCGGCCGAATCTGGCGGCCCGTTATCTGTCCTCGAAGCGAAACCTGCGGGTTTCGGTCAATACGCTGCAGGGAACCACCTCGTTCTGGGACGAAGTCCGGGCGGGAATCAGCGAAGAGGCGCGAGCGCTGGTCATGGAAAATGTGGAGATTGAGTATCGAACCTATCCGCGCCTGGGAGAGGGCGAAGAAGAAGCCTTCGAAGCGGCTCTTAAAGCAGGCGTGGATGGAATCATTACCTTTCCCAGTCGTCCGCAGAGTCTGCACTCATGGATGCGGCGCGCGTCACGCAGCAGCATTCCAGTCGTCTGCGTGGCCACCGATGCACCCAACACGGGCAGGTTGGCGGTGGTCTCGATTGATACCCTGGCTAGCGGGTCGCTGGCGGCCGATCTTATGGGAAGTTTCCTCCGCGGCAAGGGAAAAGTTGCCGTAACCTTGAGTTCTTTGGCGATCACCGAGCATGCCGAGAAGCACAAGGCCTTCGCCAGCACTCTGCTTGGCCTATATCCGCAGATGCAACTGCAGGAGCCCATCGAGGATCACGACGTCGAATCCGAGGCCTACCAGAAAAGCCGTGAGCTCTTTAAGAAGCACCCCGACCTCGCTGGCATTTATGTCACGACCGAAGCCTCCATCCCCGTCCTGAATGCCGCCCGCGACGCACACATGCTCGACCAGATCACCTTTATCACCACGGATCTGTTTCCGGCACTGGTGCCTGAGATCCGATCCCGAGCAGTGGCGGCAACGATTTATCAGCGGCCGCGCACCCAAGGTCGCATGGCGTTTCGGGTGCTGCATGAATTCCTGGTGGAGGGCGAGTGTCCATCCTTCCAGGTGACGCTGGCGCCCCACTTGGTGATGCGCGGCAACCTCGACTTTTTCCTGCAGCGGCAATCCCTGGAATCGAGCCCGCAGCGGGCGGTTCGGCTGCAGAGTGCCTCGCCCGAGCTGGTCGAGTACTTCGGCTAGCCTGGCTTCTTCGTTTGTAGAGACGGGGCTTGCCCCGTCTCCTTCGACGCGGGGGGAGACGCGGCAAGCCGCGTCTCTACGGGAGATCAAAGGAAGGGCTTCTGCAGAGGGGAGGGAGTATCAAGTTCCTCGGGATCGATATCGGCACCGGCGGAACCCGTGCTCTCATCATTGATGAACGCGGGCGAGTCGTCGCGTCCGGCACAGAAGAGCACGCGCCCTTCGCATCGCCTCAGTCGGGATGGGCGGAACAAGATCCGCACGACTGGTGGCGAGCCTGCGGTCTGGCGGTTCGACGCGCTCTTGACGCCTTGCGGGCCCGCGGAGATGAAATCGCCTGCATCGGATTCTCGGGGCAGATGCATGGGGCAGTCTTGCTGGATGCCCACGATGAAGTAGTTCGGCCCGCCATCATCTGGTGTGATCAGCGCACAGGGCCTCAAGTGGAAGAGCTTTCCGATCTCTTCGGTGCGGATCGTCTCATCCATCTCACCTGCAATGCGCCGCTTACCAATTTCACGCTCACCAAGCTGCTTTGGGTGCGAGAAAACGAACCTCGAAACTGGCAGCGCGTTTCCCACGTCATGTTGCCGAAGGATTACGCGAGGTTCCGACTCACCGGCGAACGCGCCATCGATATGGCGGATGCTTCGGGAACTCTTCTCCTCGACGTCGCCAAGCGCAAGTGGTCCTCCGAAGTCTTGAGCCGCGCTGGAATCGAGCAACAACTGCTTCCCACTTTGTGGGAGTCTCCTGAAGTGTGTGGCCAAGTTTCCGAGCGCGGAGCGGAAGCGACTGGCCTGAGAGCTGGAACGCCCGTGGTGGCGGGGGCAGGGGACCAGGCGGCGGGAGCGGTCGGGATGGGAATCGTTCGTCCCGGAACGGTGAGCGCAACCATCGGCACATCCGGCGTAGTATTCGCGGCCACCGACGGGCCGGCGCTCGATCCCAAAGGGAGGATTCACACCTTCTGCCACGCCATCCCTGGGCGATGGCATGTGATGGGCGTGACGCAGGCAGCCGGCCTCTCCCTGCGCTGGTTCCGCGATCGCTTCGGCGCTGGACCCTCTGACGCACCCACTGGCGGGTCCGATGACGGACGCGATCCCTACGAGCGACTGTGCGAGGAAGCCTCCGCCGCGCCGCCCGGGTCCGACGGAGTGTTCTGGGCGCCCTACCTGATGGGCGAACGCACTCCCCATTGCGATCCCAATGCGCGCGCCGCGCTTGTCGGTCTCTCCGCCGCTCACACCCGCGCCCACGTGATCCGCGCCATTTTGGAGGGTGTGGCATTCAGTCTGCGGGACAGCTTCACCATCTTCCGCGAGATGAACGTGCCGGTTGATCGCATTCGGCTGGGAGGTGGCGGAGCCCGATCCCCCTTGTGGCGCCAGATTCAGGCCGATGTCTATGGACATGCGGTGGAAGTCGTGCAGGCCGAGGAGGGCGCCGCATACGGGGCTGCAATCCTCGCAGGAACCGGCGCAGGAAATTGGCACTCCGTCGATGAAGCCTGCGACGCCGTGGTGCAAACCGCCCACAAGATTCAGCCCGATCCGAAGAGCGCTGCAATCCTCGACGAAGCCTACCGCACCTACCGCAGAATCTATCCAGCGCTCCACCAGATTTCAGATCGCGTCAGCGCGGAGTCGGTAGTGCAACCCGCTGTGGTGTCAGTTTCCTGATACTTACTGGCAGGGTGTGCTCTCGCAGGAAGGTTTGTGCTTGGATGGCAGAGGTTCCGGCGGAGGCGTGGGCACAGCGGTTACTGTCCTTACGATTTGGCCTACGACCAACCCGAGCCTGTCGGTCCCGGTGTATACCCGCCGCACGAAGCCACTCCTATCCAGCAAGACATATCTCGGAAGGCTCAGGTATGGGCGCGGCGCAAACCCGTAATTGTGATACATCTCCGCGTCTTTGTCCCAAACTTGGCTCCAGTCCATCTTCTCCCGGGCGATGAACTTTCTCCACTCCTCCTGGTCAGGAGAATTCTCGTTCACACTGATCAACGAGAACTGGCTCGGGGGAAAATGCTGCGCGAGCTGCCGCAAAACAGGAAGGGCTCGAATGCAGGGAGTGCACCACGTCGCCCAATAATCCAGCAGCACGAAGCGACCGCGCAGAGATTCGGAAGAGACCGCGCGGCCTTCGCTGTCCGTGGTGGCGAACACAGGCGCGAGTGTTTGCGGCGCGATGGGGATGTCCTGCTCGTACGCAGGGTTTTTTGCCGCAGCCTCAATAAAATGCTTAAACGCTCCCGCTCCCTCTGCTTCACGGTTCTGACGTAGCAGAGCATCTCCCAGGTTGAAGTACGCAGCATCGAATACCGGATCCAGCCTTACCGCCCGCTGAAACGATTCCTCGGCAGCACGCAACTTGTCCATGTTCGCGGTGCTTTGCGCGGATTCTCGCAGCCACGCTGTTCCGATGATATTGTGAGCCTCAGCCCGCTCGTGGTCAGTGGAGACAAGTTCCAACACCTTGGCCTCCCTCTGGCGGGCGGCCTCATAGTGATCCATCTGCAGTTCCGCTATGGCGATCCCAGCGTTGATTTCGGCAGAATGCAGCCCTCCTAGGCGTTCCGCCTGCTCAAAATGCTGCTTTGCTTCGGCGTATTTGCCTTGCCGAAGAGCGGTGTCGCCACTTTGAATCTCCCGATCGACAGAACCACTGTCTGCCGCCCCGGTTTGAGCAACGGCACAAAGAACGGAAAGCAGGAACACGAGAACGCAGCCGGCTAGATGGCGAATGGCCAGCATGCCTTGGGTAGAGCCTGAGGTGGCCCGCACCACTGCGCGTCCCGTCTTAGCAGCCCGCTCCATCCCGTCCATGCCAGTACATTGCCCAGCCCAGATAGCGAGTCGCAGCCTCGTGCGTCGCGGCCGCGACCGTCGAAAAATTGGCGGCTACGTGATGTTCAAAGCCGTTCTCGCAAATGTAGTGCAGGAGTTTCTGCATGCGCGGGATCTCCACCACGCCGGCTCCGCCGAACGTATTCAGGGAGTCGTTGGTGAAAGAGCCTTCGCCAACATAGCCGCGGACGACTCCGGCGCGGTCATCGGTGGAGAAGCGCGCGAAGCTCATCGCGCCCGCTTTCACGCGGCCCACGCAGGTGCCGAACGTGTTCTCCTTGCCCACCGTCCCGGCAATGATTTCCTGGAAGTCCATGCGCACATCCTGGAAGAAGTGCTTGGGAAGGTTGCTGCAGTGAAAGCAGACGGCCTTATCGGGGTGGTCGCCGTAGTTGTTGTTCCAGTCCAGCAGCGCGCTGGGCGTTTCCGAGGCCAGCCGCAGGGCGTGCATGCTGATCGTGCCGCATACGTCCACCTCGCAGGCGCTGGGGATCAGATTGTTGCTCATCATACTCATGATGGTGCACGGCACCACGCCGAAGTACTCTTCGAGCGCGGTCCAGCACTGCACGGCGCTGACCGTGACATCTCTTGATTTCATCCAGTCATCAATGACCGCGCCCAGCTTGGCCATCTTGATCAGGGCCGCTTCGGGAACTCCGCTCGTCGTCACATATTTGCGGATCTCTTGTAGCTTGCCTTGCACACAAAGTTCCGCGTCTCCCAGGCGCGCGATCCGGCCCAGAATCTCCGAGAGGTCCACGGTTTCGACGGAGATGCCGTTCGCCTCCAGAATCTTTTCGCTGTACCGAACCGTGTTAAACGCCGCCGGACGCGCGCCGATGCCGCCGATGCGCAGATTACGCAGGCCGTTCACGATCCGGCAGACGGCTGCAAACCACTCCAGATCCTTGCCGAACTCCGCCGAGTCTGGCGCAACCGTGTGCGACGCCGTAAGCGAGTAAGGAATGCCGTATTGCCACAGGTTGTTACACGCCGACATCTTGCCGCAGAAGCTATCGCGGCGGAACGCGATCGTCATTTTGCTGGGCTGGTCCGGTGTGGCCTGCACCAGCACGGGAACGTCGAGTCTCGCCAGACGCAACGTGTCCGCGATGGCGCGCTCGTCCCCAAAGTTCGGCAGGCTGACGATGACGCCGTCGATCCGGTCCGCATGCTTGCGAAACAGCGCTGCGCAGCGTTTGGCTTCTTCATACGTCTCGACCGCGCCGTACTTGCCCTCGTCGGGCCCCAGAGCTACCATGTCGATGCCCGCTTGCTCGAGCGCGCGCAGCATTTCTTCCCGGCCAGACTTCGCCAGGTGGTCAGGGAAAAAACCGCGGTTCCCGACAATCAACCCGAACGTCATCTTCTGCTTTTGATTCGACTGCTGATTCGACTGCTCATGATGCGACATATGAGTCCTTACCGATTAAAGATTTTCTTCCAACTCCGCGAAGCGAATTCATCGCCCTAGCCGGAAGTGTAGCAGTAGGTCGCTCCCAGAAGCAGCAGGCCGTTTCCGAACAGCGAAATTCCAGTGAAAAACCAGATCGAAATCGATTCCTCTGCACGCATGATCCCTCACCAGAACATAATATTCAGCACCACGAACACCACCGCCGCCACCACCGCCCAGAACGCCGGCCGCAGATAAAACGCCACTTCCTGTTCGGAGCGGATCTCGGTTGCGCCGTAGGCCAGCCCTCTCAGTTCGCTCTCTGGCCTGGGGGCGGTGAGCAGGCTGACCACGATCGGAGAAGCCGATGGCCACGACCAGCGCAAAGTGGAAAACGATGATGATCGAATCGACGAGCGATAAGTGAACCAGTCGCTGGGGGACAACCAGAGCCATAGCCATCACGTTTGGAGGACTACCGCCTGCGTCTCACCGACACCCTTTCATCGCATCGAGTCAGCATCTCGGTAACTCTCACTCCACTCCTCGGCAGCACGCGCCGACTGCTAACTCCGGCTGCTTGGGATTCGCAAATCTGTGATTGTGTATGCGGGGACGGTCACCGTAATAGTGTTGCCCACGTCCGGAATGGCGGTTGCCGCTACCGCGTTGCCAATTGAAAGTCACCGGAATTCCAAGTTCTGGCGTTCGCTGAGCTTGAAGGTTTTATACATCGAAAGATCGCTGCTGAACCATGCCGGGCCGTGAATATAGGGAAGGCTATACACGCCGTTTGTTTGATAGGCAGGCATGCCAAAGCAGTTGCCGTTAATGTACTGGTGCTTCCCGAGACCCGAAGTTGGGTTGCAGAGAAGCGCTGGTTGCAGGCTAACGTCCGGCGTTCCGATCCACGTCTTGTTGTCCACCGGGATGGAATACGGTCCGGTTTTCGCGGTGTTTGCCAGCGCCAGACCAAAGTTGGTTTCGTAGGTTGACGCCAGATCCGGGCCGCTCTGCAAGAGTGTGATCCCGGCGATCGTCCATCCGTTCGCCACTCCTTCCAGAGCCCGGTTGCCATGCACGCGATCGCCAATATAGAACTGATATGACGTATTGATAACCGGGCTCCGGTCGATCGCGAGCACGTTGTAGTCGTGAGCGATGTTGGTCGGATCCGCGAGCGCGCAGTTCATTTGACTCGTGCCACACGTTCCCAGCGCCTTCGACGCCGTTCAAGGGGGTGGTGCTTACGCCGGTACCCAAGGTGCAAAAGGACCAAGGAGCGTGACTTGTTCCGCAAAGCGCCGCGTTATCTGCGGCGGTCGAACTGAAATTCCCCGAGCGCATCGACAGCGTGGGCACAAAAGAGCTCAAAGTCTGGCTCGTGTCGACATACTTTTGCCAGTAATATTCGTATCCCGCAAAGAAAAACATTTTGTTTTTCATGCCGGGAACCGGCCCCCCGATATTTCCCCCGGGCCCAACCCATATCGGCCAGGAACGGAACACAACGCTCAAAGATGATCTGCGCATTTACTACCTCCTCGGCCAAAAGACGCCAGACGCGGGAGCGGGGCTCTCTTCGCTAGCGGAATTTCGAATCCGTCACATCCGGCCCGCGGATTCCAGATTTGCAAATTTCCGTACTGTATCGTTACCGTAATCGCATACATTGGGGACACTGACTTTTTACCCCTTACGGGAAACTCCTGTCAAGGACTTTCCGCCCCTCCCTGCTGGGTGATGCTCGTCACACGAGCGTGTGCGCTTCCATCACCGGGTCGAGAACTTGTAGATGGTCTGGGTGCTATAGATCGAATGCGGCCGCAGGATTACCGACGGAAACGCCGGATGATTCACGGCATCCGGGTAGTGTTGCGTCTCCAGGCAGAAACCGGAATGTTTCCCATACACGACCCCACGCTTGCCGGTGATGGTTCCGTCGAGAAAGTTCCCCGAGTAAAACTGCACTCCGGGTTCGGTCGTCCAGACCTCCATCTGCCGGCCTGAGGCCGCATCAAAAACGCGGGCCGCCAACTTGAGTTTGCCTGCTCCCGCGCTCAGCACGAAGTTGTGATCGTACCCCCCGGGGTTGCCCTGCATCTCCGTGATGTGCGCGCCGATGGCGACCGGATGGGTGAAGTCCAGCGGCGTTCCTTTCACGACCCGGATCTCGCCCGTCGGAATCAACGTGGCGTCCACCGGAGTGTACTTCTCCGCGCTGAGTTGCAGCACCTGCCCCAGGATGTTCTTATCGCCGTCGAGGTTGAAATAGCTGTGATTGGTGAGATTGACGGGAGTCGCTTTGTCAGTCTTTGCCGTGTATTCAAGCTGCAATTCGTTGTTGTTGGTCAGCCGGTAGAGGACCGTTACCGAGAGCTTCCCCGGAAAGCCTTCGTCTCCATCCGGGCTGTCATAGGTAAAGCGAACCGCCGCCCCGTTACGTTCATGAACCGGTTCCGCCTTCCAGACCACGCGGCTCAAATCCTTCGACCCGCTGTGCAGGTTATTGGGCGGATCATTGATCTCCAGCGAATATTCTTTTCCGTCCAGCATGAACTTGCCCTTCGCGATGCGGTTCGCCACTCTTCCGACCGTCGCTCCGAACCAGGGATGCTTTCCCAGGTAGCCCTGAAGGTTGTCGAACCCGAGCACTACATCGCCGAGCTTTCCAGTACGGCCCGGGACCCACAGTTCGGTCAGTGTCGCGCCATAAGTGATGACCTTCGCGGCGGCGCCTTTCGCATTCTTCAGTGTGTACAGGTCAATCGCGGTACCGTCATCCAGGCTTCCAAACTTATTTGTTTCCACAGCAGCCTCCGAGCTTGATGCAGTGTGCTTCGCGGCCGCAACCGGGCCGGACACAATACAAATCAGGATTGTCAGGAGTAAGATTTTGCGCCTTGCTTGATCAACGTTCATCGCGCCGACCAGTTCCTGGCCGATAGAAGTGCAAATTCGGACAGAAATAACGTAATCGTTTCCAGTGGAATAAAGCAAGCACTGACTTAACTTTCGCGGACGATTATGTATGCAGGAATAAACCAACCCGGAAGGGGGGTGAGGCCCTTTCTGGCCTGCAATGAATAGTACTGATAGGGGTTACGAGGCCAGCCCGATTCCGTTTCTGTGCGTTCTATCATTGACAATTGGAGCCGCAAGGTGAAAGAGTAGCTGCCGAGATGTTGCCGCAATCTACCGGAATCGCTTCCGCAACTGGTGCAGCACCTTGTTCAGAGCGTGCTGCACCTCCCGTAATCCGTTGCCAGCGCTCTCATCGCGGCGCAAGCTCCCGATTAACGAATCTGATTCTCTCGAGGTCCTCATAACATGCGAGACAAAAACGCTTTTTTTCCACGCGTCTTCCTGGCGGTGCTCTTCGTGTTTGGGCTCGGGTCCTCTGCGATCGCGCAATGGGCGCCAATGAACCCCGTGGTTGCAGTCCAGCAGCAAGCCGACGGCGTGATTTTCACCATGAAGTCTGGGACTCTTCGGGTGCAGGTCTGCTCGGACTCGATTGTCCACGTGATCTACTCTCCGACTTCAACTCTCCCGCCGAGCCGTCCCGATCCCGTCGTCATCAAGACGAGTTGGCCGGCCGCGAAGTTCACCATGCAGGCCAACGACGACGAAGTGACGCTGACCACCCCGCAGCTCAAGGTCGTCGTCACTCGCAAGGACGGCGCGATTACCTATCGTGAGCTCAGCGGCAAGCAACTGGTGCAGGAAGCAACCAGGAAGCTGACGCCGGTGAAGGTGAACGGCGAGGACACCTATCGCGCCGAGTCCTTTGTGAACATCTACGGCTCCCGCGAAGCCTTCTACGGACTCGGCCAGCACCAGGCCGGCGTGTGGAACTATCGCGGCGAATCTGTCGACATCTCGCAGGACAACACCAACATCGCCTTGCCCTTTCTCGTGTCGAGCAACGGCTACGGGATTTTCTGGAACAACGATTCCCGCAGCCGCTTCAACAACCGCTTCGCCAATTATCTCTACATCAGCTCCGAAGTCGCCGACGTCATCGACTACTATTTTTTCTACGGCCCCGATCTCGATAAGGTCATCGCCGCCTATCGCGAACTCACCGGGCAGGCGCCACTCTTCGGCAAGTGGGCCTACGGCTTCTGGCAGTGCAAGAACCGCTACAAGTCGCAGGAGGAGATTCTGGGCGTCGCCCGCAAATATCGGGAACTGCACATCCCCGCCGACAACATCGTGCAGGACTGGTTCTGGTGGAACCGCAAGGGCGAATTCGTCTTCAACAAGAACTATCCCGATCCCAAGGGCATGGTCGACGAACTGCATCGCCAGCACTTCCACATCATGATTTCCATCTGGCCCTTCTTCGAGCCGGGATCGGCCAATTACGACTTCATGGACAAGAAGGGCTGGTTCATCGACAAGTTCAAGTTCGCCAAGCCGCCCTATCACACCGATGCCATGGCGGTGTACGACGCGACCAGCGCGGAAGCCCGCAAATTTTATTGGGATCAGATCGACAAGGCGCTGTTCAACAGCGGACTGGATGCGTGGTGGATGGATACGACCGAGCCGGAAACCGAAGGCCAGGAAGAAAACATTCAGTTGGGCCACAAACTGGCAATCGGCAGCGGGGATCGATACGTGAACGTTTATCCCATGCTGGCCACCGCGGCCGTGCATGACGGCCAGCGCGACGCGTCCGACCAGAAGCGCGTTTACATTCTTTCGCGCTCCGCCTTTGCCGGATCGCAGCGCAACGCGGTCACCGCATGGTCGGGCGACATCAATTCCGACTGGTTCAGCTTCCGTCGCCAGATTCCCGCCGGACTGAACTTTGCTCTCTCCGGAATTCCTTACTGGACCACCGACATCGGCGGCTTTGTCTTCGGTAGTCCCACCGATCCCGCCTTCCGCGAACTCTTTGTCCGGTGGTTTCAGTACGGCACGTTCAATCCGATCTTGCGGGTGCACGGCACGCGCGACCCCGACGAAAACGAACTCTGGTCGTACGGAGCCGAGGCGCAGAAGATTCTCGTCAGCTTCGATCGTTTGCGTTATCGCCTGCTGCCCTACACTTACTCGCTGGCTTGGAAGACGACGAACGACAGCTATACTCCGATGCGTCCGCTGGTGATGGATTTCCGCAGCGATGTGCGCGCGCAAAACACATGGGATCAATTCATGTACGGCCCGGCGTTCCTCGTGAATCCGGTGACCGAACCGGCGGCCACCAGTCGCCAGGTCTATCTTCCGAATGCGGATGCGAAGTGGTACGACTTCTGGAGCGGGGCATCAGCCCAGGGCGCGCGCGAGATCAGCACGGAAGCTCCGCTCGATCGTTTGCCGCTCTACGTTCGCGCCGGCTCGATCGTTCCGTTGGGACCCGATGTCGAGTGGTCAACCGAAAAGCCGGCCGATCCGATTGAACTGCGCGTCTACCGCGGCGCGGATGGTGAGTTCACACTCTACGAAGACGAAAACGACAACTACAATTACGAGAAGGGCGTCCACGCCACGATTCCTTTCCGCTGGGACGACGCAAAACAAATGCTCACGATCGGCGATCGCCAGGGCCAGTTTCCCGGAATGCTCGCCAGCCGGACGGTCCGCGTCGTCTTTGTGGGCGAAAATCACGGTGTGGGCATCGCGCCTTCCGACACACCGGACAAAGTGGTGCGGTACTTTGGAAAGCAAATCACCGTGACTCCCTAGGATCCCATGGTGAACGTCGGGTCCGGAGTGGCACGCGAGCGATACATTTTATGAACTGTCATCCCGAGCGAAGCGAGGGATCTGCAGTTCGCCGCAAAATGCAGATCCCTCGCTTCGCTCGGGATGACAAAGTCTGGCGAACGCGGCCAGTCTCTAACTCAACAACTCAGTTCAAACGAATTCAGGAGCCGGTCATGTCTCCCTCATCTTTCCTCCGTGCTGTCTGGTGTCTTCTTCTCATTCTTTCCATTGCAGCTTCCGCCCAACCTCCGGCGTCGCCGCACACCGCGCCCATCCCCACGCAAATCCCGGGACAGAACGCAATCCTCGTCGGCGCCGCATGGTATCCCGAGCAGTGGCCCGAGTCGCGCTGGGAAGATGACCTGCGCCTGATGGAAGCCGCCGATCTGAAAGTCGTCCGCATCGCCGAATTTGCCTGGAGCCGGATGGAGCCCTCCGAAGGCCGCTATGATTTCGAATGGCTGGAGCGTGCCGTCAACCTGGCCGCCAAGCATCACATCGTTTCCGTCCTTGGAACGCCCACGGCTACGCCTCCAGCGTGGCTCACGCAGAAATATCCCGACACGCTGCGGGTGGAACCAGATGGTCAGCGCGTTACGCATGGTAACCGTGCGCATGCGTCCGCCACATCTCCGCGGTACTGGGAATTCTGCCGCCGCATCGCCGAGCAGATGGCGATTCGCTTTGGGCACAATCCCAACGTTGTTGGCTGGCAGATCGACAACGAATACGGCTACGCTCTGATGTCCTATGACGAGGCCACGCGCCGGCAATATCAGGATTGGCTGAAAGCGAAATACAAAACGCTTGACAATCTGAATACGCATTGGACAACGTCCTACTGGAGCCAGACCTATGACAACTGGGGAGAAATCCCGATTCCGGTTGGCGGGCACAATCCCGGGCTGATGCTCGATTGGAAACGCTTCATCGGCTACACCTGGACTTCGTACCAGCAGAATCAGATTGACGTGATCCGCAAACACGCCGAACCGCGCCAGTTCACCACCGGCAACTTCATGGGCTTCTTCGACGGATTCGATCACTACACGATTACCGAGCCGCTCACCTTCGCGTCCTGGGATGACTATGTCGGCACCGGCCATGTTGACCCCGCGTACAACGGTCTTGCCCATGACCTCACCCGCGGCTTCAAGCGCCAGAATTTCTGGGTGATGGAGACTCAGCCCGGCGCAGTGAATTGGTCGCCTCTCAACAACTTCACGAATCGCGGCGAGGCTCGCGCCATGGCGTGGCAGGCGATCGGCCACGGCGCCGATGACGTCAACTATTGGCAGTGGCGCAGCGCACTCAACGGACAGGAGGAAATTCACGGCGTCCTGGTCGGCCCCGACGGCACGCCCGTGCCCTTCTACGACGAAGCGGCGCAGACGGCGCACGAGTTCGCAAAAGTTGAAAGCAGCTTCCGCGACACCGTACCCCTCTCGCAGGTGGCGCTGCTCTACTCCTATGACAGCCACTGGGCCATCCAGTTTCAGAAACACACCGAGAAGTATGACGACATCGGACTGCTGAAGAGCTACTACCGCGCGCTGCGGCAGCTTTCCCAATCGGTCGATGTGGTCAGCGCGTACGCTCCACTCGAGGGCTACAAGCTCGTGGCCGCGCCCAGTCTGAACGTGCTGCCGAAGGATCTCGCAGATCACTTGCTTGAATATGTGCGCAACGGTGGCCATCTCGTTCTCGGTCCGCGCTCCGGTATGAAAGATGAATTCAACTCTCTCTTGCCGCAACGACAGCCCGGATTTCTCGTCGGCGCCCTGGGTGCGCGCGTCCAGCAGTACTACGCGCTCGAAAAGGATTTTCCTGTTTCCGGCGCCTGGGGCAACGGACAAGCAAGCATCTGGGCGGAGCAACTGAAGAGTCAGGCTCCCGGCGACGAAGTTCTTCTGAAGTACGGCAAGAGCAACGGATGGCTCGACGATCAGCCTGCCGTTATCACGCGCGCATACGGCAAGGGCCGAATCACCTACGTCGGCGCGGTGCTTGACGACAAGCTGATGGCGGCTGCCGCCGAATGGATGACGCAAAAGTCCGGCGTTACGCCTGTGTTCGGCCCGGTGCCCGATGGCGTAGAGGTCAGCCGCCGTGTCGGTCCGGGCAAGCAAGTCTTCGTTGTCATCAACTATGCGCAGGAAGCCCGCCGAGTAGTCTTGCCTCATTCCATGAAGCTCGTGCTCGACGGCAAGCAGGGAGACGCGGTCGACCTGCCTCCTTACGGAGTCGCCGTTGCTTTCGATGGGCGCTGATCGTCGACAGAGGATCGTTCACAGACGACCGTCAACGGGAAATGACAATCACGGTGCGCGTTGATGTTCGGAATACCGGATCGCGCGCCGGAGACGAAGTCGTGCAGATGTATGTCGCACACATGAACTCAAAGGTGGACGGCCGATCGACGAACTGCAGGGATTCAAGTGCATACTATCTTGCGTCTCCCGTCGAGCCGGGCCCCCGTTGCAAGGGAAGGCGCAAGACATATGCATACTTGCCCGGCGGCCGAGTGGGAAGTTGGATGCGCAAGCCATCCGGGTCCTGGTGCCACTCGAGCGTCGCCTCTGATCCGATCAAGTCGACGCTCTGAACTTTCTGACCCTTGAGTGCGCTGCTGCCCAAGCTGTGGATCGTTACTTTTCCATCCGCCGGCCAACCCAGTTCGATGGCGTAGAGAGTCTCTCCCTTGGTGGTGAAGCGGAAGTCCTCGGAGGTGTACGGTTTCGTATCCGTGTCGTGGAAGGCGCCACCTTCTACTACTGTTGGCCCTTCTCCGTAACGCGTCCATGGGCGGGTACCGTAAATCGCTTCCCCGTTCACCTTGAGCCACGCTCCCACGTCGCGTAGAACCTGTTGCACGGGCTCGGGAATCGTGCCATCAGGCCGGGGGCCGACGTTCAAAAGCAGGTTGCCGTTCTTGCTGACCACATCGGCGAGCAGGTGAACGATGAACTCGGGAGACTTGAACGTGTCGCCCTCGATGTATCCCCAGGAGGCGTTGCTGATCGAGGTGTCGGTTTGCCAGTGCAGAGGGCGGATGTCGGACAACTGGCCGCGCTCGACATCGAGCGTGGCGGAATGTTCCTCGAGCGCGTCGTACTTGTAGTTGATGACCGCGCCCGTGCCACGCTTCGCGCCCTGGTTGTAGTAGAAAGCTGCAAATTCAGCCAGGTGGTTGCGGAAGGACGGCTGGTTGATCCACCAATCGAAGTAGACAAGGTCAGGGTGATACTTCTCAACGATCTCGGCCGTGCGCGCCAGCCAATCGTCCAGGAACTCGGGCGAGACGTAAGTCCAGTCTTCGTACACCCTGTCCTCGTATCCGGGCTTGACCAGGCGGAAATGCGCCGGCCCATAGAAACCTGCAAAGCGCGGGTCGCTCACGTCGGAGTCGAACTGGCGGCCGCCGCCGAAGAACCAGTCGTGTTCCGCGCGATGCGAAGATGCGCCGAGATGAAGTCCTTCCGCACGAACGGCTGTCGCCAATTCCCCGAGCAGGTCGCGTTTGGGACCCATCTTGCCGGCGCACCAATCCGTGAGCTTTGAGTCGTAGATCGGGAAGCCGTCATGATGCTCCGCCACGGGCACCACGTACTTTGCGCCGGCTTCGCGAAACAGACGCGCCCACGCGCGCGCATCAAAGTGCTCGGCTTTGAACATCGGAATGAAATCCTTGTAGCCGAACTTGCTTTGTGGTCCGTAGGTGGCGACGTGGTGCTTGTATTCGTTAGAGCCCGGCTGATACATGTTGCGCGAATACCATTCGTTGGCGAATGCAGGGACCGAGTACAGCCCCCAGTGAATGAAGATTCCGAACTTCGCATCTTCATACCACGCTGGCGCCTGGTACTTCTGCAGCGATTCCCATTGGGGACGAAAAGGGCCGTCGTTCGCTTGCCGTTCGACGTTTTTCAGAATTTCCTTGCGCGCGCCGTCGTACTTGTTCACTGCCTGCTGCCATGCGCTTTCGATCGCAGCGGGGTCCGGGCGCGGTGGCTGAGCGAGCAGAGCAGGGCACGAGGCGACTATGAGGATGACGATAGCGAGCGCCACCAATGTTCTCAGGGGCCGAACTGCCCGACATGCGTGTAGTAAGGAGGGGAAGAGGACGTGCGTTTCTGTCATAAGTGCCCCAGCAGCGGCTGAGAAGACGGCAGGCCGAGTCCAGATTGGTTTCAAAAGTACTTTCGAGGATAGAGGATATCAGGAAGGCGGCCCAAAGCTGCCAAGGCTCGCATAAGGGGTGGTCTTAGCGACAGCCTTCGACATCGCTCAGACCGTTTACAGATCGCCACGTGCGGCTGACCATCCTGAGCGGCTCAGGTTCCATGCTTCGCTCACCTCGAGACTCTGTGAACCCCGCACCAGGCCAAAGATCCGGCATTGCGCGTCAACCCGCGCGGTCGTTGTGAAGTCGTTCCGCCAAACGTCCGACCGCAAGGAGGATTCCATGCAGAAGAGCTTGTGGCCGGGGTGGACATCCCGGAATATAAACATCCACCGGAAGTACCTTATCGACACCTCCAAGAGAGGCGTAGTTCACGCCGAAGATGCCGCCACTGATGCCGCAAGCGCCTACCGCGACGACTACCTTGGGGTCCGCCATTGCCTGATGCGTCTTCAAAAGCGCGAGCTCCATATTCCGGGTTACCGGCCCGGTGACCAGGAGCATGTCGGCATGACGAGGAGAGGCAACGAACTGGATTCCGAAGCGTTCGATGTCGTGGACCGGGTTGTTCAGAGCGACAATCTCCAGTTCGCATCCGTTGCATGATCCCGCATCCACCTCACGGATGGCGAGAGATCGTCCCAGGATTTTCTGAATTGCTTCGCGCGCTTTCTGCCCAAGGCTCTCGACGTCCGTTTCGGCATTTACCAACTGGCGATCGACTTTGCTCAACCCGCGGTGCGTACGGTCGGCATTCAGGGTGTATTCCGCGGTAAGAACCAGGTTGCGGCGGTCCGAGGTCGCCAGTTCAAATTCCTGAGTGATGCGCACCGCCTGATCGGACGCCGCCTCCGCGCATAAGCCACAGAAGACACAAAGCCCGTAATCGACGGTGACTTTCCGGGAGTCACCTTTGTCGGACAGGGAAATGGCGCCGGTTGGACACACCTCGGCAGCAGGTCGCGCGTCCTTCCATTTGTCGAAGTCGAAGCTCGGTCGTCCGCGAAAGCGTTCGGAGATCTTAGCGGGCTTGGCCGGATAGTTTACGGTTACTATTCCCGTGCTGACCGTCTTTTGAAGAATCTTGAACATCGCTTACCGGTCCGTCCCCGAGTAGGAAAGATTGAAACTCTTGTTGATCACCGGAAAATCCGCAATGATGTTTCCCTGGACCGCTTCCACCAGCGCTGGCCAGTTGTTGAGCGAGGGGTCCTTGATCTTGCAGCGTTCGAGATGATTGTCAGGCCCGGTGCGAATCCAATGGATGATTTCCCCGCGCCATCCTTCAACGGCGCTCAGTGCACAGCGGTCTGACGGAATGGCTGGCACGGGCACACGGAACTCCCGCTGCAGACCGTCCGTCATAGCCTTCCGAACGATGCCAATGGATTCGTTCACCTCATCGATGCGGACCTGCATCCGGTGCCAAACGTCTCCGGCTTGGTAAACCGGGACGCGGAATGAGTAGCGAGAATACGCAGCGTAAGGGTGATCGCGCCGCACGTCCAGATCGACCCCGGAGGCGCGTCCTCCCACGCCCACGATGCCCAGATCCCGTGCCTTGTCGGGCCGCAGAATTCCTGTCTGTTCCAGACGGTCGCGGGTGGATTCGGACCTGTCAATCAGACTGATCAGGTCCTGAAATTCGCGCGCGAAAGAGTCCACGGCAGTGCGCAGCGTATCCAGTTGCGCCGGGTCCCAGCCCCTGCGCACTCCGCCGACGCAGACCATGCCGCGCAAGAGGCGGCTGCCAGTCATCTGCTCATTCAGAGTGACCAACGTTTCCTTCAGGCGGCTGGCGTGGGCATTCGCTATGACGAAGCCGACATCGGTCGCAATGGCACCGATGTCGGCGACATGATTGCAGATTCGTTCCAGCTCCAGCAGGATGGTCCGCATCACCAGACCGCGCAGCGGCACTTCAATGCTGGCCGCGCGTTCGATGGCCTGACAGAAAGCTGTGCCGTGGGAAAAACTCGAATCTCCCGAAATGCTTTCCGCCAGGAAAACGGCTTTGTGTATCGGTAGCTGCTCAAAGAGTTTTTCGGTGCCCTTATGGGTGTAGAACATTCGAAGCTGCAGATAGAGTATGGGTTCACCCGCCACCGCGAAGTTGAAGTGGCCCGGCTCGATGATTCCGGCATGGACCGGGCCTACGGGCACTTGCAAGACACCTTCACCGAAAGCCGGCCGGTAGATGTGGCGTTCTCCCTCGAAGGGCGGCAACACGGTTTCGATAGGGAAGTCCTTGCGCAAGGGATAAACGTCGGGCCAATTGTCATGCAAGGCGACCCGGCGGGGATTCGGGTGTCCAACAGCCTTGAGACCGAACCAATCCTGGATTTCTCGTTCTTGCCAGTTCACCGCGGGTAGCTCGGCGGAGAGCGCGGGAAACTCGAGACTGTCAGCCTGCACGGGCGCCTGCACGATCAGATACTGAGCGCTACCCTTCTGTTCAAAGACATAGTAGTTGAAGAAAACGCCTTCCACAGAGCGGCGGTCTTCAGCGAACACCGTAACCAGCCGGGCCCCGAACTCGCCTCGCAGGTGTTCAGTGATGGGCCGAATGTCAGAATCGCGGAGAAGAAGATAGATTTCATCCTCGCGGTCGGCACGCACGGATTGAACCTGCCGGCCGAACTTCTGCCGAAAGGCTTCGAACATTGCGGACGTTGCTGCGGATGTTGCTTGCGTCATCATCCACCCACCACGATGCCCACTGCACCCTGAATCAGCCTAAACAATGGAGCCGGTATCCAGAAGCCCATAACGACAATCACCACAGCCAAACCCGCGACGGAGTACTTTTTCCAGCCGCATATGTCGGCCCGAGGCAGGCCCGGGTCCTCGCCGAGAACCAGGTTGGTGATGTGCACGAGGAAGCCGGAAAAAATCAGCACGAGAAAGGAGACGAAGAAAATCGCCAGCACAAAATGGCCTCCCGCGAACCCTGCCCGCAGAACGGTGAACTCACTCTGGAACAAGCTGAAGGGAGGTGAGCCGGTGACCGCAAGCGTCACCATGAGAAATGCGGCGCCGGTCAACGGCATCGAATGGATCAACCCGCCTTTCGCCTTCCGGAACAGGTCGGTGTTCAGATGTTGCTGGACATTTCCGGCACAAAAGAAGAGCAAGGGCTTGGTCACCGAATGAAATGTCATGTGCAGAAGCATACCCAGGATACCCAGAGGCCCTCCGAAGCCGAGTGCCAGCACCATGATCCCGCTGTGGTCAATGCTCGAATAGGCCAGCAGGCGCCGGAAGTTCTTCTGCACGAGGATGAAGGGGACGGCCACTCCCATGGAGAGCAGCCCGAACAGAATCAGGAACCGTGATCCAAAGTGTGGGCCCAGGCATTTCGAACTCAGAATGTAAAACCGCACCAGCGCGTAGAGAGCGCAGTTGAGGACCCCGGTGGCGAGCATCGCTGCCCCCGGGATCGGCGCTTCACTATAGGCTTCGGGCTTCCAGGTATGCATGGGAGCGATGCCGGCCTTGGTTCCATACCCGAGAAGAATAAGGATGAAGGCCAGCCGCATGGTCGGCTTGTCAAACTGGGCGGCGTTTCCGGCGAGGACGGACCAGTTCAGACCCGCAAGCGTGTCCGTACCGAGGGCCCCATAGGCGGAATAGTAGGTCAGAATCGTACCGAACAACGCCATGGAAAGACCAACGCCCCCGATGATGGCATACTTCCATGCTGCCTCAAGAGAGGTTTCGCGTCCGTAAAACATAACCAGGAACACCGACGCCAGGGTGGTTCCCTCAACCGCCACCCAGAGAATTCCCAGGTTGTTGGCGAGCGCGACCAGCATCATGGCGAAAACCAGGAGAGGCATTAGAGCGTAGTATTCGCGCAGCTTATCGACGGCAAACTGGCCGCCCACTTCCTCGGCCTCCTGCAGAACTCCGCTTCGCTCCTCGTGACGAAAGTAGCCGACCGCATAGATGGAACAGACCAGGGACACAAAAGCTGACAACAGCACTACCAGCGCGCTTAGAGCGTCGGCATAAAAGAACCCATCCCAGAGTGAAACCGGGCCGCTGCGCAGCACCTGGGCAACTAACACGGCGGCCAGGCCCAGGAGAATGGCGAAGGCGGCAAGATTGACCAACTCCATCACGCGCCGTCTTCGGAGGAAGAAGGCCAAGGGACCGGCGGCCAGAGGAACGATAAGAAGACAAAGCAGAATCATGTGTTTGCTTACTCTCTCAACTTCCGCAGCTTGCTGACGTCCATGGAGTCGAACGTCTCGCCGATACGAAAGACGAGAATGCCGAGGATCATCACCGCGACCAGAACATCAAAAAAGATGCCAAGCTCAACCATCAATGGCATTCCATAGGTCAATGAAATCGCGGCCAGGAAGAGGCCGTTTTCGAGCGAAAGCAGTCCCAGGACCTGCGTCAATGCCTTGCGGCGGT
>ODAK010002324.1_pt1 | contig 20021 bp, 18 predicted proteins | sample 1539591 | NCBI WGS metagenome assembly ODAK01 (sample SAMEA3539303, study PRJEB22396) | soil metagenome | biome: tundra; feature: field; material: soil | place: USA | collected 2010-05 | depth 0.15 m | reverse complement strand
GCTCACCATCAAAGGCTCCTTCCCGACGAGCCGGTTCATGTCGTTTACCGTCTATAACGACTCCTTCCAGGACTTCACCAACACGGTCGACGGAAGCAGTGTGCCATCAGATCTTTCGGACTACCAGATCGCGCCGCACCAGGGTTCGGAGAACCCGTGGCGCACAGGTCAGCTCGGGCAGGCGATGAACTTCACCGTCCGCGTCATTCCAGGAGCTACCGCCGCTCAGCAGAGGTCCGAGAACGCCATCCCGATGATCGACCAGAACCCGCCGGCTAACCCCACGGGCCCGCCGGGGCTGGGTTATGTGATCTTCCGGACATACATTCCATCGGGCGGCAATACCACCGTCCAGCTTCCGACCGTCACGGTCACCCACGATGGGCACAGCACCACATTGCCCCCGTGCCCCTCGTCTGCAGCGAAGCACTTCCCCGCCCTGGCGAACGTGCTCTCAGCCCTGAAGGAGAAGATGAGCAGGGGCGGCACGCCCGCCTCGTGCACGTCCCACTGCGCCCCGGATCTTCAGTACTTCGGCCCATCGGCCGCATCAGCGGCCGGACTCTTTCCCAACCCGGTCAACGGCTATATCGTAATGAGCTTCACGCCGCGGCGAGGCTATGTCGTAGTGACCCATGGCCAGGCCCCATCAAGCCCGATCGACGCGGGCGGCGGGACACTCGGAGACTCAATCGGTGCCGCCCCGGTCTCCTGGGTCAGCCCGGTATTCCAGGTCCGCTACTGGTCGATATCCAACTACCTGGCGGAATCGCCCTACCCGGTGGTCGAAGTCGGCCGGGGCGCCAATGCGATTTTCGGCGGGACTCCGGACTTCAAGACGACGCTGGACGACGGCTACTACACCGTCGTTTCCTCGCTGCCCTCAGACAAGCCGTCGTCGTCATCCCTGACGGCCAACGCCGCGACCTGGATCCCGACGTCGGCTAGCCATCCCGGGACTCCCGAGCTTCAGATCCTGCGGAACATGCTCTCCCAGCAGACGCTCTACCCGGAAGGCTTCACCTTCATCAGCCCGCCCGCCAGCCCGTCCGACATCATCCCGCCGGCCACGGTGCAAGAGCAGATGGGCGCCTACTACCCGCAGACCGCCCAGTGCACAGTGCAGACCTTTGAGACTCAGGGCTGGACCGGCTGCCTGGCTGCGAGTACCGGGTGACCGAGTTGCGCGCAGTCGGCCAACCTGGTCTGGGCAGCCAGCATCCCGGCGTATTTCGCTCATGCGAATTCACCGTCGACGCGGGAATTAATGAGAAAACCGGAAGATTATGGCAGGATATCCCACGGACGACGCCGGCATCGCCGATAACATTCGCTATCTTCAGGGCCTGGCGGCCGAAATAGACGCCAGCCCCGCGCTTCACTCCGGTTCAAGGCGCCAGGAGAAGCAGGTGAAACAATAAAGGCATAACACGATGTTTCCGCCATCCGCTGCCCCAGGGCTGAGATTTAACACGAAATAGGAGAATCAATGCCGCACCAGCAAGCGATGGCGGACCTCTTCGCCCGGCACATGGACGCGGAACTCGCCGGAGACCTTGAGACAACGCTGGCGACGATGACGGACAACCCGCACCTTGTCAACGTACCTTCCATGGTCGGAGGCGCCGGCCGCGAGGGGGTCCGGGCATTCTACGCCGACCACCTGGTCGGAAAGTTCTTCCCGCCCGACGTCGAGTTCACCGAAGTGTCACGGACCTTCGGGGACCGGCGGCTCGTCGACGAGCTCATCATCTCCTTCACCCACACCCAGGAGATCGAGTGGATGCTCCCCGGCGTGGCCCCCACCGGGCGCCCGGTCTCAGTTGCCTTCGTCGTCATCGTCGGAGTGGAGAACGGGAAGATCGCCTACGAGCACATCTACTGGGACCAGGCCACCGTGCTCGTCCAGCTGGGCCTGCTCGACCCAGCGGGCCTTCCCGTCGCCGGCCGGGAAGCAGCCGCCAAGATTCTCAACCCGGCCATACCCTGCCCGCACCTGTGACCCGCCCGACCCGGCTCACCGGCCAGCGGCACATCACGCCTGCCGCCTTCCAGCACCCGCCGCCGGCGAGTCCACAGCGGTCATCCTCCCGGCCGAAGCGGTGCCCCATGAAGACCGGGCCCGCGACGACGATCCACGACGCCGCGACGGCTCTCAGGGCTGCCCATCCGGACAGTCTCCGCAACCATCCACGGACGCGCAGGCACCCCCGACGACCAACGCCAGCGGGTCCTCACCGCCGCCGCCAAGCTCGCCTTCACTACCCGAAGCCCGACCGGGACGGCCGTAAGTTCTCAGTGGCCATCGCCGTTCCGTCGGCGACCGCACGCTTTTACGCCCAAGCGGCCGTCCGCGACCTTGTTAGACGCCGCGGTAGCGGGTCCGGTCCGCGGAGCGGGCGACGGGAAATCGAACTCGCATGACCAGCTTAGGAGGCGGCCTGCACTCTGGGTAGAAAAATGGGGCTCCAACCGGCCCTCACACCAGCATAACTTAGTTCGAAAGATCCTATTTTAAGAGGGGAGACACTAGGATGGACGCCATGCCGACCAGTAGGCGGCATCAGACAGCAACCAGGTGAACAGCAAATCGAAATTTATCAATAAAGTGGGCTTTTCGTCGAGCGGGCGACGGGAATCGAACCCGCATGACCAGCTTGGAAGGCTGGAGCTCTACCATTGAGCTACGCCCGCGGCAGCCGCGTTAACAAGCAGCCGTCACCCGGTTAGCGTACCGTCTCCTCCCCGTCGCGACATCACCACCACTAGACACCGCGCGACGCCCGCACTGAAAAGATCAGCGGCACCCGCGGACCTCCATCCGGAAACCAGTAGGTCCCATCCTCCTGCCGCCGCAGCGAGTCGAACCGTCCGAACGCGTCGAAGTTAAACTCGTGCAGGAACTCGATCCGCAGCCCGGCCTGGACCAGCGCGGTGATGATCTCGCCCACCCCATGCTGGAACTGCACGCTCCGGACGTGGTCCAGCGCCGGCCCGTCGGTATAGGTGTAAGCCCAGTCCTGCACCTCAGGTCCGGAGTCGAAATAGTCGCGCGCGACCACCAGGCCCAGCCTCGTCGAGTACCTGCGCGAACGGGTGCCCCTCGACCAGGTACAAGAACCCGCCCGGCGCCAGCAGTTCCGCCGCCACCCGGGCCCAGCGCGGGATGTCCGGCAGCCACACCAGCGCCCCGATGCCGGTGTAGACGATGTCGAACCGCCGGCCACCGAACGCGGCCACCGCGTCGTACACGTCCGAGACCACGAACGACGCCTCGATGCCCAGCTCATGAGCCAGCGCGGTGGCCGCCGAGATCGCGGGCGCGGAGAAATCCAGCCCGCTGACCAGCGCCCCGCGTCGCGCCCAGGAAATGGTGTCCAGCCCGATGTGGCACTGCAGGTGGATCAGGTGTTTCCCGGTGACGTCGCCGGCCTCGGCCGGCTCGAACGGGCGCAGGCTATCGGCGCCGGCCCGGCCGTTCCGCCATCCTCCTCCACCCGGGCAGCGTAACGGATGCCCGGCCACGCGGGCGCGGTCACGGATCAGGGAGCGATCACGATGGCGTACGGATACCCTCCGACCTTGATCGCTGGCCCGGCTGTGTTCGTGGCCGTGTTGACCGGTATGACCGTGCCTGAGCCTGAACCGATCATGTAGGCGGTCTTGCCGTCGGGGGTGATCGCGATGTCAGACGAGCCTGCTCCGGCCTTGATGGGTGGTCCGGCTTTGCCGGTGGCCGTGTTGATCGGTGTGGCGCCTTCGTCATCGATCACGTAGGCGGTCTTGCCGTCGGGGGTGATCGTGATATTGGACGGGCTTGCCCCGACTTTGATGGGTGGTCCGGCTTTGCCGGTGGCTATGTCGATCGGTGTTACCGTGTCCGGGCCATCGCTGACCACGTAGGCGGTCTTGCCGTTGGGGGTGATCGCGATGTACTCCGGGTATTGCCCGACCTTGATGGGCGGCCCGGCCGTGTTGGTGGCAGTGGCAATCGGGGTGACCGTGCCTGATTCTGTGTTGACCGTGTAGACGGTCTTGCCATCGGGGGTGATCACTATCGCACTTGGCGCTGCGCTGAGCCTGATCGGTTTTCCCGCCTTATCCGTGGCCGTCTGGACCGGGACCAGATAGTCGCTCGCGAAACTCGGGGACACATAGATGGTCTTTCCGTCGGGCGTGATCGCAGGGTCCGTGGCGACGTCGATCCTGGCCGGAGCAGGATTTATCGTGATCGGCCTGCTGGCCGTGTTAGTAGCGGTCATGATTCGCGTCAGTTGCGATTTTTCACTCAGCACGTAGGCGAACTTCCCGTCCGGCGTAATCGCGATGGCGAAGGGGAATCTGGCCACCTTGATCGGCCGTCCCGCCGTGTTGGTGGCGGTCGAAACCGGGGTTACCGTATCTGAGATTAGGTCCAGGAAATAAATGGTCTTCCCGTTCGGTGTGACCGCCATATCGTAGTTAAGTCCGATGTCGATCCGTAGTCCGGCCTTGTTCGTAACCGTTGAAATCGGCGTTACCCACCCAGTGACGCCGGACGTCCTATTCGCCACGTACACCGTCGGCGTACTCGCCTGGGTGACCGAAGCCGGGGTCACCCTCCGCGCGCCGGTGAGCGCCGGCGCGATGACGGACACCGCGGCGACCACGACCGCGCAGGCGACGATGCCCGACGCCCGGCGGCGCCGGCGGCGTTTGAGGCCGGCCACCAGGGCGTTCTGCACGACCGGTCCGATGTGTGGCTCGTCCGCGGTGGCGTGCTCCAGCATCGCGCGCAGTGCGGTCCCGCCCACCTCAGGCTCGTTCGTGTCGGGCTCATTCATGCCGGAGTCCCCCTGTCTCATGCCGTTCGTCCGTCGCTTGATCGAGCAAGTCGGGATCGCCCAGCACCGCCCGCAGCTTGTCCAGGCCCCGGGCGCTCTGGCTCTTCACGTTGCCCGGCGAGCAGCCGAGCAATTCCGCGACCTCGTTCACGCTCATGTCCGCCCAGTACCGCATCACCACGACCACGCGCGCCTTGGGCGGCAGCGTGGCCAGCGCGTCCAGCACCACGATCCGCAGCTCAGGCGTCTGCGGCGCGGCCGCGCGCTCAGGCAGCCAGCCCGCGAGCAGCTCCCGGGCGCGAAGCCGGCGCCGGTCCGCGAGGTAGGTGTTCACCAGCGTGCGGTTGGCGTAGGCGTATACCGCGTCGCGCTGGGCGATCCGGCGCCATGACACGAACATCTTGGCCAGCGTGGTCTGCGCCAGGTCTTCGGCGGTGTGCCAGTTCCCGCACAGCAGGAACGCGGTCCGCCGCAGGCGCGGTGACGCACCCGTCGCGAACTCGGTGAACTCCTCTGCGGCTGTCACCCGACCGGATCTCCCTAGGCTGAGGCCGAACATTCCTTGTCCGACGCTAAACAGATGCGCCGGCCCTCGCCACTGGTTGCATCGGCCGCCGGGCCGGACCGGACTGATCAGCGCCTCAGTGGCATAGTGATCGGTACCCAGGGCAACGGGAGCGAGCAACAGCGCAGGCAAAAGCGGGCAACAGCGCAGGCAAAGGGAGACGCAGCAGATGGCCGCCACAGGGCAAGCAACCGCGCAGATCGGCGTCACCGGACTCGGCGTGATGGGCAGAAACCTGGCTCGAAACTTCGCCCGCCACGGCTACACCGTCGCCCTGCACAACCGAACCGCCTCCCGTGTCACCGACATGGTCAAGCAGTTCGGCGACGAGGGCGAGTTCGTCCCGACCCAGACCGCCGGGGAGTTCGTGCAGGCCCTCGAGCGCCCCCGCCGCCTGGTCATCATGGTCAACGCGGGCCCGGCCACCGACGCCGTCATCGACGAGTTCGCCCCGCTGCTCGAGGCCGGCGACATGATCATCGACGGCGGCAACGCGCATTTCAAGGACACCCGCCGCCGCGAGGCCGCGCTCAAGGAGCACGGCCTGCACTTCGTCGGCATGGGCGTCTCTGGCGGCGAGGAAGGCGCGCTGAACGGCCCCTCGATCATGCCCGGCGGCTCGGCAGAGTCCTACCGGTCCCTCGGCCCCATGCTCGAGAACATCAGCGCGCACGTGGACGGAACCCCGTGCTGCACCCACATCGGCCCAGACGGGGCCGGTCACCTCGTCAAGATGGTCCACAACGGCATCGAGTACGCCGACATGCAGCTCATCGCCGAGGCCTATGACCTGCTCAGGCACGGCATCGGCTTCGAGCCCGCGCAGGCTGCCGAGGTCTTCAGGCGGTGGAACACCGGCCGGCTCGACTCCTACCTGATCGAGATCACCGCGGAGGTGCTCGCGCACACCGACGCCGCGACTTCAAAGCCCTTCGTCGACATCGTCCTTGACCAGGCGGAGCAGAAGGGCACCGGCCGCTGGACCGTGCAGGACGCCCTCGACCTGGGCGTCCCGGTCAGCGGCATCGCCGAGGCGGTTTTCGCCCGCTCGCTGTCCGGCCACGCGGACCTGCGCCAGGCCGCTCGCGGGCTGCCAGGACCGCGGCCCGCGGGTCAGCAGGCCGCCGAGTTCGCCGACCAGATCGAGCAGGCCCTGTACGCCTCCAAGCTGGTGTCCTACGCGCAAGGCTGGAACATGATGGACGCCGGCCGCCGCGAGTACGACTGGGGCATCGACCTCGGCCAGATCGCCACCATCTGGCGCGGCGGCTGCATCATCAGGGCCGCCTTCCTTGACCGGATCCGGACCGCCTACGAGAACAACGCGGAGCTGCCGACCCTGCTGGTCGACGACGAGTTCGGCAAGGAACTGGCCGCCGCCCAGGACGCCTGGCGCAACGTGGTCGCGACCGCGGTGCGGCTCGGCATCCCCGTCCCCGGCTTCTCCGCCGCCCTGTCCTATTACGACGCGCTGCGGGCCGAGCGCCTGCCCGCCGCCCTGATCCAGGGCCTGCGCGACTTCTTCGGCGCGCACACCTACCGCCGCACGGACCGCGAGGGCACCTTCCACACCCTGTGGGCACAGGACCGCTCGGAAGAAACCCGTTAACCCTCTTTTCCCCGAACGGTCCTTGGTTCCCCGCCCGCGTCCCCGCTCGACCCCGCCCGGCCCGCCGCCTGGTCCGCTTAGCCCTTGGTGAAGGTCAGCAGTTCCTCGGTCGTGGTGAGCTTGCTGCGCCCGCCCGCGAGCAGGAACACCTGAGACTTGACCGGGCCGGTACCCGGGGCCACCCAGGTCTCGATCTCCTCGTCCGAGCCGAAGCCGCCCACCCGGACGGACATGATCATCGTCACCAGGGTGGCCTGGTACGTGCCGGCCGGGACGGTGACGGTATGCGTCCCCTGGCCCTGCACCGTGACGTTCGCGTCCTGCGCCGGGCCGGTCTTGTTGACCTTGACGCGCAGGACCGAGCGGAAGGCCCGGCCCGACGCCAGGCCGGCCGCGCTGGGCCACAGCACGCCGGGGCTTAGCACCGACACCTCGCCGCCGGTCACCGGGTACCCGATGGTCCCGTTGGAGTAGAAGAAGAAAGCGTCGTCCTCGGTGGGCGTGGCCCCGCTCAGGTCGGTGGACTCGGACATCATGACCCGGCGGCCGCCGGAGGTCGGAACCACGGACAGGACCCTGTTCGTCTGGATGCTTCGCGCTCCGTCGACGTTGGCGGTCGTCTGGTACACCCAGATGTTGCCGACGGCGATGGGGAAGGAGATCGAGCCGGTCGGCACGAACGCGTTCGAGTTCGCGTTCGGGGTGGTCGCCGGCTTGGCGCTCGCGCTCGAGGAGGTACCACTCGACACCGCCACCGAACTGCTGGCCGAGGCGCTGCACCCGGCCAGGGCGACGCCGGCCGCGACCGCGAGAACCGCCCTCGCGGATCTGAACTTGCTCATCTGCACGCCCCGCTCTGTGAAGTAGAAACTCCGAAGTACCCTGGCCCGGAAAGCACTGAACACTGGCCCGGAAAGCACTGAACAAGGGTAGGGGTCGGCGGGACCACGGACGTGGCGAATCACGGCAACCAATGTCATCCCCTGGCAGTCTTCATGTTTGTGCGCATAGTCAGCGCAGCGCGGACGACGGTCAACTGGGGGCGGGCACGGTGAGCGGGGAGAAACGATCGCCTGGCGAGGCACGCGCGGACGTGACCCGCCGGGTCCTGCTGGTGGCCGGGGGCCTGACCCTGCTGGTCGGCTGCGCCTCGGACCCCGCCCGGGAGATCGCCACCACCGCGCAGATTTCAGCCGCTTCGCCCCGCCCGGCCGCCTCCCCCCGCCCGTCCGTGTCCCGCCGGGCCGTGTCCCGCCGGGCCGTGTCCCGCCGGGCCGTGTCCCGCCGGGCCCGGCCGGCCCGGACCGAGCCGCGAGCAGTCCGCCGCGCCGCCGATGACCAGCCGATGTTCTACGTCCACGACGGGCCCAAGGCCATCGCGCTGACCATCGACGATGGCCCCAGCCCGGTGTACACCCCGCAGGTTCTCCGGCTGCTCGAGAGGTATCGGGTGACCGCGACCTTTTCGATGATCGGCGTCGAGGTGGACGCTAACCGGGGCGTGGCGCGCGAAGTCGCGGCCGCGGGCCACGCCATCGCGAACCACACCTGGACCCATCCCGATCTGGCGCTGATGACGCCGGTGGCCATCGCCGACCAGATGAAGCGGGCCACCGGTGCGATCCACCGGGCCACCGGAAGGGTCCCCACCCTGTTCCGGGCGCCCTACGGCGCCTGGTCGCCCGCCGTGTTGCGGCACTGCGCCCAGACCGGGATGACCCCGCTCGACTGGTCCGTCGACCCGCGCGACTGGTCCCGCCCCGGCGTCGCCTCCATCGTCGGCAACATCATGCACAACACCAGGACCGGCTCCATCATCCTCGAGCACGACGGCGGCGGCGATCGCTCGGAAACCGTAGCCGCGCTGAAAATAGTCCTCCCTCGCCTCCTGGCCGCCGGCTACCACTTCCGCACCCCTTAGCCCGCGGCCGCCCGCGGCCGTCAGGCCGTCGACGTTCCGCTCCACTTACCCAAACGCCCAGGTCACGTTTAGCGCAAACGGTTGTCCCAGTCCGGGCATCTTCGATGTACTTGGTAACGCGTGCCCGCGCCGGGTCTCGCGAGCAGAGGAAGTGGTCGTGCCGGACGCCAAAGAGGAAGAACCCAGGGCCCGCGCCGTGGCCGCGAGCGTCTGGCTCCTGGAGCATGCTCAGGATCTCGTGTCGGTCGTCGTCGGCATGGTGCTGATCGTGCTGGCCGGCGCCGAACTGGTGTCCGGCGTCGTCAGTTTCTTCGCTGACATGAAGAGAATCTCGATTGAGCCAGCCGGCATTAATTTGCTCGACCGGGTCCTGCTCGTGCTCATCCTGGTCGAGATCGTGCACACCGTGGTGCTGTCGTTGCGGGCTCATCACCTGGTCGCGCAGCCGTTCATCATCGTCGGCCTGGTGGCGGTGATCAGGAGGATTCTCGTCGTCCTCAGCGGCACCGGGACCGTCCCGACGCCGCAGCTGGCCCTGCTGGTCGCGATGATCTTCGTGTTCGTCGCCGCGCTGCTCGCCGTGACCTGGTTCGACCGCCGGTCAAAGGATGGCGGCCCCGACCTAGCGGAACAGGAAATTTCCTGACCCTCCGCCCCAGCAGCGGATGGCGAACGGGACGGTGCGGGGCAACCGCTACACTCAGCTCATATACGGGCTGTAGCGCAGCTTGGCTAGCGCGCCGCGTTTGGGTCGCGGAGGCCGCCGGTTCGAATCCGGCCAGCCCGACCAGCACCACGAGCACCAGCACCACCGCTAGTCGTGGGTGGTCAGAAGCTGGCCGCTGCCCAGCACTCCGAGCAGCGCCCGCACCGCTTCCGTTATCGGCTTCAGCGTCTCGTCCTCGGGCAGCTCGGGGGGCGTCTGCACCGGGGTCCCCGCCGCGGCCGCCTCGCTGACCGCCCGCAGCGCGGCCGACAGCATGCGGACCCCGGAAGGCGGCACCCGGGCGCCGTGGCTGACCGCCAGCGCCACCGAGGTGACGGCGTCCATGACCTGTTCCAGGCCGACCACCGCGGGCCACCAGGCGGTCGCCCGGCGGCTGATCGAGGGGGGCTCGGACATCGTGCGCTGGAACTCGGTACGCAGATCCGCCAGCGCCCGGTACGTCGCCCGCCGCATCCGCGACCGGACCGGCGGCCGCGTCCCCCCGTCCGCGTCCGCCTTCGGGCCGAGCAGCGCCTCCTCCATGTACGTGCACACGTCAAGCGCGGTCCGCGCGAACTGCCGCGGCAGGTGCGCGTACCAGCTCATCGGCCAGGGCGCGAACCCGATCAGCAACGCGATGGCGCAGCCGATCAGCGTGTCGATCAGCCTGTCCTCGGCCAGCCGCCAGCCCGCCGGGGTGAGCAGGTCGATGAGCACGACCACCAGCGGGGTCAGGAACGTGGCGAGCAGCCCGTAGTTCCGGCTTCGCCCGTAGGGCAGCAGCGCGGCCAGCACCGCGAACGGGATCAGCAGCCACGTCCCGTGGACCAGCGCGAGCAGCACCGCGCCCGCGACCGCCCCGACGATAGTCCCGATGCCCCGCTGCAGCGCCCGCGCGAATACCGAACCGTAGTCCGGCTTGAGCACGATCGCCACCGTCAGCGGCACCCAGTACGAACGCTGCAGCGGCAGCACCTCGCTGACCAGCCCGGCCACGCCCATGCAGATCATCAGCCGGAGCGTGAAAATCCGGCTCAGCGTGCCGCCGCCGAAGTCCTCCACCAGCCGCTCCGCCGAGCCCCGGATCCACTGGCCCAACCCCGCAGCCAGCCCGACGGCCCCCACGGCCGCCTCCGCCGCCACGGCGCCCGCCTCTCCCACTCCAGCCAGCCCCGCCTGCAACCGGTCGCGGAGCCCGGCTCGGGTGTGATGCTCAGGGGACCAGTCCCGGGCCAGCGCCCGCGCCGCTCCCGCCATGGCATCACGCAGCGTGAGCATGGCGGGGCTGTCGTCCCAGGGCGGCGGGATCATCGGCGGCGGCGTCCCGTTCCTGATCGAGTCGGCCAGCCGCTCCACGGTGGCGATGACGAGCGGCGGCGGGCGGGTCCCGGCGACGCCGAGCGCGGTCGCCGCCTCGGCCATCAGGTGGCTCGCGTTCAGCACCGCGACCAGCCGGGCGATCCGCCCGTTCTGGCCGGTGGCGGTCGACCTGGCCGTGAGCAGTTCGTCGTAGGCGGTGTTGAGCGCGCTGGTCAGCGCCTGCCGCCGAGCGGTGAAACCGGGGGTTCCGACCGAACGCAGCTCCTGCGCCAGCGCCGTATACACGGCGGCGACGTCGCGCTGTTCCTTGCCGTGCGGCGACAGCAGCCAGCCGGGAACGATCAGGATGAGGGCCCAGATGACCCCGGTCAGGAAGCCAGCGGCGGTGTGCCAGACCGGCCGCTGCGCGCCGACGGGCCCGGCGCCGAGCGCGGTGTAGACCAGCAGCTGCAGCCCGGTGATCGACCCGATGTCGCCGACGGAGCTGAGCACGCCGGACACGCCCGCGACCACGACCAGGGCCACCACCGCGAGCCAGCCGTGACCGTGGGTAACGGACCCGATGACGAGCCCGGGCGCGCTGCCGAACACCGCGGCGCTGCCGACCCGCTTAACCCGGCTCAGGTACGGGCCGCCGGCGTCGGCCAGCGTGCCGAGCAGCCCGCCCATCGCGGGCAGCACGCCGATCGTGCCCTTGCCCAGGGCCAGCGCCGCCGACAGCGGCACGCAGATCGCCAGCACCGCCCGGATCATCTCCGGCCACGGCGCCGCTACCGGACGCGGCCGCACCACCTCGGCCAGCCAGTCGGGTACCACGACAGCCCGCACCGCCGCGGCCCGCCGCCTGATCAGGGCCGGGCCCGGAGTCATCGGTGATCGTCCGGCACGCATCAGGCCTATTTTCTCCCGAACGGACCGTGGTGGCAGCCCCTCGCCTGACCTGACGTCCCGGCCGGCTGCGCTCTACCCCAGGGAAGCCGATCAGAACCCGCTCCCGCGTCACGGTAAGCCATGGCACAGTAACCGGCATGGATGATTCGGAGTTGCTGGCCTGCCTGGCGGCGGACTACGGCGACCTGCGAGACGCCGCGACCGCGGTCGAGCTCACCGCCCCGGTGCCGAGCTGTCCCGGCTGGACCGTATCGGACCTGGTCGGTCACGTCGCGGAGGTCTACCTGCACAAGGTGACGGTCATGCGCACGGGGGAGTGGCCGCGGGACTGGCCTCCCGCTGGCCTGGCCGCCGAGCCCCCGCTCGCCCTGCTCGGCCGGGCCTACGGCCAGCTGAGGACCGAGTTCAACGCCCGCGCCTCGTCCTCGCCCGCGCCGACCTGGTACGACCCGGACCAGACGGTGGCCTTCTGGATCCGGCGGATGGCTCAGGAGACGGTGATCCACCGGATCGACGCCGAACTAGCCGCTGGCCTGCCCATCACCCCGGTGCCCGACGCCCTCGCGGTCGATGGCGTCGATGAGGTGCTGAAGCGATTCCTGGCCTTCGGCTCGGTGGACTGGCCCGAGGAGTTCGCGCGGATCAAGGGCGAGCACCTCGCGGGCGAGGATGGCCTGGACACGATCATGGTCGTCGCGGGCCGTACCGTCTGGACCGTCCGGCCGTCGCCGCGGGCCGTGTGGGTGGAGGACGGCGGCAGCGACCAGCCTCGGGCCACGATCAAGGGTGCGCCAGAGCGTGTACTGCGCTGGCTGTGGGGGCGGGGTGACCAGGACGGCGATGACGCCGTCGCGCTGACCGGCGACCTCGCCTGGGCCGGGTACCTGCGCCGGATGCTCGATGCGGTGACCCAGTAGAGCCAATGGCAGTCGAGCCCACGATGGGTGACATCCTGCCAAAGTCTCTGGCATACTGCCGGTTATGACGCTTAGTGACCGACGGCTGGTCCTCCGGTCTGGTCGCCATGCTGCGTAACGTCGCCGTCGTGGTCGTCCACGGCTTTCTTCCGTTCGAGTTCGGCACCATCTGCGAGGTCTTCGGCGTCGACCGGACCGACGACGGGCTGCCCCGCTACGACTTCGCCGTGGTCAGCGGCGAGCCGCCGCCGTTGCGCGCGCACAACGACTTCACCATCCAGCCCTCCTGCGGCCTGCAGCGGCTGGCCGACGCGGACCTGATCGCCCTGCCTGCCGTCGGCGATGGCCGGCTGGCCCGGCCGGCCCAGGAGACCGCCGGACCGCCCGCGCCGCCGAGCGGGCCGGACCGGCCCGCGGCGTTTCCGCCGGACCTGCTTGAGGCGCTGCGCGCCGCGGTGGATCGCGGCGCGAGGGTGCTGAGCATCTGCAGCGGAGCCTTCATCCTGGGCGAGGCCGGACTGCTTGATGGCCGCCGCTGCACCACCCACTGGCGGCATGCGGCCGAGCTGGCCCGCCGCTTCCCGCAGGCGAAGGTCGATCCGGATGTGCTGTATGTGGACGACGATCCGGTCATCACAAGCGCGGGCACGGCGGCCGGCATCGACGCCTGCCTGTACCTGGTCAGGAAGGAGCAGGGGTCGCGGGTCGCCAACGGCATCGCCCGGCGCATGGTGGTGCCGCCGCACCGCGACGGCGGGCAGGCGCAGTACGTGGTGCAGCCCGTCGCCCCTTCCTGCGACGGCACGCTGCGCGATCTGCTTGAGTGGCTGCGCGGCCACCTCGACCAGACCCTGACCGTGCGTCAGCTGGCCGCCCGGGCGAACATGTCCGAGCGGACCTTGGCCCGGCGTTTCGTCCAGGACACCGGCACCACGCCGCAGCGCTGGCTGACCGGGCAGCGCATCTTGCTGGCCCAGCAGCTGCTCGAGGAGTCAGATGCGACCGTGGACGCCATCGCGGAAAGGTCGGGCTTCGGCAACGCGACCGCCCTGCGCCATCATTTCCGCGTTTGGCGCGGCACCACTCCCAACGCCTACCGCCGCCTCTTCCAAGGCGATCGCGCCGACGCGTAGCCCCGTCACCGCCCGCGTCAGCCATTTGCGAAGTCGAGTAATATCGAGTTATGAAGTTCCTGCTAAGGGTGCTTGTGTCCGCCGTGGCGCTCGGCGTCGCCACCGCCGCGGTCCCCGGGATTGAGCTGCTCGCCGCGAGCGGCTGGACGAAGCTGGGCACGCTGCTCGTGGCGGCCCTGATCTTCGGCCTCATCAACGCCACGCTCAAGCCGCTGATCAAGGTCGTCGGCTGCGCGTTCTACGTCCTCACGCTCGGCCTGGCCGCGCTGGTCGTCAACGGCCTGCTGCTCTGGCTGACCAGCGTCGTGGCGGGCGACCTGACCCTGCCGTTCCACGTCACCGGGTTCTGGCCGGCCTTCTGGGGCGCCATCATCGTCGGGCTGGTGAGCTGGCTGCTGCATCTGCTGATCGGGGATAACCGTCCCAGGAACGATCAGCCGCCGCCGGTTCGCGTGGTCCGAGTTCGATAGCCCCTAGACTGTCGGCTTAGACTTCTCAGCGATCCAGCGCTGAGTTACTATCTCTCTCTATCCCGGAGTGACGCGGACGTGAAGACTGACGTCGAAGAGCTTAGCCCGACCCGTGTGCGGCTGAGCGTCGAGGTGCCGTTCGATGAGCTGAAGCCCAGCCTCGACAAGGCCTATCGTGAGGTCGGACGGCAGGTCCGCATTCCCGGCTTCCGGCCGGGCCGCGTGCCGCCGCCCGTGATCGACCGCCGGGTGGGCCGCGACGTCGTGCTCAGCCAGGCCGTCAACGACGCGATACCTGACCTGTACGCGAAGGCGGTCGCTGACGGCGACGTCTCCGCCCTCGGCCAGCCCGAGGTGGAGATCACCAGCCTCGACGACGGCAAGGAGCTGACCTTTACCGTCGAGGTCGACATCCGGCCGAAGTTCGAGCTGCCCGACTTCGCCACCTTGTCGGTGACGGTCGATGACACGGTGGTCACCCCGGATGAGGTGGCGGAGTACCTGGGGTCGCTGCAGGAGCGGTTTGCCTCGCTCAAGGGCGTGCAGCGTTCGGTGCAGCCCGACGACTACGTGTCCATCGACCTGGCCGCCACCGTGGATGGCCAGCCGGTCGAGGACGCCCAGGCCAGTGGCCTGTCCTACCAGGTCGGTAGCGAGTCCCTGCTGGACGGGCTGGACACCACGCTGACCGGCATGGCCGCCGGGGACACGGCGACCTTCCAGACCGAGCTGGCCGGGGGTGAGTTCGAGGGCCGCGAGGCCGACGTGACGGTCACGGTGCACAGCGTCAAGGTCAAGGAAGTGCCCGGCCTGGACGACGAGTTCGCGCAGCTGGCTAGCGAGTTCGACACGCTGGGTGAGCTGCGCGCCGACACCCGCGCCCAGCTGGAGCGGATGAAGACCATGCAGCAGGTCGTCCAGGCGCGGGATCGTGCCCTGGACGCGCTGCTCGACGCGATCGGCATCCCGCTGCCGGACAGCGTGGTGCAGGACGAAGCCAAGCAGAACCGCGAGTCGGTCATGCAGCAGCTGGACCGGGCAGGCGCCACCCTCGAGGGCTACCTGGAGATGTCGAACCAGACCGCGGAGCAGTTCGAGGCCGACGTCGACCAGCGGGCCCGTCGTTCGGTCAAGGTCAGCCTGATCCTGGACCAGCTGGCTCGCACCGAAGAGCTCGGCGTCGACCAGGCCGACCTCTCCGCCTACGTCACCCGGCAGGCCGAGCAGATGGGCGTGCCGCCGGAGCGCCTGGCGCGGCAGCTCGCCGACAGTGGCCAGCTCAGCTTCGCCGCCGCCGAGGTGCTCCGCGGCAAGGCGATGAACCTGATCGCCGAGCGGGTGAAGGTGACCGACGCCTCGGGCCATGACGTCGACATCAAGGCCGCCCTCAATGCGCCGCTGATCTCCGGGACGGTGGACGACGGCGAGGTGGCGGCCGACGACGACGCCGAGGTGATGGCCGAGACCGATCCCGCGGCGGACGCCGATGCCAGCCTTGCGGAAAGCCCCGCCGCCGGCAGTCCCGCCGAAGAAGCCCCCGCCGAAGAAGCCCCCCGCTAAGAGCCGTGCCAAGGGCAAGGCCAAGGCGTAACGAGGGACGCCGTAACCGCACGCTGGTACCGCTGAAGGACGGTAGATGCCTTCAGCATTGCTGGCATGCGCTCGTCAGGCCGGCCGCGGGCGGCGCAACTCGGTGCGCCAGTAGCGAACAGGGGCCTCTCCGGGACGATCGGGCTCCGCGCCCGCGTTATGGTCCAGTGAATGACACCAGACGTGACTGGAGCAGGTGATTAGTGTGACTCAGCCCTTGTGGAGCCCGTCGCCGCCGTCGATCGTAGCGGCCGGGGAGCCTCCTACCCTGCCGTTCGGGGACCCGTTGTTCCAGCGGCTACTGCGGCACCGCATCATCTTCCTCGGTCAGCAGGTCGACGACGACATCGCGAACCGCATCTGCGGAGAGATCGTGCTGTTGTCCTCCGAGGATGCCAAGCGCGACATCAGCATCTACATCAACTCCCCGGGCGGCTCGGTCTACGCGGGGATGGCCATTTACGACATCATGCAGTACGTGCCCAATGACATCGCCACCTACGCGATGGGAATGGCCGCGTCCATGGGACAGTTTCTGCTGACGGCGGGCGCGCCGGGCAAGCGGTACGCCCTGCCGCACGCCCAGGTGCTGATGCACCAGCCGTCCGGCGGTATCGGCGGTACCGCGTCCGACATCAGGATCCAGGCCGAGCAGATGCTCTACATCAAGCGCACGCTGTTCGAGCGGACCGCCTTCCACACCGGGCGGCCGATCGAGGAGATCGAGCGGGACGCGGACCGGGACCGCTGGTTCACCGCGGAGGAAGCCAAGGAATACGGCTTCGTCGACCGGGTGATCCGCAGCGCCGTCGAGGTGCCTACCGTTGGCGTCCTGTCATGATCAACCCAAAGGAGCCGAACGTGAGCGAAGCCAGCTTGCGGAGCCCTCAGTCAGCGCTGGTGACCCCGCAGTCCCGGTACGTGCTGCCGTCCTTCGTGGAGCGCACCTCGTACGGGGTCAAGGAAATGAACCCGTACAACAAGCTCTTCGAGGAGCGGATCATCTTCCTCGGCGTCCAGATCGACGACGCCTCCGCGAACGATGTCATGGCCCAGTTGCTGACGCTTGAGGCCATCGACCCCGATCGCGACATCACCATCTACATCAACTCGCCCGGCGGGTCGATGACCTCGATGATGGCGATCTACGACACGATGCAGTTCATCCAGCCCGACATCCAGATCTGCTGCATCGGGCAGGCCGCCTCGGCCGCCGCGGTGATTCTCGCCGCGGGGACCAAGGGCAAGCGGATGGCGCTGCCCAACTCCAGGATCCTGATCCACCAGCCGGCCACCGAGGGCGGCTACGGCCAGTCCAGCGACATGGAGATCCAGGCGCGGGAGATCCTGCGGATGCGGGCCGCGATGGAGCTCATCCTGGCCCGGCACACCGGCCAGGATGAGGAGAAGGTCCGCCGTGACATCGAGCGGGACAAGTTCCTCACCGCCGAGGAAGCCAAGGAATACGGCCTCGTGGATGAGGTGCTGACCATGATCAAGAGGGGCAGCGAACGCGCTGTGGAGGTAGTGTCGTCCTAACCGGGAGGATGCAGCTCTTCCCTGATGGGCCGCTTAGGGGTTTGATGGTGTTCATCGAACCCCGGAGGCGGTACCGTCGATATGCAAGCGCTTGACGGCCTCGCGGGACATGTCCGCTGGAGGCGGCCGGTACGGCCGTTACAGCGGCACCATGTAAAGGAGTATCTGGGTGGCACGCATCGGTGACGGTGGCGACCTGCTGAAGTGCTCGTTCTGCGGTAAGAGTCAAAAGCAGGTCAAGAAGCTCATCGCCGGCCCAGGCGTGTACATATGCGACGAGTGCATCGACCTCTGCAACGAGATCATCGAGGAAGAGCTCGCCGAGCCCACCGAGTTCAAGTGGGACAGCCTGCCCAAGCCGCGGGAGATCTACGAGTTTCTCGACGCGTACGTGATCGGCCAGGACAAGGCCAAGAAGGCCCTGTCCGTGGCCGTGTACAACCACTACAAGCGCGTGCAGTCGGGGGAGGACCGGCCAGGCGACGAGGGTGTCGAGCTGGCCAAGTCCAACATCTTGCTGCTCGGTCCGACCGGTTCGGGGAAGACGCTGCTGGCCCAGACGCTGGCCCGGCTGCTCAACGTGCCGTTCGCGATCGCCGACGCGACCGCCCTGACCGAGGCCGGCTACGTCGGTGAAGACGTCGAGAATATCCTGCTCAAGCTGATCCAGGCGGCGGACTACGACGTCAAGAAGGCCGAGACCGGGATCATCTACATCGACGAGATCGACAAGATCGCCCGGAAGAGCGAGAACCCGTCGATTACCCGCGACGTCTCGGGCGAGGGCGTCCAGCAGGCGCTGCTGAAGATCCTCGAGGGCACCACGGCCTCGGTACCGCCGCAAGGCGGACGCAAGCACCCGCACCAGGAGTTCATCCAGATCGACACGACGAACGTGCTGTTCATCTGCGGCGGGTCGTTCGCGGGACTCGAGAAGATCATCGAGCAGCGCTCCGGCCACAACGGGATGGGCTTCAACGCCAAGCTGCGGGTCAGGAACGTGAACACCGACCAGTTCGGCGAGGTGATGCCGGAAGACCTGCTGAAGTTCGGGATGATCCCCGAATTCGTCGGCCGCCTGCCGGTCATCACCAGCGTGCACAATCTGGATAGGGAGGCGCTCATCCAGATCCTGACCGAGCCGCGTAACGCGCTGGTGAAGCAGTACCGCCGGCTATTCGAGCTGGACGGCGTGGACCTGGAATTCACGACCGACTCGCTGGAGGCCATCGCCGACCAGGCGAACCTGCGCGGCACCGGAGCCCGCGGCCTGCGCGCGATCCTGGAAGAGGTCCTGCAGTCGGTCATGTACGAGGTGCCGAGCCGCAAGGACGTCGAGCGCGTCGTGATCACGCGCGAAGCCGTGCTGGAGAACGTCAACCCGACCATCGTCCCGCGGGACGTCACGCGGCGCACTCCGCGCGAGAAATCTGCCTGAGCCAGCCCCTGCCTCGTCGCCTTCGGGGTAACGTTACAGTGACGGCTTCGGTCCTCGTGGGCCTTAGTTGGCCTCTAGTACGGGCGTTTGATAGCTAGGGGCTGATCTGCTGGTTTGTGCGTTGCAGGTCTAGTTTGCCCGATGTCTACTTTGGGTGTATTGCCCTCGATCTTCGCGGTTCGTGTGTAGCCTCCTGCGTATTGCCGTTGGTCTGGCGGAGTTCCCGCTCACGCCAGGATCTCGGACGCTGACAAAGCAGCCGTCTTCCATAGCGACGGGGAATTGAGCACAGATGAGTGGTTGGGATGCCCCTACGGGGAACCGGGCCTCGCGAGAGGAGCCGGACGAATCAGGCGGACCGGATGAGCAAGGCTATCAGCCGGACCAGCCGACGGTCGGCTACCACGCCGCGCGCGGAGGCGAAAGTCCGCTTCGCGCCGGACGGCGGGGTTTGCCTGGCTACGACCAGGCCCAATCCTACGATCAGCCGACCGACTACGAGAACGGATCGGGCTACGCGCCGGGATCGGGCTACCCGTCAGGGGCGGGCTACGGCCAGGGGTCGGGCTACGGGCAGCAGCCGGGGTTCGGCTCCGGGTCGCAGAGCCCGCTCTCCTCAGGTCCGCAGCGCTCGATCGCCCCGGGTCCGCAGAATCCGGCCAGCGCCGATACCCAGCGTGTTATCGCCCCTGGTGCCCAGGCTCCGGTCGGCCCGCCGCCGGGCTCAGCTCCGCGGCGCGCAATCGGCCCGGGTCCCCAGCTTCCCTCGTCCGAGGGCACCCGGCCGAGCTGGTCAGGGACCGAGGAGCGGCAGGCTTTCCATAGCCCGCAAACCTATGGAGCCCAGCAAGGCTACGGCAGCCAGGGTTACGGCCCCGATCAGGGCGAGCCTCAGCCGGGTTCCAGCGACCGGCCGGCCGGGGCCGGCCCCGATCAGGGTTACCTGGCCGATCAGGGTTACAGTGCGCGGTCAGCCTACGGCCCGGAAGGGTCCGGCGGTGAACCGGGCTACGGGCCGTCGCCCGGTGAACCGGGCTACGGGCCGTCGTCCACGGTCGGCCGGAACTACGGCTCGGGCGGCTCCGGTCCGGACGACTAC
>ODAK010002323.1_pt1 | contig 20026 bp, 13 predicted proteins | sample 1539591 | NCBI WGS metagenome assembly ODAK01 (sample SAMEA3539303, study PRJEB22396) | soil metagenome | biome: tundra; feature: field; material: soil | place: USA | collected 2010-05 | depth 0.15 m | reverse complement strand
ATGCCGGCCACGTACTGAGACAGCAGCGTGAGCGGCCCTCCCGTCCAGGCATGATTGATGGTGCCGCCACCCTCCACAGGCACGACAGGATCGCCCGCGACCCACACTTCCCACAGCGTTGTGAGCGGGCTTTGAATCATGGAGCTATAGCGCTGGCGCATGCGCGCAAGGCCGTCCTTTGCGTCGTTCATCACGAAGAATGCTTCGAGCACGTATTTCTCCATATAGGGACCAGACTCGGTCACGCTCTTCAAGATCTTGAGCACCGCCGGCCATTCATTGGAACCGAGCAGCCCGGCGATGGTGGCGAGGCCGTGGCCGCGCTCGTCGGTGCCGCCCGTGCGTCCGGGAGTGCGCAGCTCGGTTCCGTTCCAGAATTTCGCTAGAAATGCCGTCTTGAACTCCGCCATCCGCGCGCGATAGGTCGTGGCGTCGGAAGCTTGGCCCACGACGTCCGCCATGCGCGCGGCCCCGTCCAGCGCCATGTAGTACCAGACGTTCTCCAGGACGGTGCTGTCGATATTGTTGCCCCAGTCTGCCCAAGATGCCCAATCCGGGTCGCTCCCTCGGTGTTGCATCAGACCGTCGCTGCTGCGCTGCCAAAGACCGAGATACTCCTTCACCGCCGGATAAACGGAGCGAATCGCCACGTCGTCCGCCGTGTGCATGTAGTAGTTCCAAAATCCCGGGCGACCAACCGAGGCGAGCATCTGTTGCGGCAACTCTGAGGTCCAATTGCCCGGGATCGGCGAAAACAGGACGCCGTCCGAGCGCTGCCATTCGACGAGATTGCTGATCGCTTTGCGACTGAGAAGGTCGGTACGCCGATCGAGGGCGTAGAACGATTGCCCAATCTCGATGACCGCGTCGCCCCACCACTGCGCCCGCTCTCGCGTCGGGCAATCCATGTAATTGTCGCGCATGACGAGGTAAAGCGTGCGCATTGCCTTCGTCCACAGCGTGTTCAGATTGCTGTCGTTGCTGCGAAAGGATCCGCTGAAGTCGGTATCGAAACCGCTCTCTCGATAGCGTAGGGCCTGGATCTTGACGCTACTTGGGATCGTGTACTGGACGGTGTTTCCACTCATCCAACCGAGGGACTCGTACTCTTGATCGCCGTCGCGGGTGGTGTATTCCGCGCGCACGGTCGGGCCTTCCCCATGCGTGTCGGTTTGAATCTTGATCACCGCCCCAGCGGGTGCCGTCACCTTCAAATACGGAGTGACCTGCGCGTTGTAGGGCAAGTTGGCGCTGATCACACCATTGGTGCCGGCGCTCGGGAGCTGCGCAGAATTGACGTAGTCCTTGAGCCCGGAATCGCGCCATTGCGGGATCGGCCGCTTCCAAAGGTGCATCCACGGGGCGGTGGGCGGCTTGCCCTTGACGGTTGCGCTCGTCCAGGCGCTGTCGTCAAAGGTGGGCAGCGTCCAGCCGGTGAGATCGAGGCGCGCGTCGAACTGCACGTTCCACTCGGGCAGGCGAAAATTCGGCCCTGGATCGGTCTGCGCGACGTAGCCCGTGTGGGCGTGAAAGCGCCAGGTCGCATCGCTGACGACGCGGGTGCCGTCGATGTCCGCTTGGAACAGGAGACCTCCCTTGCCACTGCTCTTGTGCGAGTCGCCGTCCTTGCCCCAATACCACACCAGCACGGCGATGGTGTTGTCGCCAGCCGCAAGGAATGGCTGCAAATCTATTTCATCGTAGTAGGTGTCGGTCGAGTTCGGGCCACGTTTGAGGCCTCCTTCGAAGACCGCAAGCTTCCCGTTGATCCACAGCCAGTACTTCGAGTCGGCCGCGATGTCGGCGATCGCGCTCACCGGTGCCGACGCCAGGGTCACGTGTTTCCGAAACGCGAGCCAGGAATTCGCAGGGCCGTCGGCCGCTTGCCAAATGAAGTTGGCCGTAAAGGAGCTGTCTGAAGTGGCAGCAGGCCACGGGGGAAGTGGATCTGCGGGACCACCGCCTTGACCTCCACTGCCGCCGACCTGCTGGCCGCCCGCGCCGGTTCCGGCGCCGCCGCCCAAGCCGCCGGAGCCGCCCGCGCTAGAGCCGCTGCTGCCGGCGCTCGCGCGGCCTCCGGTTCCGCCCGCGCCACCGGTGGCGATCGAGCCTGAGCCGCCGTTGCTGGAGCCGCCCGCGCCGCCTTTGTCGGCGCCGCCGCTGCCGCCTGCCGCGCTAGAGCCCGCACTGCCGCCCCTTCCTGCGGTGCCCGACGTTCCGCCCTTCGAACCTGCCGTTCCGCTTCCGCCAGCGCCAGCCCCGCCCGTCCCGCTGCCCCCTGCCCCGGTTCCGACACTCCCTTGCGTGTTGCTCTTGCAGGCTGTCGCGCATAGGAGAAGCGAACCGACGAGAGCGCCGAATGTCCTCTTAGCGGGAGATTGGAATCGTGAAGATGGCCTTTGCCGACAACCGATCATGAGATCCCTCGTTCTTGCATTTTCCGCTCCCGCCTAGCCCGAACAAGCGGAGCATACGCCGCGGCTTCGAAAGCCCGCCATAGGGATTTTCTGTCACCTGAGAAAGTGAGGAGGCGGATTGAGAGCAAGACAAGCGCAGCCGCTGTCAGACCTCTTCAATGAGGATTTCGCGCTTGCGACCGCCACGGTGATGGGTCGGCTCGGCAATGAGGCGCGATACGCTCCAGGCAGAGACGAACTGGCCCTCCCGTCCCAGGCCCGGCAAGTTCTCGTTGCTGGTGAGGTAAACGTTCTTGAGGCCGGTGCCGTGAGGTGCCCCGCCGAGGCCGAGCATGCGCTGAATATCGCAGCTTAGGGATGGCGGCATCGGCGTCGGCGGCACACCTGGCAAACGACCGTGGGCACCATCGTCGCTTTTCGCCGCGGGTCCGAGCTCGGGCGGCAGTCCATCGTGCGGAGAAGCCACGACGACCAGGTGCCGATCGTAGAACGGCATGACTCGTTCCAGCTCTTCCCGTAAGCGCGCCCGCACTACCGAAAGGTAGCCCAGGCTTTCGCTTGCCGACGCTCCCACCAAGCATTCGACCCACATGGGAATGTGGTTTGGCTGGCGTGCCGGCGGCGGCCCGACGGTAATACTGAATGCATTCTCTTCTAGATTCGGCTTGGCCGGATCTTTGACGACAATCACGCGCGCGCCCATGCCTTCGGGAAGCGCGTCGGGGCGCACCAGCAAGCACAGCGTGTAGCGGTAGCACGCTGGCCGAATCGACGACGCGATTTCGCGCAGTCGCCGCGGCGCCTCACTGCCTGCGAAGGTGACCAGCGACGACGCCGAGCCCGCCCATAGGAGAGCGCCGAAGCCAATGGTTTCGTTGCGCGGGCGCACGCGTAAACCGCTCAGGTTTCCACGCCGCCAGACGAACTCGGTCGGCACGACGCCGTCGCGAATTTCGCCCGAGAACGTGCTCAGCTTGTCGAAAAAGAGACTGCGCACATCGGCTTCGCTGGACAGGCGATGAAAACCCCTGCGGGCGACGTCGTAGGCTCGCGCCTGCACGAGGCTGCCGAGATCCGACGGTGCAAATCCGCTGGTCAGCGTGCCCAGCGCCGCGATGCCGGCACGCATCGGATGTCCGGCGGCGAGCGGCGCCAAGAGATCGGCGTCGGGCTGGGGAAGCTGGGCTTGCACGCGGCTGACGTCCCGCCGCTCCCAAAAGCCCTGCGGCGGCAAGGTCATGTCCGAACCGAGGAGAGGATCCAAAATCGCGCTCGTGGCACGCAGCCGGGCCAAAATTGGCTCGATGGTCGCGTGCTCTTCGGGAAACTCCCGCACCAACTCGGCCATCACCGCGTCCGCGCTGGAAGAGAACTCGATACGCTGATGGGGGAAGACGAACTGCAGCGAAGGCTGCACCTGCGGCGCACGGCGGCGCACGATCTGCGAATGACCGAGCTCGCGCAGGATACGCGCCACGGGCTCGGAATCCGGCGGCGGCAAGGTTCCCGGCTCGCGCGCCAGCGTGTACGGTCCGGCGGCGAAGGTGGGCGGGACGACGTCGTGCCCGCAAAGCAGCACGCGCAATCCGCGGCGCCCGAGCAAGCTGGCAGCGATGATGCCGGTCAGCTCGGAGCCGTACACCACGACGTCGAAGTAGTTCGTATCCACGGAAGGCGGTGAGTCTGGGAGACCGGGGTAGAGCTAGTCAACAAGGGATTGCAAGGAGATCCCCGCGACAGCCCGAGCCCGCCGCCTCCTAACTCGATGCAAGCACGACGCGGACGGTGGTTGACAGGGAAGCCCGGGCAGTCGAAATTGGCACTCTCTCTCCGCAGAACCACCATGGCCTGGTACAAACGAAAAACCGTCGAAGAACCACAGATTGAAAAGCGCAGCATTCCAGCGGGCGTTTTCACCAAGTGCCCGGGGTGCAACCAAGCGTTGCTGACCGCCGAGTTGCACAAAAACCTGGATGTTTGCCCTTCCTGCGAGCACCACTTCGCCATGGCGACGCGCGACCGCATCGCCAGCATCCTCGACGAAGGCAGTGCGGTCGAGTTCGACCACAGCATCGAGAGCATCGACCCGCTTGGTTTCCGCGATTCGAAACGCTACGTGGACCGCCTGAAATCGTCGCGCAAGTCGAGCGGAGAGGTCGAAGCCCTGCTGGCCATGGCCGGCAAGATCGAAGGCATCGACGTCGAGACCGGCTTCTTCGTGTTCGAGTTTATGGGCGGCTCGATGGGATCCGTCGTCGGCGAGAAGATCACGCGCATGTTCGAACGCTCCCTCGAACGGCGGGTGCCCGCGCTGATCTTCGCGGCCTCGGGCGGCGCGCGCATGCAGGAAGGCATCCTGTCGCTCATGCAGATGGCCAAAACCAGCGCGGCCGTCGCGCGGCTTCGGGAGGCGCATGTGCCGTACATCTCGGTGCTTTTGCACCCGACGACCGGCGGCGTAGCGGCTAGCTTCTCCATGCTGGGCGATTTGCACATCGCCGAGCCCAAGGCTCTCGTCGGCTTTGCCGGACCACGCGTTATCCAAAACACCATGCGCCAGAGCCTGCCGCCAGGCTTCCAACGCTCCGAGTTCCTGCAGACCCACGGCTTCGTCGACATCATCGTGCCGCGCAAAGAGCTCAAGCCCACGCTCGGGCTTTGCTTGCGCTGGTTTGCCGGACAGCCTCGCGCGGGACAAGACTAGCGCTGTCGATGCAAACGCAGGCCGGGCGGCAGGCGGGCGAGCCCTACCGCCGATTTTTGGCTCGTCTTCAAGACGTTCGCCGCCATGGCGTGGAGCTTGGACTGGATCGGGTGCGCCTCGCGCTCGAACGCTTGGGGTCACCGCAGCTGCGTGTGCCAGCCGTCCACATCGCCGGCACCAACGGCAAAGGCTCGTGCGCGGCCATGACCGATTCGATTTTGCGCGCGGCCGGTTTGCGTACGGGTCTGTTCACCTCGCCCCACCTGACCCGTTTCACCGAACGCATCCGCATCGATGGCCAAGACATCGACGGTGACTACCTTGCCGCTCTCGATACGCGCGTGGCGGCGACGGCGGTACCGCTGACCTATTTCGAAGTTGCAACCGTTTTGGCTTTTCTCGCCTTCGCCGAAGCGAAAGTCGACGTGGCTGTGCTCGAGACTGGACTTGGCGGTCGACTCGACGCCACCAGCGTTTGTCATCCCGTCGCCTGCGCGATCACCAGCATCGCGTTCGACCACGAGGCGTTGCTCGGCAACACGCTTTCCGCGATTGCCTACGAGAAGGCGTGCATTGCAAAGCCGGGAGTTCCGATTTTTCTAGGCCGACTTCCGCCGGAGGCCGACGCGCGCGTCGCCGAGGTTGCCAAGCAGACGGGCGCTCTCGTACGGCGTTCGGGCATCGACTTCCCGGCCGCGCCGGTGCCGCCGGCCTTGCCAGGTCCCCATCAACTCGCCAACGCAGCGCTAGCGGTGGCGCTCTCGCGACAGGCGGCGTTCGCGCTCGGCCACGCTCTCGACGACGTTACCGTTCGACGCGGTCTCGTTGAGGTGAGGTGGCCCGGTCGCCTCGAACGCATCGCCGACGACGTCTTGCTCGATTGCGCCCACAACGTCGAAGGTGCCACGGCGCTGGCGACCGCGCTGCCCGAAGCACCTCGGCGCGTACTCGTGACCTCCATCGTACGCGACAAGAACGCCGCCGGCATGCTTGCGGTGCTGGCGCCCGCCTTTGACAGCGTGGTCCTTACCCGTTCGCACAGCGAGCGTGCCAGCGAGCCGGAACAGCTCGCGCGGCTGATTGCGCGCACGCGGGGTGGCGCCCCGCAGGTAGCGTGCATCGAGCCGGTGGCCGATGCGCTGGTCTGGGCCAGGTCGAGCGCACGCGAAGTCGCGGGCGGACTCGTGGTCGTCGCGGGCTCGATCTTTCTGGTCGGCGAAGCGCGTGCGCTGGTGCTCGGGCACGGCACGACTGCCGAGGCCTCGGACCCGTTGCCGTAGAGCGGCATTTGCCGAAACCCCGAAACGGGGCTTATGATGGTCGGGGGGGACATCCACGTGCGCGCATCCATTTACCTGGTTGGCACCATCGCGGCGGCGTTGGTTGGCGTTCCTACGGGCTATGCACAGGCAACGGTCCCACCCGCGGCGACGAGCACGCCGATCGAACAGAGTATGCAGGCCGTGCCCGGGGCCTCCCTCGGGCCAAAGTACGACGGAGTAGTGCCCGGTGGTTCCGCCAAGAATCCGCTGCCCGCGGCACCGCTCGGTGGTCCGCATCTGGTATGGAGCGGTTTTCAGATGACGCCGACCGGCTCGCGCGTGTTCCTGCAGACCACGCGACCCGTCGAGTTCGATCTCGTGGAAGGCGCCGCCAAGAAGTCCGGCAAGTCCACGGTGTCCGTGCTCCTGCGCGGATGCCGCGTTCACATGGCCAACAACCGGCGCAGCATCGATACGCGCTTCTTTGCCACGCCGGTCGCAGGCTTTTCGGCGAAACAGCGCGGACGCGACGTCGAGGTGAAGGTCGCGCTACGCGCGTCCGCCTCGGCCGTACCTCACAGCGAAGCCGGCCCCGACGGCACCCAGTTCGTCGTACTGGATTTTCCGCCCGGCAAAGCCACGCCCGAACCTTCTGCCATGCAGAACCTAGCCGACGAGGCGGATCGCGCAGGAGATGCTCAGCGCGGGACGGATCCTGCCGATGCATCGGTAGCCAAGCCGGCAAGACGAGCCAAGGGCGCGGCACGATAAGGACTTTCGCATCCACAAGGAGTGCATATGAAGCGAGCATCGGTGTTGCGTACGACGTGCGCGATTCTCGGGGCGACGTGGTTGCTGGCATGTTCCAGCTCGAATCCCACATTGCCATCGGGAATTGTCCCCCAGGACAGCGGCCCGAGCGAGCGCGGAATCATCCATGAGCCGGATGCGCCGACATCGGAAGCGGGCGTCGCATTTACGGACACTGGTCGCGACGGCACCAAGGACGCACCTCTGATTGCCGACACATCGGGCATGGATGTTGGCCAGCCGACAAAGGTCATCGTGACCATCGTCAGTCCCGCGCCGACTCTCGGGTTCGACGGAGGCGCGGGAGATCCACCGATCATCGCGCAATCCGCCCGGCTGGCACCGAGCGTCCAGATCGAGGTGCAATCGCAAGGTGGCGACCCGACACTCGATGTCTTGTCCGACGTGAGAGCCACCCTCATCCAGGAGGGCGCAACCAAGACCGGCCCCTCCATCAAGCTGAACCAAACCCAGTACAGCGTTCTCCCCGAGTCGGACAGCAAGGTCTACGTTTACGCCGATACGCCGTTCGACCTCAGCACCACGACCGGCGACTTCTACGATCTGGCCGTCACGGCAACCACCGCGGGCGGAGCCAATGGAACGGCAGTCGTCCGCATCTACATCGACGCTGGACCCCAAGTTACGTTCCTGCAGCCAAGCGACGGGGCCTACGTCAAGGGATCCGTCGTGGTCACCGCGATGGTGGTCGACAGCTCATCGGCCATAGCCAACGTGGCGTTCTCGGTCGGGCAACTTCCCATCGATACGAACTCCATCGCGAACAGTGGATCGCAGTATTCGACGGTCATCGATTTCGGCAGCTACAACCCGGCGCTCGACGGCGCGCAAGTCGTGACGGTCACGGCGAAGAACGCCAATGGCAACTTGACTGTCGCCAGCCGCAAATTCACCGTCGACAACGACGGACCAACCATCACAAACACCAAGCCCGCTACGGGCGAAATGATCGGAAAGATCATCACCATCGAAGCCAAGATCGACGATCCTGCCGGCGTCATGAAGTCCTCGGTCATCGCCGTGGTCGCGCACGGCGATGTTCACTTCGAGGTGAATCTCGCGCTCGATACGGATGGACTTTACCGCCACCTCTTCGACACGACGAAGCTGCCGAGTTATGCCCTGTACCCGAGCATCTCCTTCCGCGCTCAAGACGTGCTCGGGAACGAGTCGTCCGTCGGCTACTTGGTTTCGCTCGACAATACGCCGCCCATCATGGACTTGGACCCGCCAACCAATGTACGGCTGGTCACGAAGGATGGTACGTGCAGTCGGGCCTTTGATCCGCTCGGCGGTGATGCAGTCAGCGACGGTTCAGTCGTCAATCAACTATTCGACATTCGAGCTCGCGTCGAGGACGACGGCAACTACCCGCTTACCGGTGCGCCCGACATCATCCCCATTTCAACCGTGGATCCGGCCACTGTGAAGGTGCTTATTCTGGACGACACATCCCTGCCCTTGGTCGTGGACACCTCGGATCCTCCGGACGGCATCTGCGACGACATCAACCCGGATCTGGTTCCGTCGGTGTCGCCAAAGTCATCGAAGGATGCGCAGCTAATCGACATGGTTTCCATTGCGCCGAAGCAGGGCGCAGGCGACTTCACCCACGAGGCTGGCGTTTCGTGCTCGAGCCCGGAGGGGAATGCGAGTCCGCCCGATCCCTTGTGCGCAACCACGAGCTTGACCTACACCCTCGGTTATTCGGCATCTCTACCGTCCATTTGGACCATTGCCCCGGTGCTCGGCGACGGGCTTCATTGCGTTGGCAACCAATTCGACGCCTCCAACAGCTTGAAGGATGGCTGGGCGTGCGTCGCTGTAGAAGCCGCCGACAAGATGGGCAACAAGCAGGTATCGCGCCCCATTCGCGTTTGCATCGTGGTGACCCCAACCAGCACCGCATGCACAGACGCCACCTTGGGCAAAGTGAGCGTCGCCTCTGTATCGCTGCCTTCGTCGGCGACCGGCAAGGCAATTATCACCACCAAGGCTCCGCTTCTCGGAGTGGGCGGTGTCGCGGTAAAGGCGGGCGATAGCATCGTGGTTGGAAATGTCGCCACATCGCCGTTCTCGGATGTGAACGGTTCCCAGGTCGTCGCCCCTCAGGGCGCGACTGGGACAGTCTTCGAATTGACGGATTTCTCGCCCTTTTCGTACAACCTGTGGCTCGACAAGGTCGACGGCAGTACCCCCACCCTTTCGGGACCAGTCGGGCTGCTTGCCCAGGATGGCGTGGAAATACAAGTCGTCACCGACCTACCAGGGACTTCCGTCGCCGCCGATTTCGCCGGAGCCGTCGTCCTGATGGGTGACGCATCGATGCCCACGGTGGCAGACAAGCGCTTCCCCATCCATGACATCACGCCAAGCGGCTTCAAGTTGACAGGAGTGCCGTCTACTGTCGCCCGCGGCACGGCGGTTGCGCCACCCTCCTGCACCGGTACCATCGTGAAGACCGCCTCCGGCTCGACGGTCGACGGGACCAAGCCGTGCAAGCAATGGCGATCGTTTCCGCTGGCGGAATGGGATTCGCTGTAGTCGCGCTGACGGCGCAGGCGCCAAATCCGCTGCAAAAAAACACCCGGCTAGAACTGGCTGCCGCAGCCGCACGGCGCTGGAAGACGAACTTCCGTTGATCGGCAGCCACGGCGGCATGTAGACTAGCTGCTGGTTCACCATGAGTGGCGACACGTCCAAGGCCCCGTTCTATTCGGCCGGCTCCTACGAGTCTGGACGAGAGTTGTTGGACGCGGCGATTGTCGGCGATGCCAATTCCCAAGCCACGTCCACCAATAACCGGGGCTTTCTGTTGGGGGCGATGGCGATCGCGCTCCTTCTCCCCAGTTGTGTGAATCTGACGCCGCCCTGGCAATCCGGCACAGGCGGCACGACCGTCGCCGGTACCGGTGGCGGCGGCTCGGGCGGTAGCCGCGTCGACAGCAGCGCAGCGGGTGGCAACGAAGGCGATGCGCCCTTGCCGGACCAGCCGGACAGCGAGGACGACGTCAACCAACAGGCGACCGACGCTCCCGCAGACAGCTCCGGTGTCAACGCCGACACTCGGCTCGACGGACGTGACAGCTCGGCACTGGACGTCGGAAGCGACCGGCCGGTGCTTGGCGGCGCGGGCGGTAGTGTTTCGCAAGGAGGCGCCGTTGGCGGCGGAGGCGCCGTCGGCCGTGGGGGTTCTGGTGGAGGAAGCACCGGGACGGGTGGCGGTGGATCGGGTGGACAAATCGGTACTGGCGGTACAGGCGGGAACGGGGCCGGCGGAGCGACAGCCATTGATGCCGGAAGCGTGTGCGTCGGCCGTCCGGGTTCAGATGCTGGCACCGGCATTGGAGCGGGCCTGGTCGCGTATTATTCTTGCGATCAGACGTCCGGTCCGACGCTCACGGACCAGTCAGGCAACAACAACAATGGAACACTGGCCACGGGCACTGGCGGAACGGCTGGCTACAGCTTCGGCACCGGCAAAGTCGGCACTGGAGCGCTCGATCTGGTCGCAGCCGGCAATGGCTATGCGACGCTACCGAGTGGGCTTCTGGCCAACACCTGTGATGTGACCGTCGCGAGCTGGGTCTTCATCAAGACAAGCCAGAACTGGCAACGCGTGTTCGACTTCGGCAAGGACACGAATGTCTACATGTTCCTGGCTGCAACCAACAACTTGACCAATGTGGTTCGCTTCGCGATCACCGTCGGCGGCAATGCCGCCGCTGAACAGAAAGTGGACGGCCAGGCGGAGCTAGCCGTAGGCCAATGGTCGCACGTGGCCATCGTGCTCGGCGCTTCTGGTGCAACTCTCTACGTCAACGGCAGCCCGGTCGGCACCAACGCCAATGTCGTGCTTCGTCCTGCCGATCTGGGCACACCGCTTTACTACTATATCGGCCGCTCGCAGTTCGCGGATCCCTACCTCGACGGCAACATCGACGATTTCCGGATCTACGAACGCGCGCTTTCGGCGAGCGAGATCCTAGCCCTGTCGAAGATGTAGTTGCAGCCGGCTAAAATGGAACGTCGTCGTCGCTGACCGGAGGACCGTCGTGCTCGGGCGGTGCTTGGTCATCGCCGGCACTCACGACCTCGACGCTGGTTGCGACATTGTCCCCGTAGACTTTGCCGTTCCAATCGCGCCCGCCCAGGCGGCCGGTTACCGATAGCACCGAGCCCTGCTTCCACGAGGAAGCTTGCTCGGCCAAGCGGCCGAAGACCTTGATGGGAATGAGCTGCGGAAACTGGCCTTGCGTCTCGAAAACGAGGGTGAGGATGGACTTGCCCGCCTTGGACACGAACGTGTCTACGCGCTTGAGAGTCCCTTGCCCCTTGAAGGTAAATTCGTCGTTCGTCATGGTGAAGGATTCCACCGCGACACGGGCTGCCCCGGGGAACGCCTTCTTCTCGCATAACGTTGGCTGCTTGCCAAGCTCCGAAGCCGCGTCTGCTGGCGCTACCCGCCCAGGCAACGCGCATCGACGAGCTGGGGGGGGCGGGCCGCGGCACGCCCATTCAAACCCACCACGCAACTTTTCTGCGGGCGTTCCGAGAACCAAGGCATGAACACCGCAACTCAACCACAAAGCCAGCTGTTCCATCCCGCGATGCGCGCCATCGTCGGTCAGGCGCCCGCGCTCCATCAGGTTCTTGAACGAGCCGCCCGCGTGGCACCCACGCGCCTGCCCGTGCTCGTGACGGGCGAAAGCGGCACCGGCAAGGAACTGCTCGCCCGAGCGCTGCACGAGCTCGGCGCTTCACCGGCGGGGCCGTTCGTGGCGGTGAACTGCGGCGCCTTGGCGCGCGAGCTGGCCGAGAGCGAGCTGTTCGGGCACGAACGCGGTGCTTTTACCGGTGCTGGCGCGCGCAAGGTGGGTTGGTTCGAAGAGGCATCCGGCGGCACCCTGGTACTCGACGAAGTGGGCGAGCTGCCGCTCGATCTTCAACCCAAACTTCTGCGCGTGCTCGAGACGGGACGGTTGCGTCGCGTCGGCGGCAACGGCGAAGTCGCGGTGAACGTGCGCGTGGTAGCGCTCACCTTGCGGGATCTGCGCAGTGAAGCCCGCCGCGGCTTGTTCCGCCTCGACCTTTACCATCGTCTCGCCGGCTGCGAGCTTCGCCTCCCCACGCTGCGCGAACGACCGAGCGACGTCCCGCTGCTGACCGAGCATTTCCTGGCCGAGCTCGCTGCCGAGATTGGCGAACGGTCCATCGACGCGGAAGCGATGGCGCTTTTGCGCGCACACGACTGGCCGGGCAATGTGCGCGAGTTGCGCAATGTCCTCCGTCGTGCCGTCGCGCTAAGCGACGGCGCCATTCATCGCGAGGACCTAGCGCTCGACACGTGCACGTTCTTTCCTTGCGCAACCGAAACCTGGAGGTCGTCGCGCGCCGCCGATGCTCCCGAGCCTGGCACGGCGACGGCGACTGCGCCCGCAGCAGCACGCGCCGACGTCTTGATGCTTGCCGGAAAGAGCTTCGAAGAAATGCGGAACGCGATCTTCCGCTGGGCCCTGGAGCGTAGCGACGGCAGTCGCCGCCGGGCAGCGCAAGCTCTCGGCGTTTCTCGCTCGACCTTCTGCGATCGCGTGAGCAAGCTGGGCCTCGGCTTAGGCAGCGCTGGCTCGACGGCGCACGAGGCGTAGAACTCCTGCGAGCAAGCCACGAGCGCAGTCCAGCCGACCACCAGCGATGCCACGACCCAGCGCGGACGGAATTGCCAGAGCTTCAATCCGGGGTCAGATTGTCACCATGGACAAGAACGATGGCGGGGATCCCGGCGGCGGAAGCCGACCGATGCGCGAGGAGCAGCTGTGACGACGTTTGCTCTGGGTGCCTTCATGGCCGCGCTGGGCGTCGGGCTGGGCGCATTCGGCGCGCACGCGCTGGGCGACGTGGGGCCCGCACGAATGGCGTGGTGGACCACGGCGACCCACTACTGGTTTATCGCGGCGCTCGGTGTGATGGCGTGGGCAGCGATCCTTCGCGGCGGCCCGGCACCCGGCGGCCCGACGGCAACACTCATCGCTGGCGCAACGATCTTCAGCGGCACGCTCTACGCCATGGCGCTTGGTGGTCCACGCTGGCTTGGCGCCGTTACGCCCGTCGGAGGCGTGGCTCTCATCGCGGGATTTGCCTGGATGGGACTGCGAGCGCTGCAGGCGCCACGGTAGGCCTGATCTCAACGGGCGCCGCCTCAAGCGAGCGCCGCAACCCGCCGATGGAAGGTGCCGGGTCGGTTACACGTCATGGATCTTCACGAGCGCTCAGCAGGGTCGCGTTCTCCCGGACCTGCTGATGCTACGGGTGAGGCGGCCCCTGAAACGCAGCCACACGCTTTCATGGACGAGCAGCAAACCACGACCGCCTGCCACAATCTGACGATTCGCCTCCTCGGCATTTTGAATCAGTCTGCGGCATCCGAAGAAGACTGAATGCCTTCGCGGACCTGCTCCACATCATCGATGACATTCTGGATCTCGCGCGCATCGAAGCCGATCGGCTTGGTCTCATCGACGAGCCCTTCCGCATTCGCGAGGCCATGGTCAGCACCTTGGCCTCGGTCCGACTGCGCGTCGACCAGAAGGGACTCACCTTGCGCAGCTCGATTGCGGACGACATTCCCCTCGAGCTGCGCGGCGATTCGCTCCGCCTGCGCCAGGTCTTGCTGAACCTGCTGTCGAACGCCATCAATTTCCAGACTACGCGCATGCCTCTCGGCTACATCGTGTGGGATGCGGACAACCGGGTGAAAGTATGGAACGCCTCGTCGGTGCGCATCTTCGGCTGGGCGGAAAACGAAGTGCTGGACCACGGTATTTTCGATTTGATCGTCCCTGCCGACCTGCAGGCCGAGACCCGGAAGGCCTGGTCAAGGGTCGTGGAAGGCGGAGACTCCGACGCGCACCTGGTTCTCGAAAATTGCACTCGCGACGGCAAACGAATCACCTGCGAGTGGTTCGGCGCGCCGAGCGCGGATGCCACCGGCCACATCGTTGGGTCGCTTTGGATGGTCCACGACATCACTGAGCGCTTGCGCATCGAAGAGAGGATCCTTCGATTCGGCCCCAATCTCCGCGTTGAACGCGACTACGATAGAAATCTTCCTGCCGTAAGCGGCGACGCCTTCGCGCTCGGCGGAGCCTTCATGCCTTTGATCCTCAACGCCCTTAGCGCCATGTCTGGCGGCGGCACGCTGACCTTGCGCACTCGTCTGCACCGACGAGAAAATGAAGTCGCCGTCGAGATCGAGGACACGGGGTGTGGCATGCCCAAAGAAGTGCTCGACCGCGCCATGGAACCCTTCTTCACGACGCGCCCACGGGGCAAAGAATTGGGACTGGGATTGCCCGCCGCGTATGGCGCCATCAAGGCCCATCGCGGAACCATCGACATCCACAGCGAACCCGACCGCGGCACCGCCGTGCAGATCACGGTTCCGGTGGTGAGAGACAAGACCGTCACTGGCGCGTGGCCGGCAATCGGTGACAACAGGCAAGCCGGACTGCGCATCCTGCTCGTTGACGACGATAACCTGGTCCAAAGCGCCATTTCCGCTCAATTGCGGCGACTCGGTCATAGCGTGCTCCTCGCCAACCACGGCCAAGAAGCTCTGGACAAACTGCAAGAGGGGGCAACCGTGGATCTCGTCCTACTCGATATCGACATGCCCATCCTTTCGGGCAGCGAAACCCTTCCTCGCCTGCGCGCGCTTCGCCCCACCCTGCCTGTCATCATCGAGACAGGTAACCTGGACCAGGCTGTCGAGCAGCTGGGAAAGCGCTTCAGCGATGTCGCCGTTTTGGCGCGGCCCTTCCACCTGGCCGAGCTCAAGGCCGCTCTGGCGCCATGGGCCGACGCCGTGCCCAAGGCGTGCTAGTGCATCCTCATCGCGGAAGGGCACTGAGAGCCATCCGAGACGACGAGGAAGCTTTGGGTTCCTTCCACCCCGTGTCTTGCGCCGCCCGGCCTGAAGGCGGTTCGATCGCAACCTTGTACGCCAGGACGGTCGGGGACGTTGTATGATTCCGCAGATGAGCCACCTGATGGCGGCGGATCAGGTCAAAAACGTGGCCGAGTCGATCGACCGGCTGGAGCGTGCCGTTGCGCGCGTTATCCGAGGGAAACCGCAGGCGATCCACAACTGCGTGCTGGCGCTCCTAGCGCGCGGCCATCTTTTGGTCGAGGATGTCCCGGGCGTGGGCAAGACCACGCTCGCGCGCAGCTTGGCCGCGGCCATCGGGGGGACCTTCCACCGCATCCAGTTCACCAGCGACCTTTTGCCGTCGGACATCATCGGCGTGTCGGTGCTCGCCACGAACACCGGCAAGTTCGAGTTCAAGCCGGGCCCCCTCTTCGCCAATGTCATCCTGGCCGACGAAATCAACCGCACCACGCCGCGCACGCAAAGCGCTCTACTCGAGGCAATGAACGACAACCAGGTCACGGTGGACGGCACCACCTACCGGCTGGAACAACCCTTCCTCGTGGTCGCCACCCAGAACCCGGAAGAGCACTACGGGACCTATCCTTTGCCCGAGTCGCAGATGGACCGCTTCTGCTTGCGCATTCGGCTCGACTATCCTTCGGCCGCGGTGGAGCAGGCGCTCCTGCTCGAAGCGCCCGTGTCCGCCGATGAAGCGCTGGCAAAGGTTCAACCTGTCCTTTCACTCGGCGATATCGTCGCTCTGCAAGACGCCGCCTCTCGGGTCCATTTTTCGCCCGAGCTGGCCGCGTATATCGTCGAGGTGGCGCACGAGACGCGCAAGTCGCCCTTTCTTTCCCTGGGCATTTCCCCCCGCGGCGAGCTCTCCTGGCGAAACCTCGCCCGAGCATCGGCGCTGGCAGCGGGGCGTAGCTACGTTCTGCCGGACGATCTGAAAGTACTGGCCTTGCCCGCGTTGGCCCACCGGCTGGTGCTGGCGAATCAACTCGACTCGACCGGCCGCGTGCGCGAAGAAGCCGAACGCGTGATCAGCGACGTGCTGGGCCGCGTTCCAATCCCTGCCTAAAGGACGGGCGTGTCTCGCTGGGGTTCTCGCATGCGGCGGTGGTTGCGGCCTCCGCGCAAGTTCCGACTGACCCGCGAAGGCAAGTGGTTCATCGGCGCGACGCTGGTGCTGGGCTTTGCCGCCGTCAACGGCGGCATCAACCTGCTGTTCCTCGTCTTCGGCATGCTGCTATGCCTGCTCATCGCCAACGGTATCTTGGCCGAAGCGTCCATGCGGCGGCTCGAGCCGGTCCGCCATCTGCCGCACGCGATCTACGCCGGTAGCCCCTTTCTCATGGGCATCGCGGTTCGCAACGGCAAGAAGCGTGTCGCGACCTTTTCCCTGGAAGTCGAGGATCTCTCGGCCGACGGGACACCCGTGGATCGGCGCTGCTTCTTCCTCAAGATTCCGGCGCGGCGCCGGCAAGAGACCTCGTACCGGCGCACGCTTGCGCGGCGAGGTATCCACCGCCTGGTCGGCCTGCGCCTGTCCACGCGATTTCCGTTCGGGCTCTTGCGCCGCTCGATCGACGTGAGTGCGCCGACGGATCTGCTGGTGTACCCGGCGCTGGTTCCAGTTTCGGATCCGCTTTTGCGCGCGGGCCTCGCCCAGCTTGGCGAAAAGCAAGACCCGACCCTCGCCCGCAGCGGCGAATTTCACGGCTTGCGCGAGTTGCGCCCGGGCGATGACCCCAGCAGCATTCACTGGCGAACCAGCGCGCGCCGAGGCCGCCCTTTCGTGCGCGAATTCGAGGAACAGACCGGACGGGCCGTCGTCATCGCGCTCGAAACCGCTGAGCAGACCGACGGCGCCGCGTTCGAGACCGCCGTGTCGTATGCGGCATCGCTTGCCATTCTGCTAGTTCGTCGCGGACTGCGCGTCGGCCTCGTTGCCGGCGCCGTCGGCCTGCGGCCTGAAGTGGGCGTCGTGCAAAACGGCCGTATTCTGCGAGCCCTGGCCTTGGTCGAACCCAGTAGCAGTCTAGACGCAGCCTCCGCGGCGTCACTTGCACCCGGCGCCGTCGTCGTTAAAGTCACGCCGGGGCCTGGCCGGCCACGCATCGACGTCGGCGCAACAGCCGCTGGCAGGAGATTTGCGTGAGATTCCGGCTCGCGCACAAGGTCGCGACCTATCTGCTCGCCGGCACGGCGGTGTTCACCCTCGGCACAGCCGGAGTGGTCAGCGCGGTGACGCTCGTGCTCGTCGTGCTTCTTTCGGCAGCCTCGTGGTACGCCGACCCGGAAACATCGCTCGCCAACGGCGTCGCTCGCATGGGCATCGTTCTGAATGTACTGACGCTGATTTTCTTGGCCGGCGCCGCCTTCCAAGTGGCCCACAGCTTTCCGGATGTCGACCTTCTGCCCTTCATCAACTTCGTGCTCTTCCTGCTCGCGCTCAAGCTCTTCCAGCGTCGGAGCAATCGTGACTATCTGCAGATCTTCATTCTCTCGTTCCTGATCCTGCTGGCGGCGGCATGGCTGGCCACCAGCGTGGTCTTCATCGTTGGATTCGGCATCTACGTCGTGCTGGCGACGTGGACACTGGTGCTGTTTCACCTGCGCCGGGAAATCGAAGAAAACTACATCGTCAGGCACGCCACCGAGTCGCGAACCGAACAAGTGACGGCAACCCGCGTGCTCAATTCCCGGCGCGTGGTAGGGGTCGGCTTCTTTGCATCGACGGGCGCCGTGGCGCTGCTGGTGCTGCTGGGGTCCTCGCTCGTCTTCGCCATGATCCCGCGCGTAGGCCTTGGCTTCATTCTGGGCGGCGTGCGCCGGCCTGTCGGCATTGCCGGCTTCACCGACGAGGTCAAGCTGGGCATGCATGGCGTGATCTCCACCGACAACCAGACCGTCGTGCTGCGCGCGCAGATTCCCTCGATCGAGGCCATCGCCAGCGACCCAGCCCGCGAGCGCGCCATCGCCTCGCTTTACTGGCGCGGCACGGTTTACGACACCTACGACAAGGGACAGTGGCTGCGCTCGCGCGACGATCAGACGCGCACCCATCTTGGCACCCTCCAATCGCCCACTCTCAGTCGTGAATACTTGGTGAGCCCACCGCTGGAAGAGAATCCACGGCGCGGGCGAAAGGCCACGCTAGAGGGAACCGTCGAGCACACCGTAGAGATCGTGGCGCTTTCCCATCCTGTCGCCTTCGCCTTGGATCGCCCTGTCCTGTTCGACCTTCCGGCGCCGGCGCCGGGCGCATTCACCGCCGTGGATCTGGAGCCGCGCTGGTCCGACGAGGTATCGCTGCGCATGTTCCGGGTCAACCCGGGCAATCCCTTCGACCGCCGCCAGGGCATGACCGAATTCCTAGGCGCGCGCTACCGCGCGTTCTCGCGTCTCGCCGACCGGGCCCACCCCGACCATCGCAGCCTCGGCATCGACCGGTTGCCCCCCGGGGCTCTCGACAACTATCTGCGCGTCCCCGCGTCCTTATCCACGCGCCTGTCCGCTCTATCGAACGACATCATGGCCGGACACGCAACGCCGGTCGCAAGAGTCCAAGCCGTGGTGGCGTGGTTGCGGCGCACGCACAGCTACACCACCAACCTCAAGCGCAACGCCAGCATCGAGGATCCGCTGGAAGACTTTCTGTTTGCCGAAAAGGACGGCCACTGCGAATACTTCGCCTCCGCAGCCGCCATTCTTTTGCGCATGAGCGGCGTGCCCACGCGTTACGTGAACGGGTTCCTGGGCGGCGAATGGAACGACCTTCGACAGGCGGTCACCGTGCGCGAAAATCGCGCGCACTCGTGGGTCGAGGCCTATCTCGGCCAGGAAGGCTGGGTGCGCGTCGACGCCACTCCGGCGCTCGCGCGTGGTTCCCGCATGAGCGCGTTCCGCCAAGTGGTCGACGCCGCCGAGCTGTTCTGGGGTCGCTGGGTTGTCGAGTACAGCGCCAGCCAGCAGCTTCTGCTCGCGCAAAAGCTTGGCCACAAGCTGGGCTTCTCGGCACGCGGCTACGGCGGCGGCCAGCGTATGGGCGGGCTTTCTCGACGACAAGCGCTGATCGCGGCCGGCCTTCTGGTTGCCGCTATCGTGCTCATCAGTCAGCGCAAGCGCCTCGTCCGCTTGCGCGGGAGCGGCCGTGTCACCGAAATCGGCCAACGGCAGCAAGCCCCTATCGAGCGCGTCTATCATGCGACGTTGAAACGACTGGCCGCAGCCGGACAGCCGCGGCTGCCAACCGAAACGCCCCACGAGTATTTGGAGCGGCTCCGAACGACCAAGCTGGAAGGCGCGGCAGTGCTGGCACAGCTCACGGACCTTTACACCTCGTCCTGCTATGGCGACGTCGACATTCCGCCCGACGTGGTAGCCGACTTGCGCCGCGAGACGCATCAGATCGGAATGCTGCTCTAGCCGTTGCCTCTTCCTGGCCACGATGGCAAGGTGGTTTGCCACTTTGGCGAAAGACGCCCGCAAGCCATGCCAGCCGATCAGAATTGCCCCGATCCGACCCCTCAACACCCGAGTTTCGACAGCGATTTCGCGGACATAGACGAGCGCGCAAGACGGCACCCACATTGCACACTTGGGGCCAAGCACATGCGTTCAGTACTTCGTAGAAGCATCCTGAATTTGACTTTCGTCGGCGCGGTTTTCGCACTGCTCGGGGCGCGTCCCGCTTCGGCCCAGAACGCCACCGGAGGCACCATCGGCCTCGGTACGGGAGGCACGGTGGGCACCACGTCCTTAGCCGCCTCTGACTTCACGATTTTCTACGAGAAGTACGACGGCAAGAACTGGGTCCAGTTGAATTCCGTCGACCAGCAGTACTTTTTCAACCAGGCACGCTGCCAATGCGACC